>Ga0256405_10006089_pt1 | contig 19777 bp, 17 predicted proteins | sample RumenRJG_02DNA_FD_189096 | JGI IMG/M metagenome (GOLD analysis project Ga0256405, IMG submission 189096) | Bovine rumen microbial communities from Lethbridge, Alberta, Canada - RJG_02 | ecosystem: Host-associated > Mammals > Digestive system > Stomach > Rumen | place: Canada: Alberta... | reverse complement strand
TCGGCCGGTCTGATCGCTTTTGCCCGATTACGGCAGAGAATTCGACCAGGGATGATAGGACAACAAACAAAAAGGATGCTGCAGCCGTAAAAAGTTGCAACATCCTTTTGTCTTCAGTCTGAAGCCGGCCCCGAAGGGCCGGCTTCTGCTCTTTTCTACGTTACCTGAGCTTGTCGAAGGGAACGATACAATCTCACTAGTTATTTCGCCACATTCTCCAGGAAATTCCGGAGGATCGTAGCCGCTTCCGCACGGGTCGTGGTGCCCTTCGGCGCCAGCTTATCCGCGCTCCGTCCGGTGATCAGGTTTGCGCCCTTCGCCCACCGGACCGCTTCCAGTGCCCAGGCGCTTATCTCGTCCACATCTTTGTACGCGGACAGATCCGCACCTTCCGCCAGCGTATAGCCTTTCAGCTTCGCATAGCCGTACAGCATAACGACCATCTGCTCGCGGGTGATGTCGTCGTCCGGCCCGAAGTCCTCGCCGTAGCCTGCAGCCACGCCGTTCTCTACGGCCCAATCCACGCCTTTGGCAAACCAGTCGCTCGTCTTTACGTCGCCGAACGCAGTCTTGCCGTCCTCTGCCGGTACGCCTTCCAGGCTGTACAGCATGGAAACCAGCATGCCGCGGGTAAGTTCCTTGTCCGGGCTGAAAGTGTCCGCACCTGTGCCGGTCATAAAGCCCTTCTCCACCGCATAGTCCACAGAGCCCGCAAACCAATCGTTCGCCTCTACATCGATAAACCGATCAGCTGCGCCTCCCGGATTTTCGGGCGTCTCCACAGGTTGTTCCGCTGCCGGATCGACCGGTGTTGTTCCGCCCTGGCTTCCTGGGCGCACGTCCGCAGCTTCCAGCCAGCGGTTGTAGAAAGTACCGTCCGTTGCCGCAGAGGGATATGCCGGTTCGTCGAACCAGTCCTCCACCTCGTAGCGGTAATCGTTTACGTAGTGGAAGACCACGTCCGCGCCATCCTTCAGCTTCTGATCTTTAATGGCGTTCGTGTGCTTGCCGTCCATGGTGTACATCCAGCCGGAATACTTGCCGTTCGAAAATTCCTCCAGCCAGTAGCCGCCCAGGGAATCCGGCGCCTTGACTGCGCTCACATAACCCTTATTTGCACCCTTAGACTCGATGCCCGCATCGCTGGTCGCCTTCACGAACAGGTCGTATACGGAATCGTCGGAGTGCATGGTATAGGTCCGGGTCTTTATCCAGTTCTGGTATTCCGCGGTGTAATAACCTTCTTCACCCTTGCTCAGGTCCACGTCGTTCGTGGACTTCGTTGACCCGATCAGGCGGAACGTCACCTTAATGGTATCGTCGCTGCCGCTGCCGTTCTTTAGGTCTTCCAGGGCTGCTTCCGCCGCGTCCAGCGCAGCCAGATTGTCGACGAGTGCTTTCTGGGAATCTGTTAACGCTTCGTAAGCAATACGCGCGCTCTGGATCTCTTCTTCTTTGTACTTTGTGACCTCACCGATGGCCGCGATCTGCTTTTCCACTTCCTGCGCCTTCGGTGTATCTTCCTTCAGCTGCGCGATCTTTTCTACTGCAGCTTTCAGAGCATCTTCGTTTGTAACGAGTGCTTTCTGGTCATCCGTCAGCGCGTTATAGGCTGCTCTGGCAGATTCTACAGCTTTTTCGTCGTCCAGAGAGATATCATCTCCCAGAGCCGCGATCGCATCGGATACGCCCTTCGCTGCCGCCGCATCCGTCTTTTCCTTCGACGCTGCCTCCTGCAGTTCCTTCAGTTTCGCTTCTGCTGCAATCAGCTTATCGAGTTTTTCGACTTTATCCTTGGCTGCATCGTCCAGCGCTTCGTAAGCTTCTCTTGCTGCCTTGATCACTGCGGTTCTTTCCAGCGTCACGTCGCCGATCGCCTCGATCTTTTCATCTACTGCTTTTGCAGATTCTGCAGCCGCGGCATCCGCCTTCTCCTTGTCGGTCATCTCCCGCAGGTTAAAGACGTAGATCAGGGGTTCGCATTCGTCGTTCTGTACGATCACGCGTACGATATCGTGGCCGGGGATCTTGTCGTACGTTACGCTCGTTTCAGGATTATTGTTGATGTAAACGTGAGAGCCTTCCGGCGCGTCCACCTTTACCTCGAACTCGCCGTCGACAGCAATATCGTCAAAGCAGAATACATTTTTTCTTTCGCCAACAGGTGTTCCATTGACAGTTGTTCCATCGTTCTTAACGACTTCGTTTCCATCGATGCTGATGCTTGCAGGTTTGCTGACCCCGACAGCGCTGGCATTCGCCCTCGCCATGCGCACCATGTTGACTTCGGTGGATTTTTCGCCAAACGATGAATTGACAATATTTGTGGCTGTAACAATTTTCACAAAGTGAATTCCGTTCGGGAAACACTTAGGTTGTCCTTCAGAATCCACCGCCCAAGCCAAATCCATACCATCTGTAGTGTAAACAAACATGCGGCCTGTGCGATCGTCCAATTGCATCGGGTCATATGGGCTGCCTGCAATATTGCGCGCATAGTTCTCATAGTCACTTTCATACGTATCCGGCCATGTTACACTCCATTTGCCGGTTTCTTCATCTAGCGTCGTCCCTCTTTGTCCTAGATCTGTGTAGCCAAAGCCAGCGAAAGGTGCACGTGTATGCCCGGTCTCGTCGACATAACTTTCAGAAAAATAGATACCTTCTAATGTAATGGTGTTCTCTTCTGCCGCTGCAAATGTATGCCAAGGATAGTATTCCGGAAGAGGATAATAGAACTTTTCTACATCTTCGTTACTTTGGTTGCCTTGGCTATCTTGCCATGATGTAGTTCCATCTGTTTTTTTTGCATAAGTTACCTGATATGCCCAATCAGCATAATCTTCATAATGCATGCCGCCGGCAAGAGCATACCAATCATTTCCATCTTCACTTACCCAGACCTGTCCCACTTCACCGAACTCATTGCTTCCTTCAACGGAATTACCAAATGTAATAAAGTCGATACCATAGGGATTATGGGGGTCATCATAAATAGCATCATCGTACTGATAGATGATATATCCGCCAAAGTTTCCGAGCGAAACGGGACCCGATGCGTTTCCTCCCATCGAGTAATTGCTGCCGACTAACGATCTGATTGCTTTCGTTCCATAATCGCCTGCCATACTCCGGTCGTTCGTATACTGGGAATTAATACACAGATAGTCGACAACACGATCCGGGAGATCATCAAAACGCTGATTGACAGCCCAAATGGTATAAATCCTTGAGTAAGTCTTTTCATCATCTTCCTTTGTGATACAAATCACATTTTTGGAAGCATCCGTAAGTTTATTATCACTGGTCTTAGGGGCTGCACGCAATGAAACAGTCAAAGTATTATCTTCTGAAGAAACTGGCTCCTGTAGGTCATCATTAACCGTTACTGAAATATCGCTTTCGCTAAAAGTCAACGTCGCTTTAACAGTTTCCTGTCCATTTGGTACGATTAAATATGTTGCAAACGAACCAATCAGATAATAGTTGCTAAGGGTTTGAAGGCCTTTAAGTGCATTGGCATTTTCGATCTGTCCAATGGCAGGGATAATACTCATCAGCTTAATTTGCCGGTCGTAAGCCGCTTCTGTGTAAACATTTAAAATAATTGGGACACTAGGAGTGCCACCCTCAAAGTCATCAAATCCACCAGGGTACAAATGTGCCACAACCTGAGTTTCACCATTCAGCAGTTGTGCATCAAAGAGAAAAGCATTGATATCTAGCGAATAATCAACGCCCGCTAGAACCGACGCAAACTCTTCTTTTGCATTTTCCATATTCTCAAGATCTTCCAACGAATATCCAGATGTAGAGATTATACCGTACCCGGATTCCAGAAAGGCCTCGTATTCGTCAATGCTAAAATCGTCAGATTGGATAGCTAATGTGATGAGTGCATCATCCGCGACATCTGAAAGGATTATATCCGCGGCAAACGCTGAGATATAATAGTCAGGTCCATATTCTTCGGGCACGCCTGTTGGTGTGCAGCTGAGGATTTCAGCGTCAGGCGATTGGACCCAAATATAATTTGGCTCTACCCAAAAGGTGGAATCAATATTTGAATCGATATCTTCAATGCTCCCGGAATCTTCTGCAGATTCAGCAAATGTTGCTGCTGGCAGACTTCCGAAAAGAACCCATATACACAGGAAAAAGCATAGAAATCGCTTTACTCGTATTTCCATCTCTATTCTCCTTCGCTCTCGCATTCAAATGCGGTGCAAATACCAAATAATTTAAGAACCTTCCATTTCGGGAAAGACGAACTGGAACTTGTGCTAAAAGCTTGGGTAGAAACAGTTGCAATTCGGATTGTATGATTACCCGCTGAAAGCCCTGTAACGGTAAAACATCCAGAAACATCGGAGGTTACAGAACCACTGGACACATCATCGATATAAATAGTAAACGTTTTATTTGCATAGAGAGACCATGGCTCTAACGTCCATTCCGTACCACCAAGTGGAGTATAGCACTCACACTGCATTGCTTTGAAAGTCGCCGAATAAGTTCCCGCTGATTCATCAAAAGTTGGTTCGGAGCATAATACGAGTGAAATCGGTTTTGTGGCTATGCTCCGATTATAGGTGTTGCAGTAATAAAGATTAATCACATCCCCATCACTTACATAAGCATCTGCAATCTCATAACCCATAACCTTCTCAACACCATTGACGGTTTCCGTATAGGCAGGAATATTACCGTTAATTCTAAACATCCATCCACAGTAATGGGGTTTTTTTGTGTAATAAAGCGTACGTGCATCGAACCAAAAGCTGGAATTAATTGAAGAATCCTTTATTCCGTGCAACCAGCTCTGATGAGCACCATTTGGATCAGGAGTCGACATGTCGAATTGCAGTGTATTCGTAGTATCGAGATTCAATGCAGAGAGAACATCTTCCACGGTATATGTTGTGGACTGCGTTGGGGTGAGAGTCACATCATATTCATCGTCAATTGGCCCATAGTTGACCGAACTAGAGGGTTGATACGTCCCACTGTTAATATAGACATGTACAGTAATACTATCGGTAACTGCATAGCTTGATGCGGATCCCTGCAAGTAATATGAATCACCACCGACAGCAGGGATTGAATTTGCAGTTACTGCGAATGACGGCACCGCGCAAGCAAAGACCATCGTCAATGCCAGCAATAAAGTTATAAGTTTCTTTGTCATCTTGGGTTTCTCCTTTCAATAACTGAATGGGACCTCGCAATGCAATTCTGCACTGCGATCTATCAAAACAGCGATACAGCAACCGCTGCCTGTAGACTGTTGTTGGGCGGGCGGCGCGCCGCACGTCGTTGAATTTGTTGAGCGCCCTGTTACCCGGATCCGCGAAAGAGGCGTGGTTGGGTCACAGGGGAGCGGAGGAATTCGGTGAGTGTTACCTTTTGAGGGAAGAAGGCCTCGGGCGGGTAACATCGTTCCCACAAGACCGCCTCGCATGGCGCACCGCCCGGCTGCACACGCCCAGGTACAAAAAAAGAACAGTAGAGCGATTCTACTGTTCCGAATTTACAGTCCATCACAGGCCCGATCTCCGCAGGACTGTGGATTCATACGCAAGCCATGCAGGTTTCCTGGCTGATGGATCGACGCGGACGGTCCCCTTCCCGGCCTATCGGCCAGTGGGCGGCTTTCGCCGTGAACGTCCGCTCCCCAATTACAGTAGCGGGTCTGCACCGGATTTGCACCGGTTTCTCTTTTGACCCCGGATAAGGGGCACATGGCTCATATTTAGTTATGTTGGAGTTTATTTTATCATAAGATGGCGCGGGTTGGCAAGGTGGGAGGCGGAAGTGTAATTATGATATCGTTTTCATTAGAGATGCTGCGCCCAGAACTCCGATACACTCAGAATTGAAGGGTCGTTAGGAAAATGCTTTAGATTGCCTGTTATCAGGATGGCGCCGCAGAAGCGGCTTACTTCAAGGAATTTTCGGTCTTCCTCGTCTGGTAAAGAAAGACCCGCGATATGTGGCGCAGCAACGGCAATTCCTTCTGTGCGGATAAACTCCAACAGTGTGGAGATCTCATGTTCTGAAAAGGCGAATTTGGAATAATGCAGCACCTTTCGATATTCTTCAAAAATGCGGTAGTCGTACACGGCGCTTAGTCTGCCGGAAAGAACAGCATTCAGGATATCCGAAGCTTTTCGGCCGGGAGACCAGAACGCAGAGACCAATACGTTCGTATCGAGGACGACGAGCATCTCAGCGCCCCCGCACTTCCGCAATAACGGCATCTATTTCCTCATCGCTAAGAGAGCCGATTTGCTGAGCTTTTGTCCGCATGCTATTGAACGCGATCATCGCACGGGCCTGTCGCACAGCACGAACGACCTCTTCAAATCCATCTTCCGGGATATCGATCATAAGCGCAGATGGTTTTCCATTGTTTGTGATCACCACATCCTCGCCTTCGGACAGTTTTTCCCACATTTTTTTAGATTCCGTTCTCAGGTCTCTTACAGAATAAAATACCATGGGCATACCCTCCTGTATGCCTTTAGTGTACACATTTTGGTCCATTTTGTCAAACACCTCTTTTCTCAATATAATAGCAGCGCATCTCTGCCCTGCTATTCCCCCGAACCATGCCGATGCAGCTTCTTCCACTTCGCCTTAAAGTTATAAGTTTCTTTGTGATCTTCAGTTTCTCCTTTCGATAACTGAATGGGACCTCGCAATGCAATTCTGCACTGCGATCTATCAAAACAGCGATACAGCAACCGCTGCCTGTAGACTGTTGTTGGGCGGGTGGCGCGCCGCACGTCGTTGAATTTGTTGAGCGCCCTGTTACCCGGCGATCGTAAATCGGGCATCTCAGGTAACAGAAAGGGAATTGTTTTGCAGCCTAAAAGGGTTTGAACCTCCTGGGAACGCCCTATCATCCCCTATTCATCCTCAAAATAACGCTCAAAGCACCGTTTTTTTACGCGTCATTGGTGTTTACGCGCTTGACGCCGCCGATCGCCTGCCGCAAGTGTTACCCGGATCCGCGGAAGAATCATGGCTGGGTCACAGGGGGGCGGGAGAATTCGGTGAACGTTACCTTTTGAGGGAAGAAAGGCTCGATCGGGTAACACCGTTCCCACAAAACCACCTCACATGGCGCAGCGCCCGACCCCACACGCCCACAAAAAAGGAACAGTAGAGCGATTCTACTGTTCCGAATTTACAGTCCATCACAGGCCCGATCTCCGCAGGACTGTGGATTCATACGCAAGCCATGCAGGTTTCCTGGCTGATGGATCGACGCGGACGGTCCCCTTCCCGGCCTGTCGGCCAGTGGGCGGCTTTCGCCGTGAACGTCCGCTCCCCAATTACAGTAGCGGGTCTGCACCGGATTTGCACCGGTTTCTCTTTTGACCCCGGATAAGGGGCACATGGCTCGTATTTAGTTGTGTTGGAGTTATTTTAGCATAAGATGGCGGAGGTTGGCAAGGTGGGAGGTAATGCTTAGACAACTGCTGCCGGGATCAGCGGCAATTCACTTATCAGTTGCATTCTTGCATTACGCAGGTCGATATCGTTTTGAATGTTAAGGAAATATGCATCCGATACGCCAAAATATTTGGCAAGGCGGATAGACGTATCTGCTGTGATTTTTCTTCTGCCGTGCAGAATATCCTGGATACGGGAAACCGGTACACGGATGTCCATAGCCAGCCGGTACGCCGAAATGTTGAGAGGTTTCATGAATTCCTCTGAAAGAATCTCTCCGGCGGTTGGCGTAATCAGGTAATCGTTCATATTTAACCTCTTCTAGTGATAATCACAGATTTCAACATCGAAATATTTGAGAGATCTTGTTTGTTCATAGATGTTTTTGGTCTCTGCATCTGCAAAGGATCGTATTCTGTCCATAATTATACCCATATTGCGTGTGCATGTCAAACAGTCATATATCATTCAACAAAATAGCAGCGCATCTCTGCCCTGCTATTATATATGCCATATATTTCCATGTCAATAATTTACTTTTTCATATCTTCCTTCGAACCGTGTCTATGCAGCTTCTTCCACTTCGCCTTGCTGTGCTTGCGACGCAGCAAGGAGGTTTCGGAAGGCGTACGCAGACCTGCTGCCTCCAGCGCATAGATCCATTTGCCGAATTCCCGGTGGATGGCGCCGATCACTTCGGGAGTCATGTCTTTTTTCGTGGGAACCTTGTCCAGTTCTTCGCGCTTATTCTGAAGGATAACGATAAGTTCTTCCTTTGTGAGTTTATGCTTCTTTTCCTGTTCCATGGGTCCAACCAATAAAAAAGATGGGAGTATGCAGTCGCTGGCCTGTGTTTGGATTCAGGCTTGCAACCGACAAACATTCCACCTTGCTGTTTGGCTGACCCATGGCTGGCAGTCCCGGCTCGCCGGGGAAATCCCCTGCTCACGGTTAAGGTAAGACAGCGCCGGACTCGCACCGGCTTGTCAATTCACGCGATCGATACCGACGGCAGTTCGGAAATTCCGCTTTTCGCCGGCCCTCGCGACCATAGACCACATTTCTATATATTTCTATATGCATTTTAGCACTTTTTTGTATCGAATGCAAAAAATACGAAAGCGGCCCTGCGCAAAGGCCGCTCTCTTTTTCTGTCCTTTAGCTAAAAGTCTTTTACGATCTATCCTTATTCCTCGGATACTACCTCTTTGCCGTCATAATAACCGCAATTGGGGCAAACTCTGTGAGGAAGCTTGGGCTCGTGGCACTTGGGGCATACGGATAATGCCGGTGCGGACTTCACCATGTTCGCAGATTTTCTGCTGGATGTCTTAGCTGAGGAAGTTCTTCTCTTAGGTACTGCCATGTGAACACCTCCTTTTCCAGTAAACTAACTATTAGAGTATAGTGAAAGCAATTAAAAAAGTCAAGGATGGATTTTTATAGATCCTTCGACACCCTTCGACAGGCTCAGGGTGCGTCCTACTTTCCCGTAACGATCTCGTAGGTATCCTTTGCGATCATCAGCTCTTCGTTGGTCGGGATGAGCAGGATCTTGACCTTGCTGGAATCCTTGGAGATGACGGTATCCTTGCCGCGGACGTTGTTGCGTTCGTCGCACAGTTCGATGCCCAGGTTCTCCATGTTTTCGCAGATCGCCTTTCTCATGGTAATGCCGTTCTCGCCCAGGCCTGCGGTAAAGACGATGGCGTCGCAGCCGTTCATCTCTGCCATGTAGGCGCCGATGTAGCTCTTTACTCTGTGAGCATAGACCTTCAGAGCGGTAGCAGCCTGTTCGTTGCCCTCGTTAGCCGCGTTCTCTACATCGCGGAAGTCGGAGGAAACGCCGGACAGACCGTAAACGCCGGATTCCTTGTTGATGACCTTGTCCATCGCAGCCAGGTCCTTACCTTCCTTCGCAGCAACGTAGCCCAGGATGGCCGGGTCAATGTCGCCGCAGCGGGTGCCCATCACGAGGCCTGCGACCGGAGTGAAGCCCATGGAAGTATCGAATACCTTGCCGCCGCATACTGCTGCCAGAGAAGCGCCGTTGCCCAGGTGACAAGTGATGATCTTCAGATCTTCGGGCTTCTTGCCCAGCATTTCCGCAGCCTTCAGGGAAACATATCTGTGGGAGGTTCCGTGGAAACCGTAGCGGCGTACGCCGTACTTGGTGTAGTACTCATAGGGCAGCGCGTACAGATAGGATTCCGCCGGCATGGTCTGATGGAATGCGGTGTCGAAAACGCCTACCATCGGGGTGTTGGGCATAAGAGCCTTGCAGGCTGCGATACCCTGCAGGTTGGCGGGGTTGTGCAGCGGAGCCAGGTCGATGCACTCTTCCAGAGCCTTGATAACGTCGTCGGTAATGAGGACGGAACCCGCATACTTCTCGCCTGCGTGTACTACGCGGTGGCCAACTGCGCCGATCTCATCCATGGACTTGGCAACGCCGTGCTCGGGGTCGGTGAGCGCGTTCAGCACGTGGCCGATGGCGTCCTTGTGATCCTTCATCGGAGTTTCCAGGACCCACTTGTCCATACCGATCTTCTCGTGCTTGATGACGGAACCGTCGATGCCGATTCTTTCGACGAGACCCTTGCACAGGAGTTCTTCGGTCTCCATTTCCAGAACCTGATACTTCAGGGAAGAGCTGCCGCAGTTGATGACTAATACTTTCATAATGCTTTGTTCTCCTTTAGCTTAGAATGTTATGATATTTCGTTTAAACAACATAAATCGCAGAGGCAGGAGCGCTGCCTCTGCGGTCCATTATAATTCAACTATTCGCGGTTTGCAAGACGCGGACTTCTGGGCATCTCCCAGGCATCGTGGTCCGTATGCAGCAGCCGGTGGCTCTTGTGACCCAGCGGCTTCTGGAAGTACTCTTCGTACATGCGGATGACGTCGGGATTCTCGTGGGAGAAGCGCAGTTCGCTCTTCTCGTCCAGTTCGCGCAGGTAGCCTCCGCGGCTCTCCGCCATTTCCTTGCCGCCGTGGATGGGCTGACCGCCGCCTCCGGCGCAGCCGCCGGGACAGGCCATGACCTCCACGAATTCGTATTCCACCTCGCCTCTGCGGATGGCTTCCACGATCTTGCGCGTGTTGCCGAGGCCGGAAACGACAGCGCAGCGCAGGGGTTTGCCCGCCACTTCGTAGGTCGCTTCCTTCCAGCCGTCCATACCGCGCATCTCGGGGAAGGCGTCGGGGCTGGGATTCTCGCCTGTCGCAAGGTAGACGGCGCTTCGCAGCGCTGCTTCCATAACGCCGCCGGTGGTGCCGAAGATGACGGCAGCGCCGGTGCCGGAGCCCAAGGGCGAATCGAACTGATCTTCCTTAAGTTCGTCCGGCGTAATATGGTCTGCACGGATGAGCCGCACCAGTTCTCTCGTGGTGAGGGAGATATCCACGTCCGGATCGCCGCAGGCGTCGTTCATACCGGGGATGGCGCACTCGTGCTTCTTCGCCGTGCAGGGCATGACGGAGACGCAGAAGATGTTCCTCGGGTCAACGCCGATCTTCTCCGCGAAGTAGCTCTTCGCCACGGCCCCGAACATCTGCTGCGGGCTCTTCGCCGTGGACAGCTGACCGGTCATGTCGGGGAACTGGGACTTGAGGAACCGCACCCAGCCCGGGCAGCAACTTGTAAACATGGGGAATTTATAGACGCCGCGCTTTGCGAGACGGGCCAGCAGCTCGCTGCCCTCCTCCATGATGGTGAGGTCCGCGGAGAAGTTGGTGTCGAACACGTAGTCGAAACCGAGTTTGCGGATGGCTGCCACCATGCGGCCCGGAGTCGCCTTCTTCTTATCCAGATGCCAGTATTCCGCCCAGGCGGTGCGGACAGCCGGCGCCACCTGGATAACGGTGATCTTGTCGGGATCCGCCAGCGCCTCCAGCACCTTGTCGGTATCGTCTCTTTCTCTTAAAGCACCCGTCGGGCAATGCGTGATGCACTGGCCGCAGATGGTGCAGTCGGATTCCTTGATGCTGCGGTTGTGGGATACGTCGATGTTCGTGCGCGAACCCGTGCCTTCCACGTCCCAGATGTGCATATCCTGCACCTTGTCGCAAATTTGCACACAGCGCATGCACTTGATGCACTTGGCCATGTCGCGCACCAGGGGGAAGCTCTTAGGCCAGTCGGCCTCCTTGACTTCTCTCTTATAGGTCTGCTTTAAGATGCCCAGGTCGTTGGCCACGGTCTGCAGCTCGCAGTTGCCGGAGCGCACGCAGGTGGCGCACAGGCAGTCGTGCTGGGACAGGATGAGTTCCACGACGGTGCGGCGGGATTTGCGCACCCGGGGGCTGTTGGTGTAGACCACCATGCCTTCTTCCACCGCCGTATTGCAGGATGCCTCCAGCTGCTGCTTGCCTTCGATCTCCACGATGCAGACCCGGCAGGCGCCGATCTCGTTGATGCCTTCGAGGTAGCACAGCGTGGGGATGTGGATGCCGACAGTCTCCGCGGCCTTTAAGATGGTGGTGCCCTCTTTTACCTTTACGGGCAGATTGTCTATCGTAAGCTTTACCATTCTCTTAACCTCCCGCCCTTAAAGACGCCGTATCCGTAGTGGTCGCAGCGCAGACATCTGGACGTCTCCTGCAGCATCTCTTCTTCGGTCATGCCGTCTTCGATGCAGGCGAAATCGCACTTTCTTTCGAAGGGGTCTCTCTCGTGCATCTTCACGCGGCCGCAGGGTTCCTGGTTGCGCATCTTGGGCTCGGGGATCTCCACGTCGTGGGCGATGGTGTGCTTGAACCCGAGATACTCGTCGATGTTGGCCGCCGCGACTTTGCCTGCCGCGATGGCGCGGATGACGGTAGCGGGTCCGGTGACGCAGTCGCCGCCGGCGAACAGGCCTTCGGAAACGCCGACGCCGCCCAGATCCATGGCTTCGAAGTTGCCTCTCTTGACGGGGATGCCGGCCTTTTCGAATTCGTGGGATTCGATGCCCTGGCCGATGGATACAATAATAAGATCCGCGGGAATGCGCTCCTCGTCCATCTTGGAGTTCGCGGGGCTGGGTCTGCCGCCCTTCACCTTGGAGATGATCTGGGGCTTCACCCACAGCGCAACGGCATTGCCGTTCTCATCCGCTTCGATGCGGACGGGCGCTTTCAGAGTCGCCATCACGACGCCTTCTGCGATGGCGCCTTCCACTTCTTCCTCCAGAGCCGTCATGTCTTCCTGGCGTCTTCTGTAGACGCAGGTGACCTTCTCAGCACCCAGACGGACGGAGCTTCTCACCACGTCCATGGCGACGTTGCCGCCGCCGATGACGACGATGTTCTTGCCCTTGAAGTCGGGATAGTTGCCGTCGCCGATGGCGCGCAGCATCTCCACGGCCGAGATGACGTTGTTGCTGTCTTCGCCTTCGATGCCGATCTTCTTGTCGATGTGGGCGCCGATGGCGATATAGATCGCGTCGTATTGCTTCTGGATCTTGGAGATCGGCAGATCTTTGCCGATGCTGATGTTCGTCTTGACTTCGATGCCGGTGGACAGGATGTGCTTAATTTCGTCATCCAGTCTCTCTCTGGGCAGACGGTAGCTGGGGATGCCGTAGCGCAGCATGCCGCCCAGCTTGTCTCTCTGCTCGAAGACGGTCACCTTGTGACCCATGATCGAGAGATAATAGGCTGCAGACAGGCCGCCGGGGCCGCCGCCGATGACGGCGACTTTCTTGCCTGTGGGCTCTGCCAGAGCCGGTACATAATCGTTGGAGATATGATCCGCCGCGAAGCGCTTTATGCCGCGGATGTTGACGGAGTCGTCCAGCATGTTGCGGCGGCAGCGGTTTTCGCAGGGATGTTCGCAGATGAAGGCGCAGGTCGTAACGAAGGGATTGTCCTGGCGAATGAGCCGCACAGCGTCGTCGTAGCGGCCTTCGTTGACCAGTGCGATGTATCCCGGGATATCCACGTGGGCCGGGCACTGGGATACGCAGGGCACGGGCTGATTGAGGGTGGCGGTGCAGCGGTTGTGCTGGATGTGCTCGATATAGTCGTCCCGGAAACCGTGGACGCCCTTCAGCACCATGTTCGCCGCCTCGTAGCCGATGGCGCAGTCCGCCGTATCGTAGATGGTCTGGGCCGTATCTTCGATGAGCTGCAGCGTATCCATGTCGGCGTTGCCGGATAACACGTCATCCAGCAGATTGCCCAGTTGTGCGAGACCGATGCGGCACGGCGTACATTTGCCGCAGGTCTGAGCGTGGCATAACTTTAAAAACGATGCCGCCATGTCGACAGGACAGAGTCCCGGCGGGCTTGCGATGATGCGCCGTTCCAGGTCTTTATACAGCGATTCCACCGTCGTCTGAGCCTGGCTGGGCGTAATGATGCTTAGTCTGCTCAATGCTGTTACCTCCCAGGGTCTTAACATGAAAAAACATGCGTATGAATGTACGCATGTTAATTATATAACAGGGAGAAACTCGCTGAATAACAGTTTTAATTTGTTAGCAAATGCTAACCTCTAATTCCGTAATATTTTCGGTATATTCACATAATCCGAAGATTTATACGGCGAAAGTCCCTGTAAAATTCCGTAAACCTCAGAAGCGCGCATATCCAGGAGAAGATTGGCAGGCGTACCACGTGTTCCCCAATCGATCTTGCTCGGGTTGATGACGATCTCCGCCCTTCTGCGTTCCCGGGCTTCCTTGATGAGCTCCGCGCCGGTCTCGTTGAAGGCCAGCACCTTTACGTAGGGAGGTTCCAACAGCAGATTCGCCAGATAGTGATCGTCGATCCCCAGGAGGATCTGCGTCAGGATGCGGGCGATGCGGCTTTCGGGATAGCGCTTGCTGCGGATGCTCTTCACCAGGCCGCCGTAGCTTTCCGCTTTGCGGATCTCCCGCTTTACGACGTTCTCCAGCCCTTCGGACACGCCGGGGGCGCTCATGATGGCAGATAGCGACAGCTGCGGAATGCGGTAGCGCAGCAGATCCAGCATACGGTCTTCCATGTCCGGCAGGAAATTGAAGTTTTCCAGCGCTTCGACCGTAAAACCGGGCATTTCGTCCCGGATCTCTTCCGGATCTGTCTCGTAGGTAAGCATCATGCGGATCGCCTCGCCGCTGGAATAGACCTTGCCGATCTCCGTGTCCTTATGCCCTGCTCCGGCTCGCTTTACGGCGTAGGGCTGCATATCCGAAATGCCCTGTTTCAGCTGTTTTACGTATTCGAGGGCCAGGATATCGTTCGACGCCGGAAAGTCCGGGAAATCGGCGATCTCGGGCCCCAGAACGGCTTTCAGAGCCCGGGCGTAGGCGGTGCCGTAGGGCCGCCCAGCGTCCATCTGCCCCTTCAGGGCTTTGCGGAACGCATCGTTTTCTTTTAGAGCCAGTTCAGCGGCATGTTCCAGCAGTTTAACGTCCCCTGTTTCCGAGCCGAAGGCGAGGTGGGTCACAAAGCCCAGCAGATGCAGCGTGCGCACGCCGCCGAAGGCGAATTCCCTGGCGGCGTTCACCGCGCAGCATACCGGCAGTTCCACCACAAGGTCCGCGCCGCCTTTTACCGCCAGCTGCGCCCTCGTAAATTTGTCCAGGATGGCCGGTTCGCCCCGCTGGGTAAAGTTTCCGCTCATCACGCAAACAACGGCCCGGGGAGAAAGTTCTCTGCGGACCGTATCGATCAGGTATTGGTGCCCGTTGTGGAACGGGTCGAATTCAGCGATGATGCCAACTACGGACATATCATTCCTTTTCCACCTGGGACTTGTAGATCTGTTCCTTGACTTCGTTTCTGGAGGAGGCGATGTTGTTGTTGATCTTATCGAACGTCGCCTGCAGATCGTCGTACATGTCGGTAAAGTACGTGGCGTACATCTGGTCCACCTTCTCCTGCAGGTTGTACAGCATGGAGTCAGTGTAGTCCAGGATGGACATCTTCATGACCTGGGAGTTTTCCTGAGCGATGCGCAGGATCTCGTCGGCTCTTGCCTTTGCCTTTACGGTGATCTCGTCGTTTTCCACGAGAGCGTCCGCCTTCTGGCGCGCTTCGTTCAGGATGGATTCGTACTCGGCCTTGGCTTCGTCCAGGATGCGCTGTCTCTCGTTCTTGATCCACTGCGCCTGCTGGATCTCATCGGGAAGCTCCAGACGGATCTCCTTGACGATCTCCGTAACTTCGTTGGGATCGACCATAACCTTGCGCACGACGGGAACGGAAGATGCGACTTCGATGATCTCGTCCAGTTCGTCCAGTAATTCCAAAACTTTCATGTGTTACCCCCTACTTCCGGTATTTCTCTAAGATACTATGCAAAACGTTAGCCGGCACCCAGGCGCTGATGTCGCCGCCCAGGCTGGCCACTTCTTTTATCATGGTGCTGCTCAGGAACGACCACTTCGGGTCGGTGAACAGGAACACAGTCTCCGTATTATTATACAAATAAGCGCTTCCCTGCGCTATAGGCATTTCGTAATTAAAATCCGCCGTGTTGCGCAGGCTGCGCACGTCCGCCGTAAAGGCATGGGCGTTCACGTAGTCCGCCCGCAGACCGTCGATGCGGACGACCTTTACGTTGGGCAGATCCGCCGTCAGTTCCTCGATGAGAGCCATCCGCTCTTCGGGCGTAAAAAGCGATTTTTTAGACAGATTGACGGTAACGGCTACCGTAAATTCGTCGTACATCTTCGCAGCCCGGGTAATGATGTCCAGATGGCCGTTGTGTATCGGATCGAAAGATCCGGCAAATATGGCTGTTCTCATTCCTCTTTGTCTCTTTCGTAAATGGTGACCCCGGTAGCACCGTAGCGTCTGTCCTTGATGCAGGTAAAGCCGTGCATCTGTTCCGGGAGAACATCTTTATGACGGTGTTCGCAAACTACGACCGTGCCCGGCCGGCAGTTTCCGGCTTCGTCGATGGCCTTCAGCGCATCGGGGATGGACTTATCCGCATAGGGCGGATCCAGGAAGAAGATATCCACCGTCTCCTTTACCCTGCGGATGTTGCTGCGGAAGTCGCCGGACAGAAATACGCACCGGTCGTCAACACCGCAGATCTTCGCATTCTCCCGGCACAGCGCCAGGCTCTCCCGGCTACTGTCGGAGAAGAACACCTTCGCCGCGCCGCGGCTGATGGCTTCCAGCCCCAGATTGCCGGAGCCCGCGAAAACGTCCATACACACGAACTCCCCTTCCATCCAGGGAAGGAGCATGCTGAACACCGCTTCTTTTACTTTATCGCTTGTCGGACGCACGTCGTCCGTCTTGGGAGACTTTAAACGCCGCCCTTTCAATTCTCCTGCTATGATCCTCATGCAGACATTATAGTATAAGTTCGCCTGCCGTGGCAAATGTTTGGTCTATTTTTGACTTCAGCCCCGCATTTTCCGGTGCGGTGAGCCCCGGATCCGCCGCCAGGAGCGCCTCCGCATCCTTTGCCGCCCTTTCCACGACTTTTACATGCCGCACGGGATCCGCCAGTTTCAGCTGGGGCAGGCCGTGCTGCCGGAAGCCAAACAGTTCGCCTGGACCTCTCATCTCCAGGTCCTTCTCCGCGATGTAGAAGCCGTCGCTGCTCTCGCACATGGTCTCGGCGCGCATGCGGGCGATGTCGCTGTCCTCGCCGGTCACGATCAGACACCAGCTCTGCTCGCTGCCTCTGCCCACGCGGCCCCGCAGCTGGTGCAGCTGGGCCAGACCGAAGCGCTCTGCGTTCTCGATCAGCATCACGCAGGCATTGGGCACGTTGATGCCCACTTCGATGACCACCGTGGAGACCAGCACGTCCGTTTCTCCCCTGTAAAACGCCTCCATGACGGCATCCTTTTCCGCCTGTTTCATGGCGCCGTGCAGCAGTGCGAACCGGATCTGGGGATACGTTTCCTGCAGCTCCTCGAACAGGCTCTCCGCGGAGCGACTCTCGATGCTCTCGGAATCCGCGATCAGAGGCGCTACGATATAAGCCTGCCGGCCCTTTTTCACTTGTTGGGCCATCAGATCGTAGGCCTGCTGCCGGGTCTCTTCGTCGTAGCGCTTCGTTACGATAGGCTTTCTTCCGGGCGGCAGTTCGTCGATCACGGAGACATCCAGATCTCCGTACAGTACGACGGCCAGCGTTCTCGGGATCGGCGTCGCGGTCATGACGAGGACGTCCGGGTTTTCTCCCTTTGCCGTCAGCATCTGCCGCTGGTTAACGCCGAAACGGTGCTGCTCGTCGGTGATGACCAGGCCCAGCGCCTTAAACTTCACCTTTTCGGAGATGACGGCGTGGGTGCCGACCACGATGTCCGCCTCCCCGCTTTCGATGGCTGCCAGCGTTCTTTTCCGCTCTGATGCCTTCTGGCTTCCCGTCAGCAGCACGACGTTAACGTCCAGGCCTTCGAAATCCTTCGTAAGGGTCTCCAGATGCTGAGCAGCCAGCAGTTCCGTCGGCGCCATAAAGGCAGCCTGATAGCCGCTGGAGACAGCCTTCAGCATGGCGCACTGGGCGACGGCGGTCTTGCCGGAGCCTACGTCGCCCTGGATGAGCCGGTTCATGGCTTTGGGAGAGGCCATGTCCGCGCGGATCTCCAGCAGGCATCGCTTCTGGGCATTCGTCAGCTCGTAGGGCAGTTTTTCCACAAAGACTTCGTCCAGATGTCCGGTAAAGGAAATGCCTTTCCGCCCGGAGCCGAACCGGTCCTTGCTCAGCATCAGGGCGGTCTTCAGGTCGAACAGTTCTTCGTAGACCAGGCGGTACCGGGCCTGGGAATATTTCTCCCGGCCCTCCGGATAGTGGACGTTCCGCAGTGCGTATTCCAGGCTGCAGAGGTTTGCGCTTTCTATGACGGAAGCCGGCAGGGTCTCCTTCTCTCCGGAGAACTGCCCCTCCGCCAGTTCCAGCGCCAGTCTGGAAAAGCGGCGCATCTCCTTCTGGGTCACGCCCCGCGTTAACGTATAGACCGGCAGAATGCCGGTCTGGGCGTCGTCGTCCGCCTTCGCAAACGTGGGCTGGAACATCACGGCTCGGCCTTTTTCCAGCTTCGGCTTGCCGTAAAAGCGGTATTCCTCGCCGATGGTGAATGTTCTGCCCATAAAGCCGGCCATGAAGAAGATGATGTCCAGCCGGCCGGTGGCGTCCTCCACCAGCACGTGGAACGTGCGCTTTCTGCCAAAGCCGCGGCCGAACCGCGCCTGGATGACCCTGGCAACGACCAGCGTCTTCTCGCCTTCCTTCAGGTCCGCGATGCAGGTCTGATTCCGCAGGTCTTCGTAATCCCGGGGGAAGTCCCAGAGCATGTCGGAAAGCTGCAGGATGCCTGCCTTTGCGAAGCACTGCGCCTTCTTGGGTCCCACGCCCTTCAAGTCCTCCATGGGGGAATTCAGTTCTATTTTCGTAACGTTTTTACTCATAGGTGATCTTCCGGTCGTTGAGCATCTGCCGCAGATCCAGGGACAGATCCCGCTTGGCGATATTGTTGTTCTTGGAGACCGTTCCCGTGATCCGGATCTCGATGTTTTCCAGCGAAAGTTCCAGCAGCTGCGTCACGTCCTTCGCGATGCGCTGCATCACCAGCACGCAGTTTTCCGTAATGCTCTCGCCAAGACGGGATACGACATACAGACGGATAAACAGTTTATCGCCGTGCATCTCCACTTTCTTCTCCGCGATGGCGTCGAATCCGCCCAACTTTACCAGGACGTCCGAAACGGCGCCCCGGTAATTCGCCAGCCAGAGTTTTCCCTCCAGCGGTTCGAAGGCGTGTTCGATGATCTGGTCTATGATCTGGCGGCTCACCGTGAGCGTGCCCATATTGTTCTTGATCTGGGTCAGCATGCCTTTCCTCCCGTAAACAAAAATATTGTACCATAGCCCTGCAAAAAATTGTTGCCTCAAATGAATTGCTGTGGTACAATATCACCTGTCTGAAATCATAGACACCGCCTCGAAAGGCGTTTAAAAGCAATAATTTCAACCCTTTTCGGGGTATTAAAGGAGGTTCAGAACATGTCCAGAAAGTGCGAGATCTGCGGTAAGGGCCAGGTATCCGGCAACAACGTTTCCCACTCCAACAGACACACCAGAAGAAAGTGGAACGCTAACATCCAGAGCGTAAGAGTTGAGGAAAACGGCACCGTCGTCAGAAAGAACGTCTGCACCAGCTGCATCCGTTCCGGCAAAGTTACCAGAGCGTAAGAAAAACGAATCTAAAAACCGCCTGAGCGTTCAGGCGGTTTTTTCGTGCGTTTTTGGGGTTATAGGACAAAATGTGTTGGTGACTAGTTCCACAATTCGGGGAACTTAGAGGATCGATGAAACTCTTCCCAGACCACTGCATCGCCCCAGTTAGGGATCGACTTCTCCAGTTTTCCTCTTGCG
>Ga0256405_10006088_pt1 | contig 19781 bp, 16 predicted proteins | sample RumenRJG_02DNA_FD_189096 | JGI IMG/M metagenome (GOLD analysis project Ga0256405, IMG submission 189096) | Bovine rumen microbial communities from Lethbridge, Alberta, Canada - RJG_02 | ecosystem: Host-associated > Mammals > Digestive system > Stomach > Rumen | place: Canada: Alberta... | reverse complement strand
GGCATCGCTTTCGGCCAGGAACTGGGCGTAGATCCCGATCGCTGCTATCCCGATTATCAGACCATGTTCGCAGAGGAAGCCAAGCGCGAAGACGGCATTGAGGCAGTCTCCATCGCAACTCCCAACGGCACACACTACGCCATCACAAAGGCAGCTCTGGAAGCCGGCCTCCACGTAGTCTGCGAGAAGCCCGTCTGCTTCACCTATGCAGAGGCTGAGGAACTGGTCGCTCTTGCAAAGGCAAAGAACCGCGTTGTCGGTGTTACCTACGGCTACTCCGGACACCAGATGATCCAGCAGGCCCGCCAGATGATCAAGAACGGCGACCTTGGCCAGATCCGTGTCATCAACATGAGCTTCGCATTCGGCGCCTACAACGTCAAACTGGAAGAGACCAACCCCGCTGCAAAATGGCGCTTTGATCCCTCCAAGGCAGGCATCTCCTTCGCAATGGCAGATGTCGGCACACATCCCCTCTACCTCATCGAGGCAATGATCCCGGACATGAAGATCCGCAAGGTCCTCTGCACCAAGCAGGCATTTGTCGAGGGACGCCAGCTTGAGGACAACGCTTTCACGATCATGGATTTGGAAGGAACCGAGTGTGTCCAGGACGGCGCACAGGTCTACTGCTGGTCCAGCTCCATCAACTGCGGCGCACGCCATGGCCACAAGGTCCGTATCGTCGGCTCCAAGGCTTCCATCGAGTGGGATGACGAGAGACCCAACCAGATGAGCTACGAGATCGAAGGCGAGCCCGTCCGCACCCTGGAGCGCGGCGCAGGCTACCTCTATCCCGAAGCACGCGTGGAAGACCGCATCGGCGGCGGCCATGCAGAGGGACTGTTCGAAGCATGGAGCAACCTCTACAGAAGATTCGCAGTCGCAATGAGCGGTGCAGACACCAGCGAGTATGGTGATTTCTGGTATCCCAGCGTCGAGGCAGGCGCACAGGGAGTCAAGTGGCTTGAGAAGTGCGTCGAGTCCGCAAATAACAACAGCGTATGGGTGGACTTCAACTAATTAAAATTCAACGAAATTAAATTAATAAAAATATTCCCTGTCCGCTATCTGCCACGGGAGACCGGAACACCGGAAGATCAGATAACATGATATAATCCCGATATAGGGCATCGAATCGACAGAGGACCGATCCGGTCAGAGCGGGCTGACGCCTGACCGGATTGGGGGAATATTCAAAAGAATTCAAGAAGCTATAAAAGTATTCAAATTATAGAAAAAGCATTACAGAAATAAGATGTTCATGCGCAGCAATGCGAAGGAGGTAATACAAATGCCTATGCAGATTTGCGGTGCTCCGGCGAGCTGGGGCGTAGATAATCCCGAGAATCCCTATCTTCCTCACTGGACCAAGGTCCTTTCCGAAGCCCATCAGGCAGGCTACACCGCCATCGAGCTCGGACCTTACGGCTACATGCCCATCGACGCCGAGGTCGTCGCTGCAGAACTGGAAAAAAATGACCTGGCCATCGTCGCCGGCACCATTTTCCACGACCTGGTAGATCCCGCCAATCAGCCCGCTGTCCTCGAGGCAGTGGACAACATCTGCAAGCTGATCACAGATCCCAGGCTCCCCAAGCTTCCCGTTATGGAAGGTCAGAAGTTCCCCACCCCTTACATGACCGTTATGGACTGGGGCCACGACGAACGCGACTTCAACGCCGGTCATGTGGACCGCGCTCCCCGCATGAACGATGAGGAGTGGAAGCAGTTCATGAGCCATGTCCGCGCAGTCTGCGAGCGCGCCAACAGCTGGGGCGTCCGTCCCGTGATCCACCCTCACTCCGGCACCTACATCGAGTTTTCCGATGAGATCGCCCGCTATGTGCAGGATATGCCTTATGAGATCGCTGGCCTCTGCCTCGACACAGGCCACCTCTACTACTGCGACATGGATCCCGTGGAGTACCTCAAGAAATACGCTGACGTTCTGGATTATGTCCACTTCAAGGATGTCGACCAGAAGGTTTACGAGCAGGTCATGAGCGAGCACATCCGTTTCTTCGACGGCTGCGGCAAAGGAACCATGTGCCCTGTAGGCACAGGCGCCCTGGATTATCCCGCCATCAAGACAGCCCTCGAGGAGATCGGCTACAGCGGCTACATCACCATCGAGCAGGAGCGCGACCCCAGGAACCAGGAGACCTCCCTGCGCGACATCAAGGCCAGCGTAGACTACCTCAAGAGCGTCGGTTATCAGATCTGATAAAGAGCAGGATACTGATAAAAAACAGGATGCTGATAAGAGAAGCTGATAAAAGAATAAGAAAAAAATAAGATAAAAGACAAGGGACAGAGAGCGTATATCAAACCGCGCCTCTGTCCTTATTTTTATTCCTGTCATGTGCGAAAGACGAAAGACGAATATTCCGGATGTTTGTCACAAAGTGACAAAAGTGGTATATAATATGTTGCGCTGAAAACAGAGTGCACATAGATGAGAGGAGACATGGCTATGTGGAAAAAGGCGGCAGTGATCGTTATGTGCCTGGCATTTCTGCTTTCAATGACCGGCTGCGGCGGCTCCGGCAAAGAAAGCAAAGAACAGAATACGGCAGTGAGGGAAGCAGATACGCAGAACACGGCAGTTGTAAATGCCGATGCGGCCCGTACAGGCGCGGCAGCAGCTGCCACTACAAGATCACAGGCGGCTGAAAATGCCGATGCGGCCCGTACAGGCGCGGCAGCAGCTGCCACTACAAGATCACAGGCGGCTGAAAATGCCGATGCGGCCGGCACAGATGCGGCAGCCGGCAGCCCTGCTTCGCAGAGTACACAGGCTGGAAGCGAGCAGGAAAAAGCGGCAACGGGCGCGACCGGTGCACAGACAGCAGCACAATACAGGGGACTGATCGTAATCGACCCCGGACATCAGCAGTATGGCAACTCTGAACAGGAGCCCGTAGGCCCCGGTGCATCGGAGACCAAGGCAAAAGTCAGCGGCGGCACAAGCGGTACTGCCAGCGGTGTCCCCGAGTACCAACTGACCCTGGATATCGGACTGCAGCTTCGCGATGAGCTGGAAGCGCGCGGATACCAGGTCATCATGACGAGGGATACCAACGAAGTAGACATCAGCAATTCCGAGCGCGCAGCTGTGGCAAACGAAGCAGACGCGGATGCATTTATACGGATCCATGCAAACGGATCCGGAAACAGCGGAGCGACCGGCGCTATGACGATCTGCCAGACGCCGGGAAATGTCTATAACGGAGATCTTTACGAAGAGTCGCGCGCCCTGGCGGACAGCGTCCTCAATGCCTATACAGAAAAGACCGGAATTGACTATGAGTACGTCTGGGAAACCGATACTATGAGCGGAATCAACTGGTGCCGCGTACCCGTGACCATCCTGGAGATGGGCTATATGACCAACAGCGAAGAGGACCTGCAGATGCAGGATTCCGGGTTCCAGGAAAAAATGACGGACGGAATTGCTGACGGAATAGACGCCTTCATGGCTGACAGAACACCAAAGGAGCATTGACACAGAAATGGGAACAGATAATAACGAAGAAGAGATCAAACAGAATTTACAGCTGAAAGACAAATCAGCCGACGGCACGCACAATGACGAACCAGCCGACGCTATGCAGGAAAAAACCGATACGGACGGAAACAGGACAGATGCAGCCGCTTCGCCGGATCCGGACGCTGCAGGTATTGAGGAAAAAGAACAGTCCGGCCGAAATACAGGAAACAGCAGCCGATATATGGATCCCGGCGCGAAGTGGGCTGCTGAAAACGCAAAAGCAACCGGCGCTGATGTGGAGAAAAATATGAAGAGCGCAGGAATTCCGGGACATATTGTTATGATCCTGGCGGCTGTCCTCCTGATTATTTTATGTGCGGTGATTTATGTTTCCCAAAAGCCCGAAGAAAATGCCCCCGGGCAGGCTTCGACTGCAGAAACTGCCGGGACACAGGAGCAGAGTATGGGAGCAAGAGAAGAAACGGGAGAAACTGCAAACACAGCCGGGCAGGCGCAGACGGCAGCTTCCGGAAGTACAGCGGGAGCTGAAAAATCAGTTGCCCTCAGCCCACAGATGAAGGCGCTGGACAAAAAACTCCGCAAGGACCTGTCCGAAAAGAACGGCGACTGGTCCCTCTATCTGTATTGCCTGGACAATGGACAGGAGATTGGAATCAATGCCAATGAGCCTATGATCTCAGCCAGTCTCATAAAACTCTATGTCGCAGGCTGCTATTTTGAACAGGTGGAAAAAGGTAATATTCAGGATAACAGCCAGTCTCTGATCTATTCCATGCTTTCGGCGAGCGACAACAGCGCCACCAACCGCCTGATCGACCTTTTGGGAATGGATGAGATCAACAGCTTTATGGAGAAGCATAACTATAAGGCAGGACAGCTCAACCGTAAGATGCTCGAAAAAAACGGCACAGAGAACTACACATCCGCAAGAGACTGCGGCAGTGTCCTCAGGAGCGTCTATGAAGCGGCCTATATCAACAAGGATGCTTCGGAAAAGATTGAGGAAGCGATGCGCGACCAGATCGCCCGGAACCGGTATAAGATTCCGGCAGGCGTACCCGAAGACGTCGACACAGCCAACAAAACCGGAGAACTTTTCACAACCAATTCGGAGGGTGTCAGTGTCGACGTGCAGAATGACGCGGCAATCATTTATGCCAAGGATCACCCTTATATTCTGGTTGTGATGACAGCGGTCCACGGTGCGGGAGAAGGCGAGATGCACGAGCAGATCGCGGAGATATCCGCAGAAGTATACAAGGCTGTAACTGACGCGGAATCGGAAGAAGTCTCATCGAAAGAAGCCGCGACTGAAGAAGCCGCAGCAGAAGGGACATCGAAAGAAGCGGCAACTGAAGCTGCCGCAGAGGAAGGAACATCGAAAGAAGCCGCGACTGAAGAAGGCGCAGCGAAAGGGACATCGAAAGGAGCCGCATCCGAAGAAGGCGCAGCGAAAGGAACATCGAGATAAGCCGATTTGAAGTAGAAGCCGGCAGGCCACACCATGATCAGAAGTGTGGCCTGCTGTTTTTTTACCTCGGAAACAGGAGTGAAAAATCTTGTCGATACAAGATCTTTTCACTCCAGAGGTTTGTGTCGAAGCGCCGCAAACCTCCGAGAATCCCATCGGAGAAATCCGTTCCGGACTTTCTCCTCGGGTGTCTCAGCGCAGGAGCGCTTCGACATGTTTGAAAGAGTGAAAAATCAGGGAAATCCCTGATTCTATTTCACGAGATCTATGCTATCATTATATAGGGGCGTTCGGTATCAAAAAACAGAACGGAGTAAACATGGACAAAGAGAAAAAAAGAGAAAAGGAAGAACAGGGGAAAATAGCCCTTCACCCCTCTGTACAAGTGAGGCTGGGGAAGGAGGATCTTTTTTTCGGTCCCGGTAAGGCCTGGCTGATGGAATGTATCGAGGAGACAGGTTCCATGCAGGAGGCCTGCACAAAGATGGATTTGTCTTATTCCAAGGCTGCCAAAATGATGAAAAAGGCAGAAAAACAACTCGGCTTCAAACTTCTGGAACGCAGGATCGGCGGAAGCGGAGGCGGCGGCTCAAAGCTTACGGAAGAAGGAAGGAATCTCCTGAAAAAATACCGGGAACTGACACGCCGTGTGCAGGAGGATGCTGACAGAGTATTTGCAGAAGTCTTCGGGACAGAACTATAACGAGAATATACAGGTGTCGCAGCGCACTGGTGCTTCGACATGTTTTGGAAGAGGATAAGAATGAAACTGATTAAAACCATCGATGCAGAGGGAGCGGTCCTGTGTCACGACATCACACAGATTATCCGCGGCGTCACAAAAGATGCTGTTTTCCGCAAGGGACATATTGTTACAAAAGAAGATATTCCGGTTCTCCTTTCCGTCGGCAAAGATCAGCTCTATGTCTGGGAAAAGCAGGAAGGGATGCTGCACGAAGATGAGGCGGCAGAATACCTGTGCCGGATGTGCCTGGGCGATCATATGAAACGTTCACAGGCAAAAGAGGGAAAGATCGAGATCACTGCTTCCTGCAGCGGACTCCTCAAGGTCAGAAGCGCGGGTCTCAAGGCGGTCAATAGTTTCGGACAGATGATGATCGCATCCCGCCACGGCGGATTTGCTGTAAAAGAAGGGGATAAGCTGGCCGGAACCCGTATTATCCCTCTGGTGATCGAAGAAGAAAAAATGACGGCTGCCGAAAAAGCCTGTATGGCTGCCACCGGCGGACAGCCTGTTTTGCAGCTTCTGCCCTTTGCCCGCAAAAAAGTCGGCATTGTTACTACAGGCAATGAGGTCTTTTTCGGAAGGATAGAGGATACTTTCACCCCGGTGATTGAATCCAAATTCAAAGAGTACGATGCAGAAATCATTGATCATGAGATCTGGAATGATGATGATACGAAAGTGACTGCATCGATCCGGAAGATGATCGATGAAGGTGCGGATATTATCTGCTGTACCGGCGGTATGAGCGTGGATCCGGATGACAGAACCCCGCTTGCCATCAAAAATACCGGCGCGCGTATTGTATCATACGGAGCACCCGTTCTGCCCGGAGCTATGTTCCTTCTGGCCTACTATGAAGTCAAAGAGGGAGCCAATCCGCGCACGGTCACGATCATGGGTCTGCCCGGCTGTGTGATGTACGCAAAGCGAACGATTTTTGACCTGATACTACCGCATGTGATGGCAGACGATGAAGTGACGGCAGACGATCTTGCGGCACTGGGAGAAGGCGGGCTCTGTCTGAACTGCCCTGTCTGCACTTTCCCCAACTGTGGTTTCGGAAAAGGGCACTGATTTTTGACATTTTTTAAATACGGCTGCGGAATCCCCGCAGGGAATCTGAACGGCGTGTTTGTAACTGATGCCTGCAGATCCAGGGAGAAACGGATGTTAGATCACAATGGGAGAAAAATAGATTATCTCAGGATTTCTGTTACGGACAGATGCAACCTGCGGTGCAGATACTGCATGCCGGACGGCATCCGCAGCGTGCCCATGTCACAGATCCTGACCTATGAAGAAATCCGGACAGTTGCGGAAGCGGCGGCAGAGCTCGGGATCCGGCATATCAAACTGACCGGTGGTGAGCCTCTGGTGCGGCGCGGCATCACATATTTGATCCGGGAATTGAAGAAGATTCCCGCGATTGAATCGGTGACGCTGACTACAAACGGTACACTTCTGAAAAAAGAACTTCCGGGCCTTCTGGAAGCGGGACTCGACGCCGTCAATATCAGCCTGGACACTATGGACCGCGAACAGTATCGGGATATCACAGGTTCGGATGAATTGGAAAATGTGTTGGAGGCAGTCAGATCGGCGGCGAATGTTACCGGCGAAGCCGGAGAAAAGAATGCCTGCAGGCAATCACCGTTTCGTGTCAAGATCAATGCAGTATCGCTGGCGCTGGGTGAGGAGAACCTTCGTGCCTTGATAAGTCTTGCCAAAGACATGCCGGTGGATGTCCGCTTTATTGAAATGATGCCGATCGGTTACGGAAAGCAGTTTCCGGTCCGACATCCGGGAAACCCCTGCGGAAACAGGAAACTTATGGAAGAGGGCGGGGATACTTATGCTGTGATCAGCCATTATGATCTGCTGCGGCAGCTGCAGCTTATGTATCCTGGTATGCGGGAGGACTATCGACAGCACGGATATGGCCCTGCGGTGTACTATACTATTCCCGGATTTCAGGGAAGTATTGGACTGATCAGCGCAATCCATGGCAAATTCTGTGACAGCTGCAACCGTGTGCGTCTCACATCGCAGGGATTTCTCAAGACCTGCCTCTGCTATAACGAAGGAAAAGATCTCCGGTCGATCCTTCGGGCGCAGCTTCCCGAAAAGGAGATGAGGCAGCTGCTGCGAGAGCAGATGAAGGATGCGATTTATCACAAACCGGACGCGCACTGTTTTGAAAATCCCGAAAAGATCACGGAGCGCGGCAGCATGCATACCATCGGCGGCTGAACCGGAGCGCAGCAGCATGCATGCCATCGGCGGCTGAACCGGAGCGCGCAAACAGAGCCATGCAAAAGCAGGGGTAAAAAGTCTGACAAAAGCCCGATAAAAGCCCGGCAAAAGCAAGGGTAAAAAAGCATTGTAAAAGCCGGATACAAGACCTGTTAAAAGCACGAGGATGAGACAAGATCAGAAAGCAGGAAGGAGTTTTATGGCACAGGAAACGATTATGAAAGGTACCGTCCGCGCGGTCTGCACCAGTCCTGCAAAGGGAACGGAAAAAAGACCGGTCAGCGAAGGCGTTTTTATCAAAAACTTCGGAATTAAAGACGACGCCCATGCCGGCAAGTGGCACCGTCAGGTCAGCCTCCTGTCTTATGACAAGGTGGAGGAATTCAACGCCCGCGGGGCGCAGGTCGTGGACGGTGATTTCGGCGAGAATCTTCTTGTGGAGGGAATTGACTTTAAAAACCTTCCTGTCGGAACGATCATCCGCAGCAGCTCGGTCGTGCTGCGCATGACCCAGATCGGCAAGGAATGCCACCAGGGCTGTGCCATCCGCAACCGTGTGGGAGACTGTATCATGCCCAGAGAGGGCGTTTTTGCAGAAGTCCTCGAGGAAGGAACCATCCGCCCCGGCGATGAGATCACTGCAGAACTGCCCGATCCCGACCGTCCCTTTACTGCAGCGGTCATCACCCTCAGTGACAAGGGATCCAAGGGAGAGCGGGAGGACAAGAGCGGCCCCGCGGCAGTAGAGATGCTGGAAGAAGCCGGCTATGAGGTCGTCGAGACCCTGATCCTTCCTGATGAGCCGGTTCTTTTAAAGGCCGAACTCATGCGCCTTGCAGACCAGCGCCAGGTGGATCTGGTCCTGACCAGCGGCGGTACGGGTTTTTCACTCCGTGACCAGACACCGGAAGCAACGATGGCGGTCGCGGACCGAAATGCGCCCGGCATTGCGGAATACATTCGTATGCGCTCCGCGCAGATTACAGACCGCGCCATGCTCAGCCGCGGCGTCTCCGTGATTCGCAAAGGAACCCTGATCGTCAACCTTCCCGGCAGTCCCAAAGCGGTCCGCGAAAGCCTGGAGTTCATTCTCCACGCCCTGGACCACGGCCTGCGCATTCTCCGCGGCAGCGTGAGTGACTGCGCCAGACAGTGAGAGAGCGAAGCTCGCGAAACTGCCGGCATGAGGAATATCTTTATTGATATTTTTATAAGACTGTATTTACGGAACACCTGAATCCTGCACAGCAACAGGTGTTCCCGTTTTTACAAAACCGTTCGGTGTTTAAAAACCGAACGATAAAAAGAGACTATCAACGAATCGCAATCATTCAGGAGGAAAAACATGAAAAAGAAAGTTCTTGCAGCATTGTTTGCAGTCGTGATGGCCTGTTCACTCATGGCAGGGTGCGGAGGCGCTTATTCGGCTCCGGCGGCCCCGGAAGAGAAAACAGAGGAAGCGGCCGAAGAGGCGCAGACAAAGGAAGAAGAAACCGGAGCAGAAGCAGCGCAGAGCGATGCGGCAGCAACGGAGACTGCGGCTGAAGAAACAGCTCCTGCAGCAGAGGCAGAGGAAGTGGAGCTTCAGGTTTTCATCGCAGCCTCTCTGAACACCTGTATGCAGGAAGTGGCGGCCAAATATAATGAAGAGCACCCCAATGTAAAGATTGTCTATAACGCCGATTCTTCCGGAAAGCTGCTCACACAGATTGAAGAAGGCTACACCTGCGACGTCTTTTTCTCTGCCGCTCAGAAGCAGATGAATACCCTGGAAGAGGACGGACTGATTGTGGAAGGCACCCGCGCGGATGTCGTCAACAATCAGGTCGTCGTGATCAAGCGCAAAGATACCGAGAGTGCAGTGACCGGCCTTGAGACACTGGGAAAGGCTTCCAGCATCGCCATGGCCGACGGTTCCGTGCCGGTCGGCAGATACACCCGTACGGCACTTATGAATCTGGGAATTCTACCCGAAGCGGAGGATGCATCTGTCTACACGACTGCGGAAGTCTCCGAAGCCCTGGGCGGCGTCGAAATCTCCGAGCAGGGCAACGTATCCCAGGTCCTGACTGCGGTCGCGGAGGGCTCTTGCGAAGTGGGTACTACCTACTACTCCGACACATACGGCTACGAAGACCAGATCGATGTTCTCGAGACCGTCAGTTATGACCTTACCGGCAACGTGATCTATCCCGTCTGCCAGGTCGTCAATGACGAGGCAACGGATGCGCAGAAAGCCGCAGCGGCAGACTTTGTATCCTTTATCACCTCCGATACCGCAAAGGCAATCTTTGATTCCTACTATTTTGACACAAATCTTCAGTAAGGATACAATTGTTTCCGATAGGAGAAGGACCATGCAGGATATTCTTCAGATTCTGGAAAAGCTGGACTGGAGTCCGCTTTATATATCGATCAAAACAGGCATCGTCGCGACGATTATTTCCTTTTTTCTGGGGATCTTCGCCGCGCGCAAGGTGCTCAAGGCATCCGGCCGGGTCAGGGCGGTCATCGATGGCATTCTGACCCTGCCCATGGTCCTGCCGCCGACAGTTGCCGGCTTTTTCCTGCTGCTTCTTTTCAGCAGAAGGCGGCCGCTCGGCATACTGCTGTACGAGAATTTCAGCATAAAGGTCGTACAGACCTGGCTGGGCTGCATCGTGGCGGCCACAGTCATTGCCTTCCCCCTCATGTACAGAAACGCCCGCGCCGCCTTTGAGCAGATCGATCCCAACCTGGTCTACGCCGGCCGCACCCTGGGCATGTCTGACATGCGCATTTTCTGGACCGTCGTCATTCCGACGGCCGGACCGGGCATAGCTTCGGGTACGATCCTGACCTTCGCCCGCGCATTGGGCGAGTACGGGGCGACCAGCATGCTGGCCGGAAACATCCCCGGCAAGACAGCGACGGTCTCCCAGAGGATCGCCATGGTCATTCAGGACGGCGACTACCTCACCGCCGGCATCTGGACGATCATTGTGATCCTGATCGCGTTTTTCTTTATTTTCCTGATGAATCTGATCTCGGGAAAGGCCCTCCGATCCGACAAGAAGAGATGGTAGCCAGGAGACGGGAATCCTAAAAAGAGACGGGAATCTTTTAGAAAGACGGGGACCTTTAAAAACAGAAGGGCACAGTATTTGAGCAAGGGAGAGGAAAATGCAACTGACATTGGATTTTGAAAGAAGGCTGGAGGATTTCCATCTCCGTGTTGCGTATGAAGGGGAGGCATCCAGGATCGGCATCCTGGGTGCCTCCGGCTGCGGAAAGAGTATGACGCTGCGCAGCATCGCCGGAATTGAGACCCCGGACCGCGGCCTGATCAGACTGGGCGGCCGGGATCTTTTTGACCGGGACAAAAAGATCAATCTCCGTCCCCAGGAGCGCCGTGTGGGATATCTCTTCCAGAATTATGCCCTGTTCCCCGCTATGACAGTGGAACAGAACATTATGGCGGGCGTGCGCGGCACAAAGCTGGAGAAAGAGGGACGCGTACAGGAAATGGTGCGTGCTTTCAAGTTGGATGGGCTTGAAAAACGCCGCCCGGCAGAGCTCTCCGGCGGACAGCAGCAGCGCGTGGCCCTGGCCCGCATCATAGCCTGCCGTCCCCAGGCCCTGCTTCTTGATGAACCTTTTTCCGCCATGGACTATTTTCTCAAGGAAAAACTGCGTCTGGAGATGAAAGAGGTCCTTGGAAAGTATCAAGGCCTCTCGATCCTGGTTACTCACGACCGCGACGAGGCCTATCAGCTCTGTGACCATCTGCTGCTCATGCATGAGGGCAGCATCATTGCCGGAGGACCGACTAAGGAGATCTTTGATCATCCCGGGACGGTAGAGGCAGCCCGCCTGACAGGCTGCAAAAATATTTCCCGCATCCGGCCGTTGGGACCGCATCGCATCTGCGCCATCGACTGGGACGATCTGGAACTGACGACACAGGAGGAGGTCACTGATGAGATCACCCATGCGGGGATCCGCGCCCACGACTTTTTCCCTTGCGACAGCAAGAGTTCCGATGACCTCATACAAAACCGTATTCCCGTTGAAAAACCTGTTTTGACAGAACTTCCCTTTGAGTGGTACATTGTCCTGAAGAATAAGATCTGGTGGAAAGTCCCAAAAGACATCAGAAACCACGATTTTTCTGAAAGCCTTCCCAGGGCGCTCTGGGTTGATCCTGCCTCCATCATGCTGCTGACTCAGTAGAAAACCGCTCTCCGCCAGCCGTCGAGGAAAGGAAGAAAGTGATAAATGATGCAGGTCAATTGACAGGAAAGCCCCGAGGCGACCAATGAGAGGGGAGAAATGTTCGGAACCGACAGGATGATCGACGCGCTGAACATGCATGCCGGTCTTAACCCCAAAGAGATCCTCTCTGGCATGAAGAATGCCGTCGATGTGTTTGTCGGCGACGCGGAGCCCTTCGATGACCTGACAATGCTGTGTCTTGAATATTTCGGCTGAGAGCAGAACAGTACCGAAACTCTCTGCCGCCCGGGAAAAAACGAAGAAAGACCGTCCGGAGAAAACGAGAAAAACGAAGGAAGACCGTCCGGAGAAAACGAGAAAAACGAAGGAAGACTGCCCGGAGAAAACGAGAAAAACGAAGGAAGACCGCCCGGAGAAAAATGTTGCAAATTGCAGGAAATCTGTATAAAATAGTCAGAAATCTGCACGGCAGAGGGAGAGATGTTCTGTATAAATCAGACAGAAATCTGCACGGCAGAGGAAGAGATGTTCTGCATAAAACAGGCAGAAATCTGCACGCAGACAAAGTGATGCGAGGATAAAAGAGCAGCATGGCAGGAAATGCTGTATAAGGGACCAGAGGTTAGTGCAGATGGGGAATAATGAAGAGATCAATTATGGAGAAGAACTGTATAATGTCCTTTTTCAAATAATAGGGAATAAAAAAAATGCGATCATCCTGGAGAGCCTCCGGGGAGAAAATGCTGTGCTGACCTGTCTTCTGCGCAACGAGGAGGACCTCCATCCCAGCGAACTGGCAGAAAAACTCTCGCTGGTGCCGGGCCGCATGGCAGATATTCTGAAGACGCTCGAGAAAAAAGGAATGATCCGCCGCGAACAGGACCCGGAGGACAGACGCAGGGTGTTGGTGAAGATCACGCCCAAGGGAATCCGGGATGTGACCGAGCGCAGGGAGAAAGTGCGTTCGCAGTACAGCGGCCTCTATCAGGCACTTGGCCTCTACGACACGGTCAAGCTGATTGAACTTCTGAAAAAAATGAACCGCTATTTTGATGAAATGTAACTACGGGCATTACCCGATGATGAGTGAAGACTCGCTTATGAGCCTTGCGCGATGAAGAATATAAACGATGTGTCAAAGCAGGTGAATCCGCAAAAGGATGTGCCTGTTTTTTCTTTTGGCAGGGCTGCGCATCTCCCCTCATGGCCTTAAGGAGCGGCAGGAGCGGAAGAGCGGAAGCAGAAGGACAGGGGCGGAAGAGCAGAAGCAGAAGGGCAGAGCAGATATGGCGGAATTTGCTCGAGAATGACAGCTTTTGGCGCCAGGTGGCTGTTTTTTGTGCATTTCTGCAAAAAGAATCGCCATTCTGCCGGAAAAGTCTGTATACAATTCGCATTGCGAAATAAAAAATCCATTGTATACTGTATACGTACAAGAGAAAAACGAACCACGCAGAATTTGAAAGGCGGCAGTCCGCAATATTTGTCTTTACGGAAACATTTCCCGGATGACGGGTCGATCCGAAGAAATCCTGTATTGCAGGGTGCCGGGAAATTATTTTATGTCCAATTGATTCGCAATGCGAAAAAATAGACAAGTCTGACAGAGGATGCCGCAAAACATCATCCGACTTGCGGCCAGGCTGCAGAGAAGGTTATTTTTTTTGACCGGATATTTCGTATTACGAAAAAATGGTGAAAGGATTGAAGAAAAGATATGATCACAAAAGAAAACACCCTTACACTGGGAGATCTGATCGAGAACGCGGCAGTGGACTATGAAAACCAAGTGTTTATCCGCTATGAAAAGGAAGGCATCGTCTATGAGAAAGGTTACCGTACCTATGCCATGGATACACGTGCAGTGTCCCACTGGACCATGAACAAGTGCGGTGAGCTGGGCAAAAAGCTCCATGTCGCCCTGATCGGCAAGTGCAGCTATGAGTACCTGACAGTGCTGATGGGTGTCGCAGCCGCCGGCAGCATTGCCATCCCCCTGGATGTGCAGCTCAGCAAAGAGGGCTTCATTGAGAACCTCAAGCGGGCGGAAGCGGATATTATCTTTTTCGACTATGAATACCTGAGCGATGTCGAGTATCTGATGGATGCCTGTGAGGGTGTGAAGGAGATCATCTGCCTGCAGCAGCGCAAGCAGCATTTTTCGACTCCCCAGATCCACAGAGAATACAGGGTTCCGACTTTTGAATATACAGCAGATCCCGCGGAGTGCGCACTGGTTATTTTTACCTCCGGAACAACCGGACACGGCAAGGGCGTCATGCTCTCTCAGAATAACCTGCTGGATAACCTCTTCAGCTCCGACGATGCGAGGGAGACCTGCCTCAGCGTCCTTCCCATCCATCACATCTTCTGCATCAGCGGCGACCTGCTGCTGACCCTGCGTTACGGCAGCACTCTGTGCCTGTGCGATGACGTCACCAAATTCCTCTACTATATTGACCTCTTCCAGCCGACTATGCTGCGAATCGTCCCCATGATGGCTAAGATGCTGATCAACCGCGTGGCCATCGCCGCCAAAAAGCACCCTGAGCAGGACCTTGAGTATCTGAAATCCCAGATCATGGGTTCCCGCCTGCACAAGATCGTCAGCGGCGGCGGATACCTTTCCGAGACACTGGCCAGGAACCTGGATCAGCTCGGCGTTGTCACCGGCCAGGGCTATGGTATGAGTGAATGCGCACCCAAGATCTCCGCGCCTGATTACGGCAATATGGACAAGATCGCCTCCGTCGGCAAGCCTGTACGCGGCTGCCAGATCCGTTTTGTGGACGGTGAGATCCAGGTCAAGAGCCCCTCTGTCATGATGGGTTACATCAACGATCCCGAGCTGACCGCGGAAGCCCTCACAGAGGACGGCTGGCTCTGCACCGGCGACCTGGGCTATATGGATGAAGACGGCTACCTCTATCTGAACGGCCGCAAGAAGAACCTGATCATCCTCAGCAACGGTGAGAACGTCTCCCCCGAGCTGATCGAGAACAAGTTTGATTCAGACCGTCTGGTCCAGGATATCATCGCCTTCGGCGAAGGTGACAGCATCGAGGTCGAGGTCTACCCCAACTACGAATATGCACAGGCACACGGCATTCAGGATATCCAGGCTGCCATGAACGAGATCGTCGCGACCCACAATGAGGAACTTCCCTCTTATGCCAAGATCTCCAACTGCACCGTCCGCAAACAGCCCTTCCAAAAGACTTCCTCCAAGAAGATCATTCGTAAGGCTTATTTTGAAAACAGGAAGGAGAAGAGTGCAGAGAAAAAGAATCTGCTGCGTCCTGCAACAGAGCTTCAGCAGAAGATCTACGAGGTCGTCACGACCGTCCTGGGCGAGGAAGAAATCGGCACCGATGCGAACCTCTACAAGAGCGGCATGGATTCCCTCACCAGCGTCATGCTCATCGAAGAGCTGCAGACACAGCTCAATATCAGCGTGACCCTGACAGAACTCATGGACCACAACACCATTCTGAGCCTGGAGGAACTCATCCTGGAGAAACAGGGCGAGGAAAAGATCGACTACTCCGTACGTCCCGCTTATCCGCTGACCAGCATGATGATGTATTTTGCCTACGTCATCCCCGGAAATACCACCGGCAACCTGCCCTTTGTCTATAGACTGGACAATTCGGTCGACCTGGAGAGGCTGCAGAATGCCTTCCATACGCTTATGGATGTGCACCCGATCCTGAAAGCCATCATCAAGCCCACCGAGCAGAAATACTACGCCGTTTTCCGTGACGACAGCAGAGTGATCGATATCCCTGTCCTGCAGTGCACAGAGTCCGAGATCGAGAACAAACTTGCTTCTCTGCTCGTGCCTTTCCGTTATCGCCAGGACGACAACCTGACCCATGTCTATCTGGCACAGACAGAGTCTTACAAATATATGTTCTTTGATGTTGCCCACCTGATCGGCGACGGCATCACCATGAACATTCTGATGGAAGACCTGAAAAAGATCTACGACGGCGAGGAGGTTCCCAAAGAGACCTACACCTTCTATGAGTATATCCTTGATGCCAGTGCCAGAGAGCAGAGTGGAGTCAAAGCAAAGGACTGCGCAGCTGTGGATGAGCTCATGAAGGGTTACCGCATGCGTCAGACGATCCTGACCCGCCATGACCGCCAGGATTGCAAAAAGGGTGTTTACGGCGTGATCCGCAGAAGACTGGACCGCATTGTCCGCAAGGAGATCCTGTATTACTGCAAGAAGCACAATGTCTCCGAAAACGCGCTCTTCCTGTCCGCTTTCAACTACACGGCGGCTCTGTTTGCCGATGAGGACGGAAGCTTTGTCAACAGTATCCACAGCGGCCGTACAGACGGACGCTGGGCACGTCTGGCAGGCTGCCTGTTCAAGACCTACCTGTGCAGATATGACAGGATCCCTCATGAGAAGGTTGATGAACTGATCACCCGCACCGGCTCTCAGATCATGAACACCATGAAGAACTATTCGCCTGTGTCCAGAATGGGCGACCTCTTCCTGCAGTACCAGGGCGATATCCTGTCCGTCCCCACACCCGGCGACAAGCCAGGCGAGAGAATGCACTGGGTTCAGCTGGATTCCCTGCCTTTCCACATGCAGATCATGTATGACGAAGAGGGCTTCTACACCGAGCTCCGCTACTGGGAGAACCGCTTTGACAGAAAGCTTCTGGAGATCTTCCTTACCTGCTATGAGGAAATCGTCCGTGCCATGATGGAGGAGACCTCTGTCCGCCGCCTGAAACGCCATCTGCCCGACGAAGTGTATCCCAAGCACTTCCACATTGACGGCGCCCGCCTCAATGAAGAAGCCGGCTGCAACTTGCTGCCCGGCGTCCGCAAAGGCAGCCGTGTGAAGGTCTATATCCTGGACGAGGGCTACAGAAAGAAACCCTTCGGCGCATGGGGCCCCATGTATGTCATGGATTACCAGCCCGCCCGAGTCGGCGAAGTCATTGAGAACCCCTACGGCCCCGGCACTCTTTACGATACCGGCATGAAGGCCAGAATCCTCCCTGACGGAACCGTGGACTTCCTCGAGACCAAGGGCAGAGAAGTCATGACCGACGGCGTAAACGGCCGCAGATTCTTTGATCTGCCTGCCGTTGAGGAACGGCTGACCTCTCTACAGGGCATCCACGAGGCACACGCCTATATGAAGTATAACCCTGACACCAACGAAATGAACCTCTATGCCGATGTCCGGGCTGACGACGGCTTTGACGCCGATGCCTGCCTGGAGGCAATGAAGCAGGACTGCCCCCCTGAGCAGCTGCCCCTGGCACTGGAGAAGATCTGAACACAGGTCCGAAAATAGATCTGAATATAAATCTGAATAAAGGTCTCAAGATAAATCCGAATAACTATCTGAATATAGATCTAAAGACAACTCTGAATATAAAAATGCAAAAAAGCGGATTCCCGACAATGGAGCTTTCCATTCCCGGGAATCCGTTTTTTTGCTCCCATCCTTGATATAAATCGCAATTAACGCGGGACACCTAAGGCTGCGTATTGCCGTGGTTATTGATAACTCCGCCAGATATGAGTATATTATATTTCAGATGTTTTTACATTGTTCACAGCCCTTTAGGCTGCCTGACATTTTTGAACTCAGAAGTGCATAAATCAGATGATGACAATGAGCTGCCTCTGAATAAAGGGGTGGATCAACCAATGGAGGAATCAGAATATGCTGGAAATCGGAACCAAAGCCCCGGACTTTACGCTGCCGGATCAGAATGGAGAAATGAGGAGCCTTGCAGATTACAAGGGGCAGAAGGTGATCCTGTATTTCTACCCGAAAGACATGACTGCCGGATGCACGAAGCAGGCCTGCGCCTTTGGCGAGCTTTATCCGCAGTTCCGGGAGAAGGGCGCGGTTGTGCTTGGTATCAGCAAGGACAGTGTTGCGTCCCACAAGAAATTTGAAGAGAAATATGGCCTGCCGTTTACACTCCTTTCCGACCCGGAGAAGGAAGTAATTCAGGCCTATGATGTCTGGAAAGAAAAAAAGAACTACGGCAAGGTCTCCATGGGTGTTATCCGGACAACATACCTGATCGACGAGAACGGAATCATCGAGAAAGCATTTGGTAAAGTGAAGGCTGCCGACAATGCGGCGCAGATGCTGGGGGAACTGTCGTGAAGATCATCATATCCCCGGCAAAGCAGATGCGGGTAGATACAGAAACCTTTCACTGCACGGACCTTCCGGTCTTTATGGAGAAAACAGAAGTTCTGAAAGACTGGATCAGTGGTCTGACATATGAGCAGCAGAAAACTCTCTGGGTCTGCAATGACAAGATCGCCCGGCAGAACGCCGAGCGGTTTGCACATATGAATCTGCGAAAGAACCTGACGCCGGCGCTCCTGGCCTATGACGGCATCCAGTACACATATATGGCGCCGGCGGTCTTTGAGGACGGCCAGTATGAGTATGTGCAGGATCATCTGCGGATCCTGTCGGCTTTTTATGGTGTGGTAAAACCGATGGACGGCGTTGTGCCATACCGTTTGGAAATGCAGGCGAAGGCGGCGGTTGCCGGGCATAAGAACCTGTATGATTTCTGGGGCGATGACCTGTATCGTGAAGTTCTTGATGACAGCCGGATCATCGTCAACCTGGCTTCAAAAGAATATGCAAAATGCATCCAGAAGTACCTGCAGCCGGAGGATCTTTTCATCACATGTATTTTCGGCGAAGCGAATGGCAGCAAAGTTGTTCAAAAGGGTGTGTATGCCAAGATGGCCCGAGGCGAGATGGTTCGCTTCATGGCCGGAATTCATGCAGAGGAACCGGAACAGATGAAGGATTTCAACTGGAGCGGGTATCGTTATGACGAAGAGCGTTCTTCGGAGACAGAATACGTATTTATTCGAACGGAAATCCCGGGGAAGAATCTCCTGTAGAAAATATTGCCCGATTTTTTGATTCCATCGGATGGAAGACAACGTACCACGCAGATCCCTAAGACACAGGAGGCATTGTTTCGGGCTGCTCTTATACACTATGTAAAAAAACAGGCGGGTCATGACGCCTCAAGCCGACAGCAGTATTCAGGCCTGCCCGCATTTGTTATCTTACAGACTCTGAGACAACATACAAACTATATAAACCGTACTTCCGAATTCACACTCGGAGGTGCGGTTTCTTTTTATGCTTTGAATCGCTTTGAAGCCTTCTTTGAAGCCTTGCTTTGAACGGATTTGAACGCCGGATAGCATTACTATAAAGGTTTGCAATAGTAACTGCCAGATTTCAAGAGCAGTTGTAGAGAAAAACTTGCAGTTAAAAATACAATTAACGGCTTTGAACCCACTTTGAATGTAAAAGTAACTGCAAGACAGAGATGAACAGAACGATTTAAGTTCATAAAAAGGCTGTATTTATCATGCGGAAGGGGGTTATAATGCAATCAAACTGCTGAAATTTGTTTAAAACTGCGCATTATAAAAAGGCGGCGCATCATAGGTTTGTAAAAGTAACTGAGACCCCGCCTGCAGACAGATATGGCTTATGCTTCTGCCTGACCACAATAAGTGTTTAGTGGATTAAAAGTGCCGGT
>Ga0256405_10006087_pt1 | contig 19785 bp, 18 predicted proteins | sample RumenRJG_02DNA_FD_189096 | JGI IMG/M metagenome (GOLD analysis project Ga0256405, IMG submission 189096) | Bovine rumen microbial communities from Lethbridge, Alberta, Canada - RJG_02 | ecosystem: Host-associated > Mammals > Digestive system > Stomach > Rumen | place: Canada: Alberta... | reverse complement strand
TAAAACGCCTTATCTCCGATACTCGTCACGCTATTGGGGATCTCTATCGAGGTTAGGCCGGTGCAACCATAAAACGCCTGGTTTCCAATACTCGTCACGCTATTGGGGATTATTATTGATGTCAGGCTAATGCAATATTCGAACGCCCTGATTCCGATACTCGTCACGCTATTGGGAATTTCAATTGATGTCAAGCTACTACAACTTTGGAACGAAGAAGCTTCAATGCTCGTCACACCATCGGGGATATTTATGGACTTTAGACCGCTGCACAAATAGAATGAACTTGATCCAATGCTCGTAACACTATTAGGAATTTCAATTGATGTTAGACCGCTACAACGAGAGAACGCACTTTCTCCAATGATCGTCACGCTATTGGGAATTTCTATTGATGTCAGGCCGCTGCAACCATAGAACGCATAGTCTCCGATATTCGTTACATTGCTGGGGATGACTGTGTTTTGGCAACCAGATATCAAAGTGTTGGTTGCCGTCTCAATAATAGCATTGCAACCGTCACGACTATCGTACTTGGTGTTGCCATCTTCGACAACAATTGATGTAAGGCCACTGCAACCCAAGAACGTACGGTCTGCGATGCTTGTCACGCTATTGGGGATTTCGATTGAGGTCAGGCCTGTGCAATCCAAGAAAGCACAGTTTCCGATGTTCGTCACAGTATTAGGAATTTCAATTGATGTCAAACCAGTGCAACCAGAAAGTGCATATTTTCCAATGCTTGTCACACTTCTAGGAATGTTAATGAATTTCAAGTTAGTGCAATCTTCGAGCGCATTGTCTCCGATGGCCGTTACGGTATAACTTTTATTTTTGAAGGTAACTACAGAGGGGATAGTAAGTCCAGAAAACTTATAGTTTCCAGAAACCAGCGTTGCACTTGTGCCTGATAAGTTATAATTGATGCCATCAATCGTATGGATGCCATCAACAGCAATACTCTGAGCCAATGCCGTCGTCGACAGTAAAAGCATCACAAAATAAATCAATTGTTTCTTCATAATGAGTGATGTTTTTGAATTAATTTTCTCAACAAAAATTGTTGTATTTATAAAAAAGCACCTAACCTTTCACTTATTTCTTCACTTTGTCTTCTTCATATAAGGGGATTGGAATTAAGGATTTATGAACTATTTGCATCTTCAGTGGCATAAAAAAGGGAGAAATCTCTAATGCATTAATTAGGTGTCATCCGCAAAATTAATTATTCGCTGAGAATAAACAAAACAAAAAAGGATTTTTCTTGCTTTTTGCCTATTACGCCATCAGAATGGCATGGTTATTATCCGAAAAGACTCATTTTTTCATTTTTGTAAACCATTTATTTTCAGAGAGAAATTTTGATGAAAAATTTTTCCGTTTCATCAAAAGTTTGATAGCACGGCATCAAACTTTTGATGCCGTAGTATCAAGTATTTGATGTCGAAGCATCAAATTGTTGATGGCGCAGCATCAAATACTTGATACTGCGCCATCAAAAAAAAGAGGGGATAGATTATAAGATAAAAAATTATTCGCGGACTGTGAGTGAGGCTGATGCGCTGGTAGGATTACCATAGACGGTGCCGCCAGGACCGAGGGAGGTGTACTGCACGCTGGTGGTGCTGACAGTAACGGTATAGACGCCTGCTGTCAATGGTGCACGGAATCCGAATACGGGTTGTTCCTTCTTAGGCTTCAGGATAAGTATTGGGTCACTCTCTATCTCTATTCCGTTGCCACGGATTTTGTAAACATATTTGAAATAGACATTGTTTCCCGGGGTTTTATACTCTACTGTAGCAGTCACCGAGTCATTGGGAGCAACGGTGCTGCTAGGCGCGAATGTTATCTTATCGAAAACGGGGGAGCGTCCATCGGTTGACGGATCATCGCTACACGATGCTACCAGCAACATCGCTGGTAAAAGAAAAAAAAGAAAGGGTTTCATATATTTGAGTTTTTAAGTTCTTGAGTTCTTGAGTTTTTAAGTTTTGGACACAAAATTGTCATAAAATCGTTCACAAAATCCAGATTTTGTGATAAATTTTGCGAAGATTTTGTGTTCCAAACCTCAATCTGGATTGAATTTCTTCATTCTTGCGTCAGCATGCGTGCTCTTTTGATAACTGTTTTTTATAGGGATCGCACGATGATTGAGTTTTTAAGTTCTTGAGTTCTTGAGTTCTTGAGTTTTTTCTGCGGGTAAACCGCAGAACTCACCACTTTCTCTGGGATGGTCTATTTTATCATCACTCCTGTGATCATGCGGCCGGATTTGACGCCGAGGCGGCGGGCACTGAAGTAGTGTTCGTAGTCATCGAAGGTGCAGATGCCGGAGTTGTGGATGTTCTCGGCAGGCACACCCAACTGAGTGAGTTGAAGAGTGTTGCAAAGAGGGAGGTTGATATGCCATTTCTCCTTGCGAATACTGAGGGTGTTGTCGGTTACCGCAAACTGACCCTGCGGTCGCATAGCCAGGAGATTCATGTCGAAGCCAGCTCCTTCGAACGCCTCATAGACTTCATCGCCTACTTCGAAGTTCTCGAGAGAGATGCCAGGACCGATGACCGCCTTGCAGTCTGCAGGTTGAGTGCCATAGACACTCATCATCTTCTCCAGAGTGACTTCCACGATGCGGCGAAGCGTGCCTCTCCATCCTGCATGTACACAGGCTATTGCGTGATTCTTCTCGTCATAGATGATGACAGGGATGCAGTCGGCTGTGGATATGCACAGACAATAGCCAGGAAGGTTGGTGATGAGCGCATCAACACCTTCGAGCAGATTCTGGCGTTCGGTCTTGGGCATACTGACGAAATGGGCATTTACTTCGCGAACGAAAGTGGAATGTACCTGATGGGTATAGATAAAATTCTCAAGAGGAATGCCTATTTCGTTGGAAAGTATCTGGCGGTTGGCTACTACGGCTTCTTTCTGGTCTCCGCAAAAGGCGTTGGCATTGAACTCGCCGTAAGCCCCCTTGCTGAAACCTCCTTCACGCATGGTGGAGAAAGCCCTTATACGAGGGTCAATGTTGTATTCGAGTAGTTTCATTCTTCGTATTCAAAATCTTCAAGGTCTTCGATATCGTCAAAGTCTTCGTTATCGTTATCTTTGTCGTCATCACCCCACCCTTCGTCGTCATTGTCGTCGAGGTCAAGCAGTTCGTACTTGAGACGGATGTGGTCTTTGGCATGGTGAACGATGGACTCCTGAGTGGTGATAGCAGCGATTTTGTTGCTTTCGCTGTTCATCTCCTGCCACAGTAGGTCTTTGAGTTGCTGCAAGCCCATATTGCTGACGGCGCTGATAAAGACGGTAGGTACTCCCTCAGGAAGTGTTTCGCTGAGCAGTTCCTTGAGTTCGTCGTCGATGAGGTCGCACTTGGTGATGGCAAGCACACGGCCTTTTTCCAGCAATTCCGGATTGAACGTAGTGAGTTCGTTGAGCAGGATATTGTATTCACGGGCTATGTCGTCAGCATCGGCAGGAACCATGAACAGCAACAGGGAATTGCGCTCTATATGGCGCAGGAAACGAAGTCCGAGTCCCTTGCCCTCGCTTGCTCCCTCGATGATTCCAGGTATGTCCGCCATCACGAACGACTGTCCATTGCGGTAAGGCACGATGCCGAGCGACGGTTCGAGTGTAGTGAACGGATAGTTGGCTATCTTGGGCTTTGCTGAGGAAAGCGAAGAGACAAGTGTGGATTTACCTGCGTTGGGGAATCCCACAAGACCCACATCGGCAAGCAGTTTGAGTTCGAGAATCACACTCAGTTCCTGCATCGGTTCACCTGGCTGGGCATAGCGCGGAGCCTGATTGGTAGGTGTGCAGAAATTGTAGTTTCCCAAACCTCCGCGACCGCCCTTAAGCAGAACGACTTCCTGCCCGTGCTCTGTCACATCGCAGATGTAATCGCCTGTCTCAGCATTATATACAACAGTGCCGCAGGGTACTTCGATGTATGCATCGGCACCCTGTCGTCCTGTCGATTTATTCTTGCCGCCGTTTCCTCCGTGCTCAGCCTTGATGTGTCGATCATAGCGAAGGTGGAGCAAAGTCCAGTAGTTGCGGTTTCCTCGCAGAATCACACTTCCGCCCTTGCCTCCGTTACCTCCGTCGGGACCTCCCTTTGGAAGATACTTGGCACGATGCATGTGGGTGCTTCCACGTCCACCCTTACCTGAACGACAATAGATTTTTACGTAGTCAATGAAATTGCTTTCTGCCATTATTTCTCCTTGTCGATTTCAGCGAAAATCTCCTCAAGCATAAGGTCTTTGGAACCTTTCCAAGTAAAGCTGTGACGGATACCTTCCTTCTCGAACCATTTTGAAAGAGGTTCGGTCTGAGAATGATAGACAGCAAAACGCTTCTTGATGGTCTCTTCGTTGTCGTCCTGACGGCCTTCGATCTGGGCGCGGCGGAGCAGACGAGCCATAAGAGTCTCTTCATCTACTTCGAGTTCGATCATCATACCCATGTCGTGACCACGCTCAGCAAGCATCACCTTGAGAGCCTCAGCCTGAGCGATAGTACGTGGAAATCCGTCGAAGATGACTCCGTTGCAGTCACCAAGTGCATCATAGGTCTTTGCCAGGATGTCAATCATAAGACTGTCGGGGATCAGCTGTCCGTTGTCGATGTATGAACGGGCAATTTTTCCCAGTTCTGTACCGTTCTTGATTTCAGCTCTGAGCACATCACCTGTCGAGATGTGACCCATGTTGTAACGCTGTACTATTTCCTCGCTGTATGTGCCTTTGCCGGAACCCGGTGCACCAAAGATAATGATATTTTTCATATGTTTGAAAATTAAAAGACCCCCTCCCTTACCTCCCCCTGCATGGGGAAGAGTAGTTACCCACTAATAGGTATGAGGTTATTGTTTTTAGTTTTTTGAGTTCTTAAGTTCTTTCATCGGATGAACAGCAGAATACACTACCCATCGGTTGGTATCAAATCACTCCCCGCCCTTGGGAGGGGCAAGGGGGAGGGTCTTATTCCTCCACCACTGTGTAGATGTCCCTGTAGTTGCGACCCATGCCGTTGTAGTCAAGACCGTAGCCTACAATGAAGGCGTTTGGAATCTCCATGGCGCAATAATCCACCTTAAGAGGCACGGTAAGACATTCGGGTTTCTGAAGGAATGTACAGATCTTCACAGTCTTGGCACCTTTAGCAAAGAACTGAGGAAGGAGATTGTACATAGTAGTACCTGTGTCGACGATGTCTTCAACAACTATCACGTCGCGAGCCTGGATGTTGGCATTAACACCAATCAGCTCACGCACCTTGCCTGTAGTTGTCATTCCCTCGTAGGAAGAGAACTTGGCAAACAGTACCTCCGGCTGGAATGTAAGTTCGCGAACCAAATCAGCTGCAAACATAAAGGCGCCGTTGAGAATACACACCATAACAGGATTCTTGTCCTGATAATCTTCATTAAGACGAGCTGCAATAGCCTTTACTTTTTCTTGAATGACTTCCTGAGGATAAGACAATTCAAAGTAACGGTCAAGAATTTTAATCATAATTATAATGAATAATAGTGAATGTCGGACAGACCAATAATTGCTTGCGAAGTTACAAAAAAACACTGTAATTAAGTGCCTAACTATTACTTTTTTATTCACAAGCGCATAATTTTAGTTTTTTTAGCATATTCAATTCGTTTGTTTTTACTACTTTTGCAACATCTATGCAACAAACATAAAGTACAACAAAATGAAAATTCTCTCAGCCGGACAAATCAAGGCTCTTGACTCATATACGATACAAGAAGAATCCATTTCTTCTCTCGACCTCATGGAGAATGCTGCAATGGCTTTCTGTGAGAAGTATGCCACCAAATGGAACCAGGACCGCCCTGTCGTGGTTTTCGCAGGACATGGGAACAATGGTGGTGACGCACTTGCCATTGCCAGACTGCTGTCGGGATGGGGCTATAGTGTAGAAGCCTACCTCTTCAACACCTCAAAGGGATTGTCTGCCGACTGCGCAGCAAACTGCAACCGATTGAAAGAAGTGGAGAAAGTGGCATTCCAGGTAATCACGACACAATTCACACCACCCACACTCACCGAGGAGCACGTAGTGATTGACGGTCTCTTCGGAATAGGATTGGCACGACCTCTGACAGGTGGTTTTGCATCGGTGGTGCAATACATCAACGCATCTCCGGCGACTGTGGTTTCTATTGATGTACCTTCAGGTCTGATGACAGAGGACAACACTGGCAACAACATGGCGAATGTGATTCAGGCTGATTACACTTTCACCTTCCACACGCCGAAAATGTCGTTCTTCTTTGCGGAGAACGAACCCTACGTTGGTGAGTTTGAAGTGCTCGACATAGGTCTTGTTGATCCTGACGATGAAACCTCGCAGACTCACTACCACACCATAGAGGACTCTACGGTCAAGTCGATGCTTAAGCCTCTTTCCAAGTTCGCCCACAAAGGCACAATGGGCACAGCCCTGCTCGTTGCCGGAAGCGAGGGAATGGCAGGAGCAGCCGTGCTTTCAGGAAAAGCCTGCATCCGCAGCGGTGCGGGGAAAGTGATTGCATGCACAAACGAGAAGAATCGTGAAATCCTCCAGATATCCGTTCCCGAACTTATCGTAAGAAACTCTCAGAACCTCACAAACCTCATGGAGAACGTCAACGCCATTGGCGTGGGTCCGGGACTAGGTACCGACCAAGCAGCATTCAACATAGTAAGGACTGTGCTGGAGTCTTGCAAATACCCTCTTGTGGTTGATGCAGACGCACTCAACTGCATTGCTGCGAGCGATTCAGGATTGAGGATTCTGCCCAAGGGAGCAATCATCACCCCCCACCCCAAGGAATTCGAACGCCTCATCCACACATCCGTCAATTCCTACGAAGCGCTGGCAAAGGCTATTGACTTAAGCAAGAAGCTTGACATTATCATAGTATTGAAAGGTGCATACACCCGCATCGTCACTCCGCAGGGAGACGTATATTTCAACACTACCGGCAATCCAGGCATGGCTACAGCCGGCAGCGGCGATGTACTGACAGGAATCATTCTTGCCCTGCTTGCACAGCAATACACGCCCCAACAGGCTGCCGTCATTGGCGTGTACCTGCACGGACTGGCAGGTGACAAAGCAGCGAAAGAACGAAGCCAGAAATCACTAATCGCTTCGGACATAATTGAGAATTTACGCTAAAAAATAATCAGATATGAAGAGTACTTTTTTATCATTTCTATTATTAATCTCTTGCTATAACATAAAGGCGCAAACATCTGTTTCTCAGTTCAATCCTGGTATAACATCCGATGGAGTAACATACGCTTTGCCACGTACTGCTCTCTCCTTTGAATGTAGTGCTATGCGTATCCACTACAAGCCAGGACGCTTTGCAGCCTACGCTAACCGCTACCTCAATCTTCAGAATGTGGAACAGGCAGAACGTACCGATTATCAGCTGACCAACATACAGATGAGAAGCATTGGTGTAGTAGATACGACAAAGCTCTATACTGTGAAGTACAAGAGCAAGACTACAGCACCGATGGTGAATCTTGGAGAAGGCGGAATCATCCTGTCAATCAACAAGAGTGACATGGCCACCAGCAGCGCCAGTTTCAACAGTGCGACCACCACCACTTCACGCAGCAACAACAGGGTTGATCCGTCACAGTATCTGACACCGGAAATACTCTCTGCCACGTCAACTGCAAAGATGGCCGAACTTACCGCAGCGGAAATCTACGACATACGTGAAAGCCGTAATGCCATCATGAGAGGACAGGTGGAATCGATGCCAAAAGACGGAGAATCGCTCCGTATTATGCTCACGGAACTGGAACGCCATGAGACAGCGCTGATGAGCCTTTTCATCGGAGAGGCAGACACCACCGACATCAGCTACGTTAAGGTGTACGAGCCAACGACAGAAGTGCAGCATAAGGTTCTGTTCAGATTCAGCAAGAAGCTCGGATTCACCGACGATGACGATCTCGCTGGTGAACCATACTACATCAGCATTGCAGACCGCCACACGGTAAGCATACCCACTCCCGAGCAACTTGCCAAGCGCAAAATCACAGGTATCGTCTATAACCTGCCAGGAATGGCTAACGTTGAGATATCCACAGTCAACCGTCAGTTGCTGAAGCAGGACGTTCCTCTTGCACAATTCGGCACGACCGACCAACTTCCAGCCAACCTTTTCAACAAAGAAACACGGACATCTGTAGAGTTCCATCCTGCCACAGGTGCCATCCGTCAACTGCAAAACACGAACAATGAGTAAGGAAGTAACATTCGACCGGTTTGTAAGGTCACTTGGCGTAGTATTGGTATGCGTAGCTATCTATTTCCTGCTACGACGTCTGAGCAGCGTGCTGATACCATTTCTGGTTGCATGGGTTGCAGCATACATGCTCTACCCCATTGTCTGCTTTTTCCAATACAAATGCAGGTTGAAATACAGAATTGTGGCTATCATCGCAACGATTATAACCCTGCTGGCTGTACTGGTACTTATAGGCAAGCTTGTTGTGCCGTCAGTTATAGATGAATGTCACAGGCTTGAAGCAGTAGTGGTGGACTATGTGGAAAACAGCAAACACCACGCTGACTTATCAAAGTTCGTCAACGAGTATATCCGTCCGTATCTTGGCATAGACAACATTTCAAAGTACATAAGCATGGAGGATATGACGCAGTTCCTCAAGCATCGTCTTCCTCAGCTTTTCTCTCTCGTATCAAGTTCCATCCAAGCCATACTGAGTTTCATTGCGTCATTGGTGTCAATCCTCTACATGTTCTTCATACTACTTGACTACGAGAAGCTTAACGACGGATTCATCAAGATGGTGCCACAGCGTCACCGCACCTTCGTTGCAGGTATGCTGCGAGACGTGAAACGAGGTATGAACAGCTACTTCCGCGGACAATCACTCATTGCCCTGTGTGTAGGAATACTCTTCTCCATCGGATTCGTAATCATTGATTTTCCGCTTGCCATACCTCTTGGCTTGTTCATAGGTCTGCTCAACCTGGTACCATATCTTCAGATATTAGGACTTATTCCAACCATCATACTCGCCCTGCTTCAGGCACATGACACAGGAGACAGTTTCTGGACAATAATGGGACTTGCCATAATGGTATTCCTTGTAGTTCAGGCTATACAAGACATGATTCTCACACCCAAGATAATGGGAAATGCCATGGGCATGAACGCTGCGGTAATGCTTCTTTCGCTGTCCATCTGGGGATCATTACTTGGATTCGTAGGACTGATCATAGCCCTGCCTCTCACTACCCTGCTGATTTCCTACTACAAACGATATGTATTGAAGGAAAGCGACATAATTCATAATTAAATTTCCAAAATATCATGCAAAATCTTGTTTTTCTTACTGGTGCCGGGATGTCGGCAGAGAGTGGTATAAGTACGTTCCGTGACAGCGGAGGATTGTGGGAACAATATCCGGTTCAGCAAGTAGCGAGTATTGAGGGATATTGGCAAAACCCCGAACTTGTAATCAACTTCTACAACGAACGCCGTAAGCAGTTACTTGACGTGCAGCCGAATGAGGGTCACAGGCTTGTTGCCTCTCTGGAATCCAAATTCAAGGTAAATGTGATTACTCAGAATGTGGATGATTTGCATGAACGTGCCGGTTCTACGAATGTGACTCATCTGCATGGTGAACTGATGAAAGCCACATCGACCGACAACCCCAACGACCCAACACAGGTGGTTACCATGCCGAAGGACAATCTGACGATTAAGATGGGTGATAAAGCCAAAGACGGAAGTCAGTTGCGTCCCTTCATTGTTTGGTTCGGTGAAGCCGTTCCTATGATAGAACCCGCCATTGACTTAGTTTCGAAAGCAGATATCCTGGTGGTAATTGGCACATCCCTGAATGTATATCCTGCCGCAGGTCTCATTCACTATGCATCCAACACTTGCAAGAAATATCTGATTGACCCACATCCTGCCAACATACCGGCAAGTATGAATGTCCATATTATCGCCAAGGGTGCAAGTGAAGGAATGAAAGAATTGTGTGAAATATTGAACAATTGACACTTTTATTAATATAATAATGTGTATTTGTCAGGAAAAAGAAAAATTTTCACACAAATTGTAAATTTTCCGACAGAAAATTTGGTCAATTATTATCAAAAGTATAACTTTGCCGATGATTTGAAACAAATACGACAAAAACAAATATCACAACTATGATTATTAGCGCAAACTTTTGGTGGTGGCAGACTCAGGATTCCAAACAATCGTGAGAAGATGGCCGCGTACCTATAGAGTTCGCAGAAAAGATGCTAAGAAGCCTATCGTTCTTACGGTAGGCTTCTTTTTTTTTACGACTAAATCACAGAACGACTAAACGACAAAAAAATATGGAAAATTATCTTGTTGACGAAAAAGGTTTTTATGGAGAATTCGGAGGAGCATACGTTCCTGAAATCCTCTACAAGTGTGTTCACGACCTGCAGCAGGCTTATCTGCCTATCATCGAATCCGAGGAATTCAAGGCTGAGTACCACGCTCTGCTGAAAGACTATGTAGGACGTCCTTCTCCACTCTACTACGCAAGCAGAATGAGCGAGCGCTACGGATGTCAGCTCTACCTGAAGCGTGAAGACCTTAACCACACAGGTGCTCATAAAATCAACAACACTATCGGGCAGATTCTCCTTGCCAAGAAGATGGGAAAGACACGTATCATTGCAGAGACCGGCGCAGGACAGCACGGAGTAGCAACCGCAACGGTTTGTGCTTTGATGAACATGGAATGTGAGGTATTCATGGGAGCAACCGATGTGGAACGCCAGCACACCAATGTTGAACGTATGAAAATGCTCGGTGCTAAGGTACATCCCGTCCGCACTGGCAACATGACACTGAGCGATGCCTGTTCGGAAGCTATCCGCGACTGGTGTTGCCACCCACAGAACACATTCTACATTGTCGGTTCAACTATGGGTCCACATCCCTACCCCGATCTCGTAGCCCGTATGCAAAGCGTGATTTCGGAGGAAATCAAATGGCAGCTGGAAGAGAAGATTGGACGCAACTATCCTGACTATCTCATAGCATGTATCGGTGGAGGAAGCAACGCAGCAGGAACCATTTACCATTACGTTAACGATGAAAGAGTGAAAATCGTACTTGCAGAAGCAGGAGGTCACGGATGGCAAACCAACCACACCGCCGCAACCATCCACAAAGGCACAACTGGAATACTCCACGGAGCAAAGATGCTGGTAATGCAGGATGCCGACGGACAAATTGAAGAAGCGTTCACCATCTCAGCAGGACTTGATTACCCAGGCGTAGGACCTATGCATTGTAACATGGCAAAGAAAGGACGCACTAAAGTGCTCAGCATCAACGACGACGAAGCCATCTACGGAGGCTACGAACTGACACGAATGGAGGGAATCATTCCTGCGATAGAGTCTGCACACGCAATAGCAGCACTATCTAAACTCACCTTCAAGAAGGACGACGTCGTAGTCCTCACCGTCAGCGGTCGCGGAGACAAGGATGTAGAAACTTATCTGAACAACAAACAAATGGCTAAGGAATATGGCAACTTTTAAATACATCACTATCAGCAAGAAGATTCTGGCCGACTTCCACACACCTGTCGGAGTTTACCTGAGACTGCGTGACCTCTATCCGCAAAGCGCCCTGATGGAGAGTTCCGACTACCACGACGCACAGAACTCACGCTCATTCATCGGTATCAATCCAATAGCAAGCGTAGCTATTGGCCACGGCAAAAGCACTGTCACTTTTCCAGACGGAAGTGTTTCAAGAAACGAAATCAGCAGTGAGTACAATGCAGCCAAGGCTATCCATGAACTGATTGACAATATCTGCGTAGATGGAGACGACAAACAGCTTTGCGGACTTTTCGGATACACCAGTTTCAACGCTGTAAGATATTTCGAGAATATTGCCGTGAAGGATGACACTCAGGAGAAGAACGATGCACCAGACGTACTATACATATTATATAAGAATGTCATAGTCTTTGACCATCACAACAACACCCTGAAGATTGTGACTCTTACAGCGGACAACGACAAAGAGACTGCGGATAAAGAAATCGAGAAGATTGAAAAGGCGATGAACAAAGCCTATTTCCATTCATATAAATTCCACTCTGTCGGAGAAGTGCAGAGCACCCTCACAGATGAAGAGCATAAGGCAAATATCCGCCGAGGCATACAGCACTGTTTACGTGGAGACGTTTTCCAGATTGTTCTCAGCCGCCGTTTCATCCAGAAATACGAAGGCGATGACTTCAACCTCTACCGTGCCTTGAGAAGTATCAACCCATCACCCTATCTGTTCTATTTCGACTTCGGTGGATTCCGCATCTTCGGATCCTCACCAGAGACACACTGCCGCATAGAAAACGGGAAGGCATATATCGATCCGATTGCTGGAACGACTAAGCGTACTGGCGATGCAGAAGCCGACCGTCGTGGTGCTGAGTATCTGCGTAATGATCCAAAGGAAAACGCAGAACACGTGATGCTTGTAGATTTGGCACGAAACGATCTCAGTCGCAACTGCCACGATGTAAAGGTGGACTTCTATAAGGATTTGCAGTATTATAGCCACGTCATACATCTCGTATCGAGAGTATCGGGAACACTTGACGAATCAGCAGACCCAATTCAGGCATTCATCGACACCTTTCCTGCAGGCACATTGAGCGGAGCACCAAAGGTACGTGCCATGCAACTGATTTCAGAATATGAACCACACAACCGTGGAGCATACGGAGGATGTATCGGTCTCATCGGTCTTGACGGTTCTCTGAATCAGGCTATCACCATCCGCACCTTCGTAAGCCGTAACGGAGAACTATGGTTCCAGGCTGGCGGTGGGATTGTAGCCCGGAGCGACGAAGAGTACGAACTACAGGAAGTAAACAACAAACTCGGTGCCCTGCGCAAAGCCATCAAGATGGGCGAAGAACTTTAAATCGGAAATGTTATGTTGAACATAGTAATCATAGACAACTACGACTCATTTACATACAATCTGAGTCATATGGTCAAACAGTTGGGTGCAAACGTCACCGTACTGCGTAACGACCAATTCAGTTTAGATGCACTTGATCCATTCGACCGCATCATTCTCTCCCCAGGTCCTGGAATTCCCTCCGAAGCAGGTCTTCTGCTTGATGTCATTAAGGAATATGCAGGCAAAAAGCCCATACTCGGAGTTTGTCTCGGTCATCAGGCCATAGCAGAAGCCTTTGGCGGGAAATTGGAGAATCTCAGCGATGTATTCCACGGAGTGGCAACTCCATGCGATATACTCAGTAAAGACGATTTGTTCCGTTCCCTTCCCGACAGAATTGAAATCGGGCGCTACCACTCATGGGTGGCATCGAGGGAAAACTTCCCTGAATGTCTGGAAGTGACAGCTGTGAGTGACGAGAATCAGATTATGGCACTTCGCCATCGTTCACTCCCCGTCTATGGCATCCAGTTCCACCCGGAATCAGTATTAACTCCTAATGGTAAAACAATCATCAAAAACTTTCTTGAGCTATGAAGATATTATTGGAAAAACTACTCAACAACGAAGAATTGACTCGTGAAGAAATGAAGTCGGTGCTTATCGGCATCACTCAAAGCAAATTCTCCAACGAACAGATTACAGCCCTTCTCACCGGCCTTCAGATGCGTGGTGTGACAGTTGACGAACTGCTCGGTTTCCGCGACGGGATCCTTGAGACAGGAGTATCAGCAGTCCTTCATTCAGACCGCTACATCGATGTAGTAGGAACTGGCGGCGACCGCAAGAACACATTCAATATCTCCACCACATCTTGTTTCGTTATCGCAGGAGCAGGATACAAGGTGGCTAAACACGGCAACTATGCAGCCACATCAGTCAGCGGTGCATCCAACGTCATACAGCACCACGGCATCAAGTTCACCGACGACCTCGACCGCCTGAACCGCAGTATGGATGAAGCAGGAATTGTATATCTGCATGCACAGCTGTTTGCAAAAGCCATGAAGTTCGTCGGACCTATCCGCAAGGCTCTCCAATTCCCGACTATCTTCAACCTACTCGGTCCGCTTGTCAATCCGTCACAGCCAAAATGCCAGCTTCTCGGTGTAGCCAACCTTGATCAGATGCGGCTCTACAAACAGGTTTACCAACGCCTCGGAATTGATTACGGAATCGTAAACTCCATTGACGGCTACGATGAGATTTCCCTTACTAGTGACTTCAAAGTGACCACAAACAACTACGAACGCATCTTCAGTCCTCAGTCCCTGGGATTCGACATTGCCAAGCCAGAAGAACTCGTCGGAGGAGCCACAGAGGAAGAGGCAGCAGAGATTTTCGATGCAGTGCTGGAGAACCGTGCTCTTCCTGCACAGAAGAACATCGTGCTTGCAAATGCAGCTTTCGGAATTCAGGTTCTCGAACGTGGAGAGAAAGACATAGAAGAATGTATTGCCATTGCACGTGAAAGCATTGACAGCGGCGCAGCCCTCCGCACCTTCAGGAAATTCGCAGAACTGAACAGTTAAGTAAATCACGGCGTTATAACGATATAACGAAATTACGTTATAACAAAAAAAGAAATCATCATGCAAGATATCCTACAGGAAATAGTCGCCCACAAACATCTGGAACTTGAGCAGCTTTGCGCAAAGAAACCATCTTTGCGTGAAGCATTGCTCAACAGCAGTTCGGGCATTATTGCTGAGTTCAAACGCCGTTCTCCGTCTAAAGGATGGATTAAGGAAGAGGGGCTTGCCAACGAGATACCACTCAGTTACCAGCTGAACGGAGCCGCTGCCATTTCCATCCTCACCGATGAGAAGTATTTCGGAGGTTGCGACGAATTCATCCGCATAGCACGTAAATCAGGCGTAAGCATACCTGTACTATACAAGAATTTCGTTATCGATGAAGCACAGCTCTATGCAGCAGCCCTCTGTGGAGCATCTGCAGTCCTGCTTATCGCTGCTTGTCTCACCAAGGCCAAGTGCAAACAACTCATGGACAAGGCGCACTCTCTGGGTTTGGAAGTGCTGCTCGAAATGCACTCGGAGGAGGAACTGGAATACGCTGAGATGCAACCCGATGTCTGCGGAATCAACAACCGTCATCTCGGTTCCTTTGTCACCGACGTTGAGACATCGTTCCTGCTTGCTGAAAAACTCCCGAAAGATGCAGTCAAAGTTAGCGAAAGCGGAATCTCCGACCCTGCAACAGTAAAGGCACTTCAAGAGGCTGGATTCAAAGGATTCCTCATTGGAGAGAACTTCATGAAGACTCCCGACCCGGGACAGGCATTAGCGGAATTCATTTCAAAACTTTAAAAAACGCCCCTCTTCTTGGGAGGGGAAGGAGGTAGGCTTAAAATGATAGTCAAGGTTTGCGGCATGCGCGATGCGGAGAACATCCGCGAGGTGGAACAACTCTTCACTCTTCACTCTTCACTCTTCACTCCCTTTATGGGCTTTATCTTCTGGCAAAAATCCAGTCGATATGTCAGTGAGCGTCCAAGCCATCTGCCCTCAACATGCAAACGGGTCGGAGTGTTCGTTGATGAAGATACGGACGAAGTGCTTCGTCTTGCCGAAGAATTCCGTCTCGACTACATCCAGCTTCACGGACACGAGACTCCAGAATACTGCAGACAACTCAAAGGGAAAAGCCTCATCAAGGCATTCAACATTGCTTCAGCAGAGGATTTAGCAAATACCATTCCCTATGAAGGCTGCGTGGACTATTTCCTTTTCGACACAAAAGGTAAGTCCGTTGGAGGCAACGGCGTTAAATTCGACTGGAGCGTTCTTGGCAGCTATACAGGCAATACTCCATTCCTTCTCAGCGGAGGTATTGGAAGCGATGACGCACAGCAGGTCAAGGAACTTCACCACCCTCTTCTTGCGGGCATAGATCTTAACTCAAAATTTGAAATTGAACCAGGACTCAAAGACATCAATAAACTCTCATCATTCCTAAAACAATTGAAGTCATGAACAAGATAAACCAACTCTTCCAAAACAATAAAGACAGAAAACTCCTGTCTCTCTATTTCTGTGCAGGCTGTCCTACACTCGAAAGCACAACCGACGTCATCCTCACACTTCAGCGCAGAGGAATCGACATGATCGAAGTGGGCATTCCATTCAGTGACCCGCTTGCCGACGGTCCAGTGATTCAAAGCGCAGCTACACAGGCACTGAAAAACGGGATGACTCTCAAACTGCTTTTTGACCAATTAAAGAGTATTAAGGATAAGGTGCAGATTCCCCTTGTACTCATGGGCTACCTCAACCCTATCCTCCATTATGGCATTGAGGAGTTCTGCCAGTCATGCGTAGAGGCGGGAGTAAGCGGAGCCATCATCCCCGACCTTCCCTTCGATGACTACCTCAACATCGTTGCTCCAGTTGCAGCACGCTACGACCTACGTATCATCATGCTCATAACTCCAGAGACCGAGGACGAGCGCATACGTTTCATCGATGCCAACACCGACGGATTTATCTATATGGTCAGCTCCGCATCCATTACTGGTACACAGAAAGAGTTTGACGAGCAGAAGCAGGCATATTTCCAGCGCATCGATCAGATGCAACTTCGCAACCCACGAATGATTGGTTTCGGCATTTCCAATGCCCAGACTCTGAAGGCTGCCAACGACAACGCATCAGGAGCAATCATCGGTTCAAAATTCGTTAGCCTTTTAAACGAAAGCAAGGGCAATGCAGACATCGCCCTTGACAACTTATTTAATGCATTGAGCAATTAAACTTTCGGAAGTTCTTTTTTAATGAACAAAAAAACTATCCGGATGGCAATCCTCCCCATTACGGGGGCAACCGCGCGGATAGCCGCTCAAGCGGTTGGTGACCGAAGGGAAGGTGGACTTCGGGAGAGGGTCTATTTATCACTTCACCATCCAAATCTTCAGGCAGATAGCACCGTCATTGCCTCCGAAACTCGGCTGGCAAACAAAGATGGCATTGTTCAGCCATGCATATTTGCTGTCTTGCGGTGCTTCAAACTGAGGAGCAGTGCGGAAGTAGAACTGTCGGTTGTTGTTCTCATCGACACCAGTGTATATAAGTCCCTTGTTGCGGATGTGGATATTCACGCCATCGTCGGTACGGATGCTGTAGATAGCCTCTACTTCTGTACGTCCATGAGCATTGTCCTGCAACTGATAGTCAGCACCGCCAGGAAGGATAGTTCCCTTCATCTTTGGTCCTTCGAAAGTTCCTCCAACGATAGGAATAACAAAACGGTTACCATGAGATGTCTGTCCTACCTGGTATGCACCTTCACACTTAACCTTTAACTCAACAACGAACTCCAACTGAGGAGTATCATCCTGCGCCTTCATTCCTGCAAACAAAGGCAGCATCAAAAGAATTGCAAATAATCTTTTCATTTTGTGTTTTATTATTGTTAGGATTGTATATTGACTAAAAGATGAGTTTGTTACTGCGGAGCAACAGCAAGGCGAAGCCCAAGGTAGTCGAAGCTGTACGAAGGGAATTCGTAGATACGGCATGAAACACGCGCGCCCCTCGCACGGTCGATCCAACTGCCACCACGGAACATGCGGCAAGACGTGTCTTCCGAACTGTTATAGTCTCTGCGCCAGTAACTGCTTGTCCACTCCCACACATTACCACTCATGTCGTAGATTCCCAACTCATTCGGTTGCTTTGTCTTTACATCATGTGTCTGACTTCCACTATTGCCATCAAACCATGCAACAGAACCAGCATCATTGCTACCGCTGTATTTTGTATGACGGGACTTGTTGCCGCCACGGGCTGCATACTCCCATTCCTCCTCAGTTGGCAAGCGGAAGTTCTTACCAGTCAGAGAATTCAGTTTGCTTATAAACGTCTGGCAATCATCCCAACTTACACTCTCTACAGGACGCTGACCGCCTTTGAACTCTGAAGGGTTATTACCCATCACTGCCTGCCAAAGAGCCTGAGTCACCTCTGTCTCACCTATGTAGAATGTGCCTACACTTACGCTATGGGCAGGTTTCTCATCATCATCAGCATCACTTCCCTGCTCACTCGTAGCACCCATAGTGTATGTGCTACCCTCTACACGTATCATCGTAAACTGAACACCTTTAACGGTGAAAGACTCTTTATCATTTGTAAGCTCTTCTGGAATAATCGTTTCTCCCGTAGTCTCTTCATAGGATTCTACGCTATTATTATTGGAAGCAGATTTTGGACTTTTATTTGAAGAAGCCCAAACAACTACAATTATCACGATTACCATAGTTATAATCGCACCTATAAACAAGCCTTTTATAGAGACTTTTTGTTTAGGGGCAGAAGAGAGACGTGATTGATATTGTGCCTTTTCTGATAAAACCTTTGTAGCATTAGAAGGTCTTGACGAAGGTGATGTGTTTGGCTGTTCTGGTTTGGCTGTTGATTTTGATACATCAACAAGTTTTGGTTTTGGCTGAGGTTGATATATTTGCGGTGAATTAAGCAGGGCCATGGCATCAGAAGCAGACTGCGGACGCTGACGATAGTTTATATCCATGCATTTCTGAATAAACTTACGCATCTTTGGAGAAACATTTTCCGTAAACCGGAAAGCGGCATCTCTATCTACAATTATTTCGTCTGACTTGGGAGGAATCTGGTTAGTCTGCATCCTGTAGGCTGTAGCTCCCACACTGTAAATATCACTCCAAGGTCCGATATTGCTCACATTACCTGTTGTTAGTTCCAGCGGGGCATATTCTGGTGTGCAGGCGAAAGCTGATGTCCGGCTTACACCATCGTTGTTGACTGACTGCTGTTTGCTTGCTCCGAAGTCAATGATATAAGCATTGCCATTCTTGTCAATAAGAATATTATCTGGTTTTATATCAAGGTGATATAGTCCTGCTGCATGTACATCATTAAGAGCATCAAGAACCTGAGAAAGGATATATATAGTTTCTTCTTCACTTAACGGCGCACCTTTTGCCTTAATACGAGCGGCTACGCTCTCACCTTCTATAAAATCCATTACATAGTATGTTGTGCCATTGGCATCAAAAAGGTCGTGTACACGGACTATATGCGAATTGCGGAGTTGACGGATGCGCTGGGCTTCCTTCTTGAATTTTGTCTGCTGTTCCTTAAAGAACAATTCCTGTCCTTGAGTGACACGGATGGAATTCTTGTTCTGAGTACGCTCCGACTGTCCACGAAGGAAAAACTCCTTGATAGCTACTCGTTCTCCAAAAGCCATATTCGTGGCAATATAAGTATTGCCGAAACCTCCGGAGGCAAGATAGCTGTCAATTCTATAAGCTCCTTCATGAAGCAAAGTGCCTTGCGGCAACATCTGCCGCACATCAATATTGTTAGCCATAGAAGAATTATTTGGTGTTATTTATCTATCTACAGTGCAAAAATACACAAATAAACCATACACAACAAAAATATTAGAATAATCATGTTTTTTTACAACATCGCACTACGTGCTAAGATTAATAAGATTTATAAGATTAATAAGATTTCTATATAATCATTGTAATCATTTTAATCCTTTAATCATAGTGCGCAGCACGTTGTTTTTATTATAACATCGCACTACGTGCTAAGATTATTAAGATTAATAGGATTAATAAGATTTCTATATAATCATTGTAATCATTTTAATCCTTTAATCATAGTGCGCAGCACGTTGTTTTTATTATAACATCGCACTACGTGCTAAGA
>Ga0256405_10006086_pt1 | contig 19788 bp, 20 predicted proteins | sample RumenRJG_02DNA_FD_189096 | JGI IMG/M metagenome (GOLD analysis project Ga0256405, IMG submission 189096) | Bovine rumen microbial communities from Lethbridge, Alberta, Canada - RJG_02 | ecosystem: Host-associated > Mammals > Digestive system > Stomach > Rumen | place: Canada: Alberta... | reverse complement strand
ACGAGAAAAACCACAGCTTATTGCTTCACTACATATATACGATAGTCTGGAACTGTATACTACTTGCAGAGCACACCTATATAATGCCTTTATGAAACAGCCCTAAGTAACCTTTTCGCGGTATTTACATAAATGCTTCCGTTGTGTTATACTTGAAACAACATTAGGACGGGAGATAGCCATGAGACCAATAAGTATCGGGAATGACGGATTTTATGAAATCCGAAAAAATAACGCTTTTTATGTAGACAAAACAGCGTTTATAAAAGAATGGTGGGAAGAACTGGATAAGGTGACACTTATCACCCGCCCAAGACGATTTGGCAAGACCCTCAATATGCAGATGCTTGGCTGCTTTTTCTCTGAAAGATATGCTGGCAAAGGAGAAGAACTCTTCGACGGGCTGGACATATGGAAAGAAGAGAAGTACAGGCAGCTGCAGGGGACATATCCGGTCATTTTCCTGTCTTTTGCAAATGTAAAAAAAGACACCTATGCTAGCGCAAGAGAGGGCATTATAAGTGTAATCGATGACCTTTTCAAAAATTTTAAGCGTTCATGGAAAAATGATTCAGACGAGCAGAAAAAAGAATATTCATTTATGTCACTGACGAAAGAATCTTCGGATACTCAGATTGCCAACTCCCTTCATGAACTTTCGTCATATCTTGAATTCAGATATGACAAAAAATGCCTGATTTTTCTTGATGAATATGACACCCCTCTACAGGAAGCATATGTTCGTGGCTACTGGGATGAGATGTCTTACCTGATCAGGGATCTGTTCAATTCTACCTTCAAAACGAATCCATCGATGGAACGTGGTGTCATGACAGGCATTACAAGAGTAAGCAAGGAATCTATTTTCTCAGGACTCAATAATCTGAATGTCATCACGACTACGAGCAGGCAGTATGAGACAGCTTTCGGCTTTACAGAAAAAGAGACCTTTGATGCACTTGAAGAATACGGGTTGTCTGATATGAAGAGCGATGTCAGGGAGTGGTATGACGGCTTTACTTTTGGCGATACCCCCGATGTCTACAATCCCTGGTCGATAGTTAATTTCCTTAAGAAAAGGGAACTCCAGCCATATTGGGCAAATTCCAGCAATAATGGCCTTATCAACCGGCAGCTCCGCCTGGCAGATGCCAGTATCAAGAGCCAGATGGAAACGCTGATGAATGGCGGAAGCATCAAGACGAAACTGGATGAGGAGATAATTTTTTCACAGCTGGATAGAAATCCCAAGGCAATCTGGAGCCTGTTCCTTGCAGGTGGCTACTTGAAAGTAGTGAAGAGAGAATTCGATGGGAGCTGGTTCGATTACACCCTCACACTCACAGATAAGGAAGTCCGGCTGATGTTCGAGCAGATGATCAACGGATGGTTTTCTGAATCAGTTAACTCGAATAATGAATTTATCCATGCCATGATCAATGGTGATGTGGATGGGATGAATGTATATATAAATATGATTGCCAGTATAAGTTTTAGTAGTTTTGATGTCGGAAACAGACCTTCGGAAAGTACAACCCCTGAGCGCTTCTACCATGGCTTTGTACTGGGCCTTCTCGTAAGCGAGCGGAACAGATACCTTATAAGGTCAAACCGTGAGAGCGGCTACGGCCGTTATGATATCTGTATGTACCCGCAAAAAAAAGCCCTGCCAGGAATTATAATCGAATTCAAGGTCCAGAATGAGAACGCAGGTGAAGAGACCCTTTCTGACATAGCCGACATAGCATTACAGCAGATAGAGGCAAAGGATTGTGCATCCGACCTGAAGTCAGAGGGTGTTGAAAATATACTCAAGTATGGATTTGCTTTCGCAGGAAAAAAAGTCTTGATAAAGAAGAAATGATTATATGTTTTGTATTCAGACTGACACCCGCTACATAGAGCAGGTGCGTAACGCAATAAAAGAAAATGTGCTGACCGACGGCGAAGAAGTCTTCATGCCGGTCACAGAGCGTATAAGGAAGATAGAAGGTAAATGGCAGAGAATCCTGGTGCCCATGTTCTTTGGATATCTCTTCATAACATCAGAGCAACCGACAGAGCTATATGGCAGACTCCACAAATCCCTCGGGAAGACAATCTTCAAATATGTGAAGCTCATTAGGGACAACGAATACATAATACCCCTGTCTAAGGAGGATGAAAAGATCGTCACCGAACTCTCAGATGAGAACCACATCATCAAAGCCTCGCTGGGATATATAAAAGGAGATAAGCTCATTGTCACAGATGGACCGCTCCGTGGCCGCGAGGGTGAGGTAGTAAAAATAAACCGCCACAAGCGCATCGCAGTCCTCGCGATTGACTTCCTGGGTGAGAAGAGAAATATCACCGTAGGCCTCGAAGTCGTACGTAAAGAGAAATAACCGTTGAGTGTCGAATAGAAAGATTCATAAAAAGTTGAAGATCTGCAAACGCATTTTCATCATCCTTACCATTGCCTGGATGATCACCATCTTCTTGATGTCCTCTCAGCCGGCCCCTGATTCAACCGAGACCAGCCTTGCAGTTGGACATGCTGTCTGCACGCTATTTGTGCCAGGATACAGCAAAATGAGCACAGATGATCAGCTGCAACTCGCAAAAAAGATTGACCACCCAGTCAGAAAAACGGCCCACGCCACAGAGTATGCCATCCTTGCAATGCTAATATTTGCGGCCATATCAGGCATGTATGACAATATGGTCAGAATAAAGCATAACCTGATCAGCCTCGGATTCACCACCGCATACGCAGTATCCGATGAGATCCATCAGTATTTCGTACCAGGCAGAGCTTGCATGGTGACCGATGTTATGATAGATTTAAGTGGAGCACTGGTTGGGCTTATTCTGGTCTCTCTTGTGAAAAAAAGGCCTTACAAAAACCGGTGCAACTAGGATAACTCAGATAACTAAAAAATATGGAAGATATAGAAAATATGAAAAAAGAAACAACACCGAAAAAATTCAGGCTTAGCCCTTCGATAACCATGCTGATTATTGCCGCAATAGCTTTGCTGGTCGGTATCGTAGCCCCGCCAGCCATTCGTGATCATGAAAACAAGTGCATCAACGAAGACTGTAGAACAGCGTCAGAAATACTTGATGCAGTAAAAAATTCTACGACCAACACCAATATCGCCCAGCAGATCACCCAGACCGGATGGTCCACGATCACCTGGACCGCGGTAGACAAGAAAGGCGTGATTACCTGCACAAATAATCTAACAGATCTGCAGAACGCAGTCACGAATAAAGTAGGAGACGTGCCCCGGAAATCAAAAACTCTTGGAACAGCAGTCTGGACCGTGACCGTTACCCCGAGCGCAGACGGAAGCGGCTATACGGTAAATGGGGCCTGGACTGGTGCTATCGGAGCGGACAACAATGAACTTACCACGAAATCCGGAGGAACAGTAGCACAGTAGCAGATAAGATCATGCCCGAATCACGCTAGCATTATCCGTATGATATTGGCCTTACATGACTTTTGCAAATTGATAGATGAGATTTTTCATCGAAATAATACAAAGGAGTAACAGAAAAAATGAATACCCGGAATTACCAGCAGATCAATAATGCAACGATAGAGGAGCTTGACCTTGTAGCATTACTCAAAAAGTTATGCGTTCAGTGGCGTGCTGTCCTTATATTTTCAATAATAATAGGCCTGCTAGCCAGTGGAGCGAGATACGTAAAGGATATGAGCGCTTACAATGCATCTCTTTCGACCCAGAATGTATCAGGCAAAGAAGCAGTTGAGACAAGCGGTCTGAAGCAGGAAGAGATAGACGCAGTACAGCAGGCAGTATCACAGAAAAGGCAGATCAAAGTCCTGACGACTTACACGACCGAGTCCGAGTACATGAATCTCGATGCGATGAACTGCCGCCAGCTTTCTATCCTGTACTATATCAAGGCAGACAGAGGCTCAGATGCCGCTGACCTGCTCGCAGTATACAATGAGATGCTGCAATCGGATGATTCAGTAAAGGCTATCAAGGAAGCAGCCGGGGTCAAGGTGCCAGCCAAGTATATCCGAGAACTGATCTCAGCATACGATGCCAAATCAAGTGACCGAGGCGGCTATACCCAGGATTCATCAACCGATGTGATGAAGATAACATTCAACCTGCCAGAGGGCGCAGATTCAAAAGCGGTCGAGGAGACCATAGAGAAACTGATAAAGGCCTATGATGTAACAGATCTTGGAATCGCAAAAGGCACGATCAGAAAAATAAGTTCTGAGGTCAATACTGTAATGAACGAAAACATGCAGACGGACCAGCAGAACTATACAAATAACCTGTCAAACCTCAAGTCGACCTACAACACCGCAGTAAATTCCTTCAGCGATGAGCAGAAAACACTCCTCGATACGCTTCTTGAAGAAAACGGACTTTCAGACGATAACACAGAGGCTAGTGCAGGTAACACTGACGTCAGCAGTAGTAGCAACAATACATCAGCAGAGACCGCCACGGCAATAAAACCGTCTTTTTCAAAAAAATATTTCGCCGTAGGCTTTGTGATCGGTATACTGCTCTATGTCTTTTTGGCAGTTATCGTCGAGATTCTGGGCAAAAGATGTTCAGCGGTCGCTGGCAGCAACAGCGTCTTTGTGATCGGTTCGCTCTTCGACCCCGCACAGAAGAAAAAGAACTTTATTTTCCGTGACAGACTTCTCGAAAAGTGCCTGTACAGAAACCAGTCAGACCTCGATTCCGGAATTGACAGGATTCTGACCAAAGCACAGATGAATTCATCCCAGGAAAAGCTCGCCGCAGCCGAACTCTGGACAGTAGGATTCGACGGGATGGCAACTCCGGCGGTCACTCAGCTAGTGCAGGAATCCATTGCCAAAGGAATAACCCTTACCGTAAAATCAACCGCTGACGGTAAACCGGACGATATGCTTACAGACGTCGCCCCAGACAAGAGCATCATCCTCGCCGTCCAGGACGGCATCAGCTGCAAAAAAGACGCCACCTTCCTCACCGAGATGCTCTACACCCGAAAAGCCGACTACCTCGGCCAGATAGAGCTGCTATGAAAATGAACTATAGCTATTAAAAATCTGAAAATATGCCGAAATATATATTGACAGGTGCATAATAAACGGTTAAACTTATATGGCTTGGCGTATTAGTTGGGCCACATTTCAGCAAAGGAGGTTTTTATGGCTAACATTAGCAGACAGATTGGTGCAAACATCTTTACATTGATGCAGGATTCTGGAATTAGTCGTGAAGATCTGGCTGAATATCTTGGTTATTCGTTGCGGGACATCAACCGCCTGATAGATGGCCGGCTTCTTATTTCTCCGAGGGCAATGAGACAGGTTGCTGATTTTTTTCATGTGGAGAAATGTGATCTGCTGAAGGTGAATGATGACCACATTATTCCACAGCTTCAGTATATGAAAGAATTTGAAAACCAAGACAATCTCGATCATATACTTGATCTGTTAGACGACTATATCGAATTGAAAGAATCCGTATGATACAAGGGCTGTACTTTCGTACAGCCCTTTTGAGGTTTATATGACTTTAGATCAGGTTGAAAAGTATATTCAGGAAATAACAGATAATATCCGGAAAGAAAGCGTAATCCAGACCACTGCTATACGCGATGGAATTTATTATCAGGTCTGATGTTTCAAGTGCTGGATTTATGATTGAAAAGAAGGAGCTTGAAAATATGGTAAAGCTCATAGGAGAACGCCATAATCTGGCCGATATAAAAACTGCGTGGAAAGATGCACACGGGGATGAGTAACCTCAGCCATGCAAAAATGCCTTCTAATGGGAAATAAATAAAAAATGGGAAGTTATACAAAAAAGTCAGTAGATGAGTTCTTAAGAACAGCAGAAGAATCGCTTAGATGGTTTGAAGGCCGCAGTGGAGTAGCAGAAATCGACTCAACATATTATGCTGAACAGATGTGGACTCTACTTGAGCAGATAAGAAGAGAATATGTAGAAAGCCATCCGGAAGAAGCAGTCCAATGTATTCTATACATCTTTAAAATCACAGGCACAATGGATATCGATGATGGTTATGGAGATGTTTATGATGCGGAAAGAGAATATATAGACTGTATCCGGGAGCTGCTATCAGAAAAAGTAGAAAAGAGATTTAAGGACTCAGTATTTAAGATGCTGTTGTCGGAAATAGATGGGACAATCATCGATTATCAAGAGGATCTTCTTATAGACCTTTTGTATGACAGCTTTCCCGAAAAATGGTATAAAGACCTCCTGCTTGCCTTTGCCGATGCAAGAATCAAGGAATCAATAATAACAGGAAACTATAGAAGAAGGGTGTTTACCAGGAAGTGCGCACCTCTGTGGCTGGATAACGGAATGCCCGCTAGAAACGTAGTTGAAAAGCTGATTTTTGACGGAACAGTAACAGCCTGTGACACGTGTCTTAAGATAATAGAACAGGCGAATGATCCAGCGCTGACTTACTGTGTGCTGAAACGCTACTACCATCACATTACGCAATCAGACAGATACGGGAGCAGATACGATGATAAACTAAGAGAGTGTGAGACCGCAGTACCAGAGAAATATAAGGATTTTCTCACTTTCTGCAAAAAACGGCATACAACAGAAAACGACTATAAAAGCTGGAAAAAACTTTTTCCAGACGATATCTGGTCCATACTTGAATGTATATGGTACGAGACAGCAGACAATAAGAAGAGCCTTGCAAGGATGTCGTCCAATGGACAACTTATAGATAAGGCATTCAGTAGAGGACGTTGGAACTCTATCTCTGTTGAGGAAGCAGACGATTTTGCTCCAGTCCTTAAAGATGCATACCCATATGAGCTGCTCCATCTTTATTATGATGCATTTGAGAGCACGGCACTGCGAACCACCACAAGAAAACAGTACAAAAAACTTGCCTATGGGATAAAAAGGCTTGAGGACCTGGAGGGTGGATCAGTCGCAATTCCGCTAATCGTCAGGAATGTCATGAAGATAAAATCATCAAGTCATGCATTCGCAGAGGAGATGTCGGAAGCCTTCCCAGAGATAGTTGAGCATCAAGCACTGTGTCTATGAAGACAATGGAAGTCCAGTAAATAGCTAGAATTCGCCGTTTTGTACATTAGCTGCCGACCCCGCACGAGCTAACTATCTGACTCTGTACGGTTAGGCGTACAGAGTGATTAGCGAAAAAACTGTAGCGAACATATGTTTCAGATAAAGGGATATTTATCCGCCCAATAAATCCCGGAAGGCGGACACGTGGAAACCTCTCTACTCCGCCATTTGTGTCTATACCTCTGCTTCCGAGCGCCAGGGTTAACGCAAAATAATCGCCTGTTCAGGTGAAATATGCATTAAATCTGGCAAAACCTGTTAATGATCCTTTTTCAGCTCCGGAGGCGGGCAGGATTTCCTGTCCATCTGCAAACCATACCTCACTGTGCTATCCTTGCTGCTCCTGTGCCTGTATTCTGTCAGTCTTCACGTACATATATTTTACTATAGAGATTCAAGATTTCATCCTTATCTTCAGATATGCCTATATCTCTAAGCCTTATTTCTGTATCTCGCATTCTGGAGATAAAATCAGTTATATCAGTATATATCTCATCGGGTACAGAAATGCGGGTATCAGGATTTACTATTGGATACAGCCGGAACACGTCAAGCCTGTGTTTCCTCAAATCCCTGGAATTTACATGTATCCCTCTGCTCTTTTGATCACTAAGGTCGAGCCATGCCTTCATTTTGAATGGGATGAGATGCTCTGCATTAAGAACCGGTATGCCTTCAACCTCAGTTCGTCCGCTCAATAAAAATCTGTAGTATGATTCATTCAGCAGGATTGCAGAGAGACTTGAAATGTCGTCATCTATGTGAAGTGGCATAAGATGGGTATCCGGGCGAAGACTGATATTGCTCTGAGGTCTTGAAAAAAGCTCTATCATAAAGGGATAATCCGGCTCAGTTGCATCGGAGAAGCGATAGAATTCAGCTTCCCCGTGGCTTCCTGTATAAGGAGTATATCCTCCTTCTCTGATGAAATCCCAGAAGGCCGTTGCGAATTCCTGCGTCAGAGCTTCAACAATGATCACCATGTCAATATCCTTGGTCTGTCTGAAATCCAATCCGGCATCACTCATGAGCAGGTCACAGGCAAAGCCTCCGATAATTGTATACTGCTCCTTATATTCGGCAAACCTGTTCCTGAATTTATCTATTCCACTTACCATTTATTCTTCCTCCGGAATCGGTAGTCCATGTTTTTTCCTTATTGTATCAAGCCCCATCTGTACCCTCTCGTCCTTTGAATCTTTAAGAGATAAAAGCAGCGAGATATCATCCACTCTTTCCGATACAGCAAAGATATCAGGATCATAATTCCATAACTCAACAGTGTAACCGCCATCATCATAGAATTCCTCATCAGAGATCTGTACCTCTTCTGGAAAAATATCTGCCTTTTTTTTATATACTGCCACCCCGCTGTCGGTATTTCCCGCTGAAACCATGGAAATCTCTGATAACGCCCTGACTCCGCAGGCAATGACTTTCAGGTTGGCAGGCAGAGATTTAACAAAATTAGTCCGACTGACAGGCGACTTCATGTAATAAAAAGCCTTCTGTATAAACTCTTTCTTTGGCAGAGAGATGTTGATCCATTTATTTGTTCCCTCTGTCTCCACATCTATCAGATGCAGGGAATTCAATTCTTCTATCGCACGTGTGCAGGTGGCTTTCGATGTGCCAATACGTGACGCTATTTCAGCCATATTTATCCTGTCTGTCTCTTCCCTGTAATAAAGAAAAAGGCATACCATTTGGGTTCCCGGGGACATCAGCGAAGGAAACGCGTACCGCTTTTTAATATTTTCTGTTAATGCCACGCCCCAGAACGGGAGAAATATCTGTGAATTATCTGCAACAAATGGTATACCATCCGCAATCAGATTTTTCCGTTGGATTGAACTTAGTCTGTAAAAAGATAAGGCACAGTTCCTGTCCGTCAATCTGCAGAAATTGAGAAACTGTTTTTTTACAGTAGAAAGCCTGAAACTGTCAGATACAACTCTAAGCAGCACACACTCCTGACCATTCCAACATATCTTTGAAGCCTTATAACCATTCCTTATGTAATTTGGTGTTCCTTGTGGGAAAACACACAGGGTCTCTCTAATAGCATCACCAAATACTGATCTTAGATACTCATTCAAAGAAAAATGCCTCCATATTTCATTATTATATTTATTGTACCATAGCTAATGAAACAAAGCAATATCTTATGAAACAAATATTCCTGCGTACGCTTTTTGAGTTGCATTCTCTCATTTTTAGGAAGTGATAAGTACTACCCGATTTTATTGCATCTGTGATAATGTACTTTTTTTCACATAGTCTACGCTATAATCATTTCAGAAACGAAGAAAAAATACACCGGAGGTTAAAGAATGAAGCTGAAAGAAATAGACTATGACTCGATGACTGATCCGCTCCGAAGAGAGCTCTATAAGTCCATATGGTCTGACAGTAATTTCGATACAGCCATAAAAAACACGTTACAGAGGTGCGATATCCAAAAATTCATACAGCTTTGATATACCTGATGACAGATCTGGGCAGGCTCTTGGCGAAGTATTCGGCGTTAGCGACATGAGAGCCCTTAAGGAAAAATACAGGCAGGCTGTAAGCGGTTCGGGCAAAGAATATAGAAGGATAGCCACACTCCTCTCTTCTTCGCTGTACTACCATTACTGTGCTGAATTGCTACATTATATCAGCGGTGTCATTGCAAGCGGCAGATAGAGATAATCCTCTGTTTCTCGCAGATCTCCTTTTGTAAGTATAATCCCTTTTCCTGTCTGCCTTTTGTATTTCTTACAAAAGTAATCAATGGAAGGATGTCTGGTTGCATTCCCACTCTTGACTTCAACAGGTATCGTTCTGTGATCATTATGTATAAGGAAATCCACTTCGTATTTGTGTCTTTTTCCATCAGAATCTGTTACTATCCTCTCATAAAAGCGCAGCGGGAGATCGTTCGCAGACAGCATCTGAGACACAAGGTTTTCCGTCATCATTCCTTTATTTGCAGACAATTTTCCTAATACCAATGACTTGTAAAGATTACTTTTCAGATAGTTATTTCCCGCGGCAAGCGTAAGCAACAGTCCCGTATCCGCCATATAACATTTCACTTTATTCGGTTGTAGAGAAAAGCCCTCTATTTCAGTTGGTTCTTCCAACAACATACACAGACTTCCTACCATCGATTCACTGATCCAGTTTATAGCATCGGTATAGTTTGCAGCACGGCTGCCCTTCTTCAAAGATGAATATTTTATCTTTTTATCATGATGAGAAAGCTGTTCAGGTATCGAATCAAAGATCGCACGTGCTTCTGCAACATGTCCTGTGGCGTATTTCGCTATATCTTCACGATAAAGGTGTATTATCGTTCTTTTAACTTTTTCTGTAGTGTCATAGCTTCGCGAGCTTATATAACTGTCAACCGCCTGTGGCATACCACCGACTATCATATACAGACGCAGAAGCTCATTGATCCGCTTTAAACCTAAGTGTATGGAAAACAATCTGCATGAAAGCTGTTTTGCCCTTCTAAATGGCAGTCAGCGGTCGGATAGGACGTAAGATACTGTCGAAAATGAGTAGAAATAAGGCAGTTGAGGGCTGAACATATTCATTATTCACTTAAAAAAGGCAGTTGATAGCCGTTCAGATGGGCGATGGATTGGAGAATACGTATTTTTGGTCAGATATAGTGTCAAAAATAAGGGTAAATAGAGTATCAGATATGAGTGTACTGCCATTTTTAAGGGGAAATACAGGATATGTATTCTGCATGTTGTCATTCTGTTCTTTATAAGAAATGATATATGATGCCAATAATAAGTGGAAATGGCTGTTTTTCGGGGATTTACTGCCTTTTTTGAGGACAAATATGAGGTATTTCAACTTAAAAACGGCAGTCTCCGACTTAAATTGATCTTTGTCCATTAGAGGAATATTTTTATATATCGCGAGTCTCCCACCCCATCTCTTTGTAAAGAAGTTCCTTAAGTCTGAAAAGCATATAGAGAGGCAGGCTCCATACATGGGTGCCTTTATCCATATTATCTCCTAAATTTTTTAGGGATGATTTAACAGCGATTTTTGGAGAGTATCTGTGATTAAAGAGTTGGAAACTCTTGGCTTTGGTATTGTCAGCTGATTTCACCTCGATAGGCATCAGGACACCTTCAGGGTCAGTGATAAAATCTACCTCAGCAGTAGCTCCAGATCTCCAAAAATAACAGTCTATACCCATGGCTTTTAATTCATTCATTACATAGTTTTCAGCCATTGCGCCACGAAACTTTATGAAATTATCATCACCAAAAAGAATGGTTCTGTAATTTACATTGCTCTTCCTTCGCAAAAGACCGATATCAGCCATGTAAACCTTAAAATATGTAGTATCCGCCATTGCAGAAAGTGGTATTTCAGGAGTCTCAACCAGATCAAGCTTATATACTAGTCCTGCATTTACCAGCCACTGAAGAGCATCCTCAAGATCTTTAGCCCTCATACCCTTTTTTACGTGTGAAAAAATGAACTTATTGTTATCCCTTGCAATCTGCCCCGGAACAGAGTTCCAGATAAGAGATATTTTCGTTGCGATATCTGCATTGGCATGTTTCCCAAAATCATCGGGATAGTCTTTCAGAATTTCATCCTGTACCTCTTCAACCTGAGAGTAATCATGTGTATCGATCCACGTCTGTACAGCCTCCGGCATGCCGCCTACAATATAATAATTTTTCAGGTATTTCTCCATTGGGACAGTAAGTGCCTCCGGAATTTCCCGCCCTAACGTCATGTTCTTAAGACCATTTATATATTTTTCACCACCGTCAGCTTCTACGAATTCCATGAAGCTCATAGGCTGCATCTGCAATCGGTCAACTTTCCCAACTGGGAATGATATACCTTCAGACTTAAGAGCAACCCCTAGCAGCGATCCAGCAGCTATGAGATGGAGTTCTGGTAGGTTTTCATAGAAATATTTAAGCGACGCTACTGCTCTATCACATGCCTGTATTTCATCAAAAATCACAAGAGTCTCACCTATGCTTATCTTACGTCCTATGATGATTTCTTCAATCTCATGCATTATCCTGTTCACATCATAATCATAGTCAAATATTGACTGCAGCGCCGTATCACCATCAAAATTCAGATAGACCATATCCTCAAATTCATTTTTCCCGAACTCTTTTAGTATATACGTCTTCCCACACTGTCTGACACCTGTAATCAATAAAGGTTTACGCCCTTTTTTGTCCTTCCACTTTTTCAATTTATTAATTATCATACGGTGCATTTTTATATCCTCCTGATTTAATCATTATTGGTTTGATATTTGCAGCCAATTATACATTATTCGTTATAAAAACGCAATAATTATAACTTTTTTGATTTCAAAAAAAGTAATGGCCGCCAAGCCAAAATACTACTTGACACAAACAGCAATGTGTAGTTATACTAGACAAAGTTGAAACAAATGGTAATAACTTTTAAAGCGAGGCAATCATGATAAAGACAGATGAAAATGCAATGGATATCCGCGTAAAACGTACCCGATCTGCTATGCGCAGTGCTTTTCTTCAGATGTGTACTGAAAAGTCGTATGACCAGATTAATGTGAGCGACCTGGCAAAAAAAGCTGCTATCAACCGTAAGACATTCTATCTGCATTACAGCGAGATGGATGATCTTATGGATGATGTGGAAGATCACATTGTCACAGAGATTCGTGAAAAATTCAGCAATGATACTACAGAAGAGGGCGTTGCTGATAATATATATATATACTCTATAGCTACCTGCAGGATCACTCAGATGTGATGCAGCCACTTCTCAGCGACTATACATACGACCATTTTGCCCGCAGGTTCACGCATGACATCCTCACATCAGACTGCTTCAGACCACTCTATGGTAGTGATCCTGCCAGAGCGGCACTTGCCGAGGGATATTGTACTTGCATCTTCTCGATATATGAAGCCTGGAAAAAGTCCACGGATACACAGCTTGATCTGAAGAGCGTTGCAGAGCAGTGTGCAAAAATGGTATTACACGGTGGGATAAAATAAATCCCGTCGCTTCCCTCAAGCTCTTTCATCATACCGTACAATTAGATTAAGAGCAGATATCTCCCGGCTTTAGTCGGGAGAGGAATGCGACCGATACTGCAAAACTTCATTCGAAGATAGCAAAAGTACAGCGTAAGGTATCACGCCGTCTTGAACGTGCAAAAGCCGAGGGGGCGGCCTTTAAAGGATTCCAGGAACTATCAGAAAGCCAGAGATGAACTGGCATACCTTCACCGTAAGGCATCACGCAGGAGAGATGACCTCATAGGATGTGTGAGCAGTGATGTAGTCAAAAACCACGATCTCATCGCTGTCGAACGTCTGAATATCAGAGGTCTGCTAAAGAACCATAAGCTTGCCATGGCGATATCCGATGCCGGGTGGTATAAGTTCCAGACTGCACTGGCACAGAAGACCGCATCTACGGAGAAGGTTTTTATCAGGGTTCCTGCAAAGGACACAACGCAGAGGTGCAACCAGTGTGGATACACCTGTTATGGTGATGATAAGGTCATTCTCGGTCAGGATGAATGGATCTGTCCCCAGTGCGGAACACATCATCTGAGAAATGTAAATGCGGCCATAAATATACTTGAAAAAGGGCTTCTGATATCGTCAGAAGCGTAAACTTATAACAGCTGGTATGGCAACTCACCAGCTTAACTGTCCCCTAAATGGCGGACCTACACTATATGTTCTGCGGAACGTATAGCGAGTCTGCTGTATCTGGATAAGTTGTGGCATGCAGGTTCCTTGACCCGCACCCCACAAGCCCCCGACTTTAGTCGGGGCGTAGTTGACGCCATCGCTGTCATCCCAGCCCTTTCAACCCACCCATCAGCATTTTCGCCGTCATATCGGCGAGTGTATCCAGATCAGGTCTGTCATCGGCCGGCTTCTTTCTCCATCGACGGTATACCCCGAAGGCCACATCAGAGATAAAACCACTTGCTATCCCGAAGTCTTCCGGCCTTGCACAGAATGCTCTGAAGAAATCAGATCTGAAATACTTTTCTCTCACCTGCTTTGAAAAATCGCAGTAATCACTATCATTCAGCAGTTTCTTTTCAGCCGGCCTGTCTGTATTAAGGAAATGGTAAAATAGTCTTACCCCCCCCCGAGTGATTTTTCAGGCATTTTATTAAGGCTTGCCAGCATCTCCGACACCATATCCTCCCGGATACTACCCAATACATCATCCTTCGAAGCGAAATGCTTGTAAAAAGTCACTTTAGTCACTGGTGCTTCCTGCATTATTTGCTCGATCCTGATCTGCCCATACGGCTCCTTGCGGATCAACTCTAGCATTGCCCGTTTAATATCGCGGTCGGTCTTCCCGATGCGGGAATCTTTTTTATTTGAAACGGTTCTTGGCATAAGTGTCTCCAGTTCTTTTTATTATCCTTTTCAGTGGCATCTATAATATATGCCTCTCCCCATTGTGTCAAGTCTTAAATACTCCTACTGTGCTATCACGTTCACCGTCGTCTTATATGTCTTCCCTGTCACGGAGAGTTTCGCCGATACAGTCGCTGTGCCTGGGGCGATTCCAAGAAGATTGCCATTCTTTGAAACCTTGACGACCTTCGCATTCGATGACTTCCATGTAATCTTGTTGATATCAGATGTATTATACTTGAAAACGGGTGTCAGGGTCAATGACTGTCCGACGACTACAGAATAGGTAGATTCAAGTGAAATAGTCTCGTTCTTGGAATTCTTCAGCGATTTGATCCTCTTCTTATTCCTGTCGATAGAAGCCTGCTTATCGGCTGCTGCATGCGGCTTTTCTTTACCTTCTGCCTCATATGCCTTTGTTCCATAAAAAATGTATGTCTTGTCTGAAACCTTTGCATATCCTGAAACAAGTTTTGTGCCTCCATCTTCTTTTGATGTGATGATAAGGTTGTCAAGAGTTTTGAAATGATAGTATGAGTATGTCTGCTTGCCAAAATCATGCATCTGCACTATGTACGGTTCATCAGGTGAATAGAGCGTTCCATCAATCTTCAGATAACTGTTCTCCATATCCTGATCTTTTTTTAGTGATACATTATAAGAGGACTTGTCCTTCTTAATCTGCTTCTGAAGCTTTGTGATCTCACTGTTGACCTGCTTCTTAGTCATTGCATTCGCCGGAACAGCAGGTGCAAGCACTATTGTGGCCACAAGCACCACTGCCATAGTCTTTTTTAAAAAATTATTCACATCTGTCCTTTCAATTACCGAACAATCCCCATCTGAATGGAAATTTATTTCATATACAAAAAAGGCTTCAGGATGCTGGGAGGAGCATCCCGAAGCCGGGTTGTCAAATTAGAAGTGAGACCCTTTACAGGGAGGTCTCACACCTTGTCAAATATGTTGATTTCTTTGAAGGATTGGTATTACTTCTTGTCAGTCTTCTTAGTAATAGTCTTGGAATATGATCCTACAAGCTTTGTTCCCTCAGCATTGTAAATATATGCCTTAACCTTTACCTTAACTGTAGCACCCTTCTTTACTGAAAGTGTGGTCTTGTTAGAACCAACAGACTTACCAGCTGACTTCTTTCCTACTGTCTTCTTGACGTAGTACTTGATATTCTTCTGGTTCTGCTTTGTCCAGGTAACCTTTACTTTACCGCCCTTGAGGTTGGTAACCTTAACGCCGGTAACCTTTGAAGGCTTCTTTACAGTGTCATCTGTGATTGTCTCGTTACCCTTTACGATAACTGTGATTACTGCTGAATCACCAGTCTTTCCATCTGCTGAATTTGCAGCAACAGTCACTGTTGTGTAACCAGACTTATTAGCTGTAACAAGTCCGTTAGCATCTACAGAAGCAACTGTAGGATCAGCTGATGTGTATGAGATTGAAGCACCTGATGATGCTGTAGCAGAAATCTGCTTTGTGCCCTTTACCTCAAGAACTACTGGGGTCTGATCAACTGTAAGATTAGTATCTACAACGGTCTGACCATAGTTCACTGGAATGTAGACATATGGGGATGCATTATATTTGTCATCTGCAACTACCTGAGCACGTGCATATACTGTACCACTATTTCTCTGATAAGCAACATGTCCTGTTGATGATACAGTTACGTCATGATAATGATCATCCTTTGCAAGGATTTTTGAATATCCTGAAGGATAATTTGAATCTGCCTTGTAAAGATCACCATCAAACTTCACATTTGCATCTGATGCAGAAGGAGTAACCTCAATCTGTGCATAAGGCTTCTCCTTATTAACAGAAACACCCTTACCTGAAACAGCTGTCGTGTCAGCGTTCTCATTTACTGTAACCTTAAGTGTTGCAACTGCAATACCAGAAACCTGTGGTGAAGCTGAGTTCTGAACTGTGATTGTGGCATCACCTTTCTTAACTGCCGTAACTGTCTTACCAGAAACCTTAACAACTGATGGATCACTCGATGTAATCTTCAGATAGCTTTCTCCTGCATTGGTAGATGTAACAAGATCTGTTGATTTTCTGCCTTTGAGTGAAAGGTAAAGCTGACCAACCCATGAGCTCTGAGCATCGTTGTAATATGTCTGAGCATCGGCAGTATTTTCCTTATCTGAAACATATACATATGCCGGATCATTTGCTGAAAGGGTAATTGGAACGATATAAGTAGAAGTCTTTCTGGCAGCTGTGGTCTCTGTCTTAGCAGAACCCTGAGCAGTAACTACTACGTAAAGACCACCTTCGACATCTTCGTCCTTCTTAATTGTAACAAGACCGTTCTGATCTACAGCACCATATGGAGCAGCTGCCTTCTCAGAATAAATCAGATAGTTTCCATTTCCGGCAGTTGCAACTGTGTAGTCCTTGCTGTTAGTAGCCTTATTATACCAACCATCTCTCGCTATAAGCGCATAGCTAATCTTTGCACCTGGCGTTGCAGAAGCCTCAATCTGTACGGTCTTCTGTCCATTTGCTACAAGAGTCTGAGCCTTGTAAGCATTGCCATTATCATCAGTAGGTATTCCTTTGCTAAACTGATCTATGGTGTCGAATTTCCATGTGCCAGCTGGTTTTTCTTTTGATTGAACCTGAAGCTCACTCTCGCCATTAGCTGAGACAATCTGGTTCTCTATTGAATCCTGTGTTCTCACAAGCGGATTAGCGGATGTCTGGCTGTTATTAGTAACAGCTGGATCATCAGTAAATGTAAGACGACCTGCTCTATCCGTATTATAAGATACATAGAGATGTCCATTTCCTTCGGTAATCTTTAGCTTGAATGTCTTCTCACCAACAACTCTATCGGTTGTTCCTGTAGCATCGTCATCATTTTTACCAAGTGCCTGGATTTTTACTGTAATAGAACCTGTCTGGAGTGCTTTAACAGTTACAAAACCACTAATTTGGCTTGGTGTTGAATTATCGAACTTATAGAATGTTTTTCCTGCTGCCACCTCAGCAGCAGTACCTGCGTACTGCCTGACATAGCCATCAGCAGAAGCTGCAACAGCCACACTCATTGCCGTTGGATGCTTAGAACCAGTGCCATTACCTGTAATTTTAAATGGAACTGTAATCAAAGCATTTTCCGCAACAATCGACGGAACATTTGTTGTGTCAATCGCAAAGTCAAGACCATCCTGCTTCAGATTGATAGTAAATACTGACTTATCCAGTGTTTTGGCTGTTGCTGGTGTGGTCGAATCCAAAGCATAAACCGTAACTTTGAATGAAGTATCGTTTGTGTTAGCTGTAGTATAGTTCGCAGAATTAAACTTAAATGTTACATAAGCTCCGTTTATGCGATAAAGTGTGGCATTCGCAGCTGTCTGCGTTGTGGTGAGGTTTGGATTGTATCCATCCTTGTTCTCTACAAAGGTGTAGTCGTTTGGCTGCCAGCTGCTGTTGGTGCCTGAGGTGTCACCCCAAGTGGTGTCCGGTGTCACTGTGGATGTGAAACTATCATTATTAGCAATGTGTGAATCATAATCCGTTGGGTGTGCTCCGGTTACATCAATCACAGATGTGTATTTATTCGAGTCATCTTTATCAACGGCACGCTGAATCTGAATTCTGTAGCCTTTTACCTTTGTACCATCTGATGATTTGTCATCATGTTCTTTCAGGATGATGGTCTTCTTGTCTGCACCATCGTTTTTGAGTGAGAAAGACGTAAAATCAACCGAATCAATGCCTGTTGATTTTGTGTAACCATCATCAGAGGTTGTTGCAGCTGCACTTGCTGTAAGTGTAGACACTGGTGCAAATGTGAATGCTGTTGCTGCAGCAAGCACCAGGGCTAAACCTTTTTTAAGATTTAACATAATTTGTATGATTCCTCCTTTTATGTGAAATCATCCTGTATGGGCATATGCACTCCTTTCCAGGCCTAGTTGATCTATCCTCTTCTAATAATAGAAGATTCGTGCGATCTCCGTCTGGCTGAAAGCAGGTTCTCAAGCCTGTGGCACCCCATACCATCCGATTCCAGTTTAGAATAGAATGTTTGTCAATTTGCTACGTGGTTTTGCCCTCCCAAGCATTTATTATGAAGACATCAAGGCGAACCCACCGATGGTATGCGTCACCATCCTGGTGGATCAGATATCTCCTTTTCCACGTTCTTCCGAGGAAAACCGGTTCTAATTTTTATTCGAGCCAGTCCGCTGTATCCCCTTCGGACAAATAAGAATTTACAGCAAAAAGGGGCACGTGACCATGCCCAGAAATGATATGAAGTTAGATTACTATGTCTTTTTCGCGTTTTAGTTATAGTAATATCATCATCAAAAATTTTTGATTTTTTAAGGAATTGTCAATCTTTTTAGTTCAATAATTTTAACTATATTTAGTTGAAAAAATCTCATCCCCGTGTTATCCTATTCATAAGAAATGTGCACTTTCTGTACCAGGTACAACTGATGCAGGATCACAGCCGGTGCATTGAGATCATGCAAGGAGGCACTATGACTACACGCAAACTGCCTGTTGGAATGCAGGATTTTGAAGATATAAGAACCAAAGACTATATATACGTTGACAAAACCCAGTATGTCTGGCGGCTAGCCAACAGCAGCAAGAGCTTTTTCCTGTCCCGCCCAAGGCGGTTTGGCAAGAGCCTCTTCGCATCCACTCTCGAGTGCTATTTCAGCGGCAAAAAGGGCCTCTTTAAAGGTCTCTACATATATGATAAGGAAAACGCTCGTGGCAATGAAGCATGGACCGAGTACCCAATCATTTCATTCTACCTTTCAGCTGGAAAATACAAGAGCCCAGACGGTCTCGAAAACCGCCTGTCCAGAACACTGGATAAAATCGAGCAGAAATATGACCTGGTCCACACGAATTATGACCTGGTAAACCGTTTTGCGGACATAATTGAGCAGCTACACGACAAAACAGGCCATGATGTTGTGGTACTCGTCGATGAATATGATAAGCCACTGCTTGACACTATGTACTCTAGCCCTGAACAGGAGCAGAACAACCGCGATTTGTATAAAGAATTCTTGAACCAAATCACGCCGCTGGCGTGAAGCTTATATTCTGTTACTGTTCATGACCTAACCTGCTCAAGTTTGTAGTCTGTAAGGTGCACGTCAAGTGCACCTTTTCTCATACAATCCACATAGTGCCTATTAAATGCAATAAATATACACTATTTACTTGACTTG
>Ga0256405_10006085_pt1 | contig 19791 bp, 15 predicted proteins | sample RumenRJG_02DNA_FD_189096 | JGI IMG/M metagenome (GOLD analysis project Ga0256405, IMG submission 189096) | Bovine rumen microbial communities from Lethbridge, Alberta, Canada - RJG_02 | ecosystem: Host-associated > Mammals > Digestive system > Stomach > Rumen | place: Canada: Alberta... | reverse complement strand
GGATTTCTGGAACTTTCCAGACAATTCAGACTGCGTCACGCAGACTGATAAGGACCCTGCTTGACATCCTTCATGGAGAAGGAAAGTCTGCCCATCTTGTCTTTTCCGAGGCAGACAACCGTCACCTTGTCACCGAGTGTCAGCACATCCTCAACATGGTCGATCCTGTGCTTTGCAATCTTGGAGATGTGGACCATGCCTTCCTTGCCGGGAGCGAACTCGATGAATGCACCGAAGTCCTTGATCGACACAACAGTCCCCTGAAGGATCTGACCCTCCTCGAAGTCGGTCGTGATGATCCGGATCATATTGATGGCGCTCGCAATCGCATTCTTGTCATCGCTCGACACAGATACATTGCCGTCATCATCGATATCGATCTTGGCGCCTGTTCTGGCGATGATCTCATTGATGGTCTTTCCGCGCTGACCAACAACATCACCGATCTTGTTCGGATCGATCTGGATCTGCTCGATCTTCGGCGCGTACTTCGAGACCTCCGGTCTCGGCTGAGCGATGCACGGGGTCATAATCTCATTGAGGATATACTCCCTTGCCTGCTTCGTGCGCGCAATCGCTTCCTCAACAATCGGACGGGTCAGACCGTGGATCTTGATATCCATCTGGATCGCCGTGATGCCGTCATGCGTGCCTGCGACCTTGAAGTCCATATCCCCGAAGAAGTCCTCAAGTCCCTGAATATCGGTCAGGACGATGTAATCGTCATCGGTTTCCCCGGTTACGAGTCCGCAGGAAATACCGGCAACCTGCTTCCTGATCGGAACACCGGCAGCCATCAGGGACATTGTGGACGCGCAGATAGATGCCTGGGAGGTGGAGCCGTTCGACTCGAAGGTTTCAGAGACGCAGCGGATCGCATACGGGAAGTCTTCCTTGGACGGAATCACCGGCAAAAGCGCTCTCTCAGCGAGCGCGCCGTGCCCGATCTCACGGCGTCCCGGGCCTCTGGACGGCTTTGTCTCGCCGACAGAGTAGGACGGGAAGTTATACTGGTGAATATACCGTTTCTCTGTGATGTTCGGATCAAGCCCCTCAATCTTCTGAACCTCGGAGAGCGGCGCGAGTGTTGTAACGGTGCAGATCTGTGTCTGTCCGCGGGTGAACATGGCACTTCCGTGAACCCGCGGGATCAGATCGATCTCGGCTGACAGCGGCCGGATCTGGTCGATCTTTCTTCCGTCCGGTCTCTTATGATCCTTCAGGATCATCTTCCGGACTGTCTTCTTCTCATACTGATACATGGCGTCCGCAAGGTATGCAAGATAATCTTCCTTCTCTGCCCATGCTTCCTTCACCCGGTCTGTCAGAACAGCGATGTTTGCCTCACGCTGCTGCTTTTCGTCTGTGAAGACAGCCTGTTCCATCTCCTCCTGCGGAACAAGCTCCTTGAGCGCAGCAAAGACCTCCTCCGGGACTGCATAGCTCTGATAGGTGAACTTCTGCTTGCCCTCAGCCGCAACGATCTCATTGATGAAACGAATGATTTCCTGATTGACATCGTGCGCCTTGTAGATGGCCTCGATCATCCTGGCTTCCGGAATCTCCTTTGCGCCTGCCTCGATCATGATGACCTTCGTCGAAGTGGATGCGACTGTCAGCTGCAGATCGCCCTCATCCCACTGCTTCTGGGACGGATTGATGATGAACTCCCCGTCGATCATGCCGACCTGGGTCATCGCACAGGGTCCGTCGAACGGAATATCGGAGATGCAGGTCGCAATGGAGCTGCCGAGCATGGCGACAAGCTCCGGACGGCACTCCGGATCGACCGACATGACCAGGTTATTCAGGGTTACATCGTTGCGGAAATCCTTCGGGAAGAGCGGGCGCATCGGACGGTCAATGACGCGCGCGGTCAGAACAGAGTTCTCACTCGCCTTGCCCTCTCTTTTGTTGAAACCACCCGGAATCTTTCCGACTGCGTAGGCCTTCTCCTCGAACTCCACGGAGAGCGGGAAGAAATCGATGCCTTCTCTCGGTGCGTCGGAAGCTGTTGCTGTCGAGAGAACCGTCGTGTCGCCGTAGTGCATGAATGCAGCACCATTCGCCTGGGCCGCGACCCTGCCGACATCGACGCTGAGCGTGCGGCCGGCCAGTTCCATGGAATACCTTCTGCCTTTTTTCATCTTGAAACTCCTTTGTACATGCGACCCCATCCCCGAATCAACTGCAAGCATGACCTGCCGTGTCTGCCATCAGACAGCAAGGCATAATCCCACTCAGCACAGAACGCATGCTTTCACTCAGATCAGTCTTGCAGTTGCCTCGGCATGATGAAAATCGCGTCTTCAATTACACACAAAGCACCCCGGAACCAGTCCAGGGTGCTCTGCAGATGCCTCATTACTTGCGGATTCCGAGCTTTGCGATCAGTTCACGGTAAGCATTGATATCCTTCTTTGCAAGATAAGCAAGAAGTCCTCTTCTCTGTCCTACCATCTTGAACAGACCTCTTCTGGAAGCGTGATCCTTCGGATTGGCCTTCAGATGCTCGGTGAGCTCAGCGATCCGCTCGGTCAGGATTGCAACCTGAACCTCCGGCGAACCGGTGTCACCTTCCTTGCGGCCATACTTGTTGATCAGCTCTGTCTTCTTTTCCTTCGTAATCATGAGTCAGTCCTCCTGAGACTAATAATAGGCGTGCCGGGTCCCCGGCACAGTCATCTGAATCACACCGTCCCGTCAGAAAACGTCCGGCTGATCCAGTCGTATCACCAGATACACGGGATTCGCCGGAGGCGGCGGGATCCTGAGTACCGGTTCAAAACACACTTGTGCAGTGTAACATCATTATGAAGACGCGTCAAGTTTTCGGAAGGACGCCGCGTCTTGAAAGGAAATGGAGTCCCTTCCTGGCATCCTCCTTCATCTGCGCCGTCAGCTCCTCGAGCGAGGAGAACACCTCTTCACCCCGGATCCTGTGGTAGAATCTTGTCTGAAGATCGGTTCCGTACAGATCCTCTGAGAAGTCCAGAAGGTAGGTTTCAACCGTGCGGTCATTTCCATCCGAGATGGTCGGATTCGTGCCGATGTTGGTGACGCCCGGGACGCATCTTCCGTCCTGAAGCTCCGTGACCGTTGCATAGACTCCATCAGGCGGGAGAAGCTTGCGCGCCGGCGGCAGGATGTTGACGGTCGGGAAGCCGATCGTCGAACCGAGGTGTCTGCCATGAACAACCCTGCCGGAAACCGGATAAGGCCGCCCCAGAAGCGCTTCTGTGAGATCCATATCTCCCGCTTTCAGGGCCGACCGGATCCTTGTAGAGCTGATCTCTCTGCCCTGATAGCATTCCTTCGTCTCGATGACTGCGCGATAGCCGTACTGCTTCTGCCGGTCCAGCAGCATCTGTGCGCTTCCGGCCCTGCCGTATCCGAAGCGGAAATCCGACCCGACAACCAGGACAGCTGCATGCAGGATTTCCTTCAGCACGCGGCCGATGAAAGCCTCCGCCTGCATCGTCATTAGTTCCTTTGAGAACGGACATTCAATCAGAACATCCATTCCAAGCGATGCAACATATGACGCCCGCTCCTGCTCTGTCAGAATCTGCTGCCCGCCTGAATCAATGGCAAACATGATACCGGTAAGACCTTCCTGCTGCCGGCGGAGCACCTCTGACAAAAGCTTCTGGTGACCTCTGTGAACCCCGTCGAATTTGCCGAGCGTAACCGCACTTGAATGCAGCAGTATATCGCCTGACAGACATGCACTTTGAAATTCATGTATTCCGTGATAAATCAACATGCTATTTTCGCTCATTCTTCAGGCGGCCGGAGCATCCTGTAGGGACGGTAGGTTCCGGCTGACGGCATCTGTCTGTACAGGGCGTAAAATGTCCCGGCAGAATCACAGACGCGGATCATGTCCCCGCCACCGCGCGGCGGAAGGTCAAGCTCTCTCATCGTCAGCTCATTGCCGTTCAGAAGCTTCCGGTCTGCCTCGGGAATTGTCCGGACCCTCAGACAGTCCAGAAACATCTCCTCGCATGGAATGACATACGGGGCAAGCTCTCCGGATTTGGAAAGTGCCTCGATTCGCCCTAGCGAAAGGCTGTCGCCTATAAAGAAACCGCCGACGCGGAGCCGCTCGAGATGTTCCATCGCGCCGCCGACGCCAAGCCGTTCTCCAATATCCGCACACAGGGTCCGGATGTAAGTGCCTTTGGAACAGTCAATCTTCAAGGTCACAAGAGGAAGAGAAATCTCTTCAATCTCAATCTTCGGTATTTCAACGTGAACCGGCTTTCGCTCGACGACCTTTCCTTCCCTGGCCAGGTCATACAGCCTTTTTCCGCCGATCTGTTTGGCGGAATACATCGGCGGCACCTGATCGTATCCGCCCTGGAAAAAAAGGGCAGCCTGAGCGATCTCGTGCTCAGACAGTGCCTTAAGCTGCGCCTGTCCGGCTTCATTCAGAACCGTTCCGGTCATATCCTGCGTATCAGTCGTGACCCCCAGTCTGAGCACAGCCCGATAGGTTTTATCGTGGTCCGTCAGGTACTCAGAGAGTCTGCAGGCTGTTCCGAGGAGCACCGGAAGAACGCCGACAGCGGCAGGGTCCAGTGTTCCGGTATGACCGATCTTTTTCTGCCTCAGGATGCCGCGCAGCCTGGCAACAACATCGTTACTCGTATAGCCGGCTTCCTTGTAGACATTCAGAAGTCCGTTCCACATCAGGATGCTGTCTCCTCTGTACCGGCGGAAAGCAGGTGGAGCTGCTCCGCCACCTTTGCGACGATATTGTTCACGACATCATGAACCCCGCCATTCATCGTACAGCCGGCGGCATTGACATGCCCGCCGCCCTGGAAGAACTGGGCGATCTTTGCCACGTCAACCTTTCCGTTCGAACGCATGCTGACCTTGAACTCCCGGATTCCGCTCTCGTAGAGGAAAATGGCGACCTCCACGCCTTCCGTCTCTCTCAAAATAGACGAGATCGGAGAAAGATCCTGGGGACCGACTCCGTAGAAATTCATTTCCTTCTGGTGGATGACGGAAAAGATGACCTTTCCGTCCAGCATCAGCATGCTCTCGCTGAGCGCTTTTCCGATCACATGCGTCTGTGCGTAGGTCTTCTGATAAAAGGCAACATCGCATATTTTTGAAAAATCGATTCCGGTATCCATCAGCCAGCCGGCGATCTCCATCGTCCGGCTGCTTGTGCAGGAATAGCGGAAGACACCGGAGTCGTTGATTACACCCAGATACAGGGGCTCTGCGATCTCCTTAGTCAGGCGGTCTTTTCCGATCAGCAGGGTGACCAGCTCACTCGTCGAGCTGGAATCCGGCTGAACTTCATTGACGGCTCCAAAAAGAGGATTGCTGATATGGTGATCAATCACAAGCGTACGCTTTGCCGCATTGAAATACGGCAGAGCGCTTCCAAACCTGTCAAGAGCCGAGACATCGAGCGATATGAACAGGTCAACCGGTTCGATCTCCGGATAACTGGTGATGATCTCATCTGTATGCGCAACGAAGCGGAACGCGTCTGAGAAATTGCCTTCCAGGTAGACATGTGTGTCAACCTGCGGATAATACGTCCTGAGAAACAGGTACATCCCCATACAGCTCCCGAATGCATCTCCATCCGGTCTCACATGCCCGGCAATGGCGACTGTACGTACGTCCTTCAGCTGCTCATCCAGATTGATCATAGATCTGCTCCTTCCCCGTTGTCCTCATCCGTCCTGATGCTGAAACCATCCGTCTCGTCTTCAAAGCCTTCAAATACCCGCCCCGTCATCTCGCGGGCTTCATCGTCATGCCGGATGACGTCGTCAATCTTCTTCGACATACTGACGCCATACGCAATGGAGTCGTCCGCGATGAACCGGATTTCAGGTGTATTCCTCAGGTTTACTGTCCGTGCCAGCTCATGCCGGATGAAACCTTCGGCTGCCCGGAGCCCCTTGACGGTTTCCTTCAGCGCATCGGCATCGCCAAGAACGGATATATAAGCCTTGCAGGTTTTCAAATCCGGAGCAACCTCGACCCCCGTGACGCTGGTCATCGGGTGTACGCGCGGATCCTTGATCTCACGCTGAATGATGGCCTGCATCTCACGGCGGTATTCTTCATTAATTCTGATATTTTTGATACTGTTTTTTCTCATTTCCTGTCTGTTCTTTCGCGTGACTGCTCAAGACTGCTTCTTTGCGGCAGCCTTCTTATCAGCGGCCTTTTTTGCCTCGATCTTATCGCGCGGGACCTCAACCATCTTGTAGACCTCAACCTGGTCGCCCTCGGCGATTTCGTTGAAGTCTGCAAAGACAAGACCGCACTCATATCCGGCCTTGACGGACTTGACATCGTCCTTGAAACGCTTCAGGGACGCAATCTCGCCATCGAAGATCTGTTTGCCCTCCCGTGTGATCCGGGCCTTGCTTCCGCGCTCCACAATGCCGTCCAGGACATACGACCCGGCAATATTGCCGATGCCGGAAGCCTTGAAGATCTGACGAACCTCGACATGACCTGTCACCTGTTCCTCGTAAACCGGCTCGAGCATGCCCTTCATCGCGTTCTCAACATCATTGATCGCATCGTAAATGACTCTGTACAGCTTGACCTCGACGCCTTCTCTCTCTGCGGTCGACTTTGCAAGCGCATCCGGTCTGACATTGAAGCCGATGATGATGGCATTCGATGCGCCGGCCAGCGTGACATCGGACTCGTTGATGGCACCGACGCCGCTATGAATAATCTTGACGACCACCTCGTCGTTTGACAGCTTCAGCAGGCTCTGCTTCAGGGCTTCGACGGAACCCTGAACATCTGCCTTGACAATCAGGTTCAGCTCCTTCAGGCTGCCCTCCTGAATCTGGCTGAAGAGGTCGTCAAGCGACATTCTGGACTTTGTCTCCGCGAGCATCTTCTCGCGTTCCACGGAGATGAAGGTCTCTGCAAATGACTTTGCCTCCTTCTCTGTCTCCGGGGAGACAAGGATCTCGCCTGCCTGCGGAACACTTGAGAATCCGATGATCTCTGCCGGGAAACCGGGCCCTGCCTCCTTGATTTCTCTTCCTCTGGAATCCACCATGCCTCTGACTTTGCCGAAGCTGGATCCGGCCGCAACCGGATCGCCGACATGGAGAACACCCTTCTGCACAAGAACGGATGCCACAGGTCCTCTTCCCTTGTCAAGCTTTGCCTCGATGATGAGGCCTCGTGCCCGGCGGTTCGGATTCGCCTTGAGCTCAAGAACATCTGCCGTCAGGAGGATCATCTCCAGAAGGTTGTCAATTCCCTCATGCGTCTTGGCGGAGACCGGCACCATGGTCGTGCTGCCGCCCCAGTCCTCGGCGATCAGACCGTACTCGGTCAGCTCCTGCTTGACGCGGTCAATGTTGGCACTCGGTTTGTCAATCTTGTTGATCGCCACGATAATCTCGATGCCAGCCGCCTTCGCATGATTGATTGCCTCGATTGTCTGCGGCATGACACCGTCATCCGCGGCAACGACAAGGACTGCGATATCGGTAGAGTTCGCGCCTCTCATACGCATAGCCGTGAAGGCTTCATGTCCCGGCGTGTCGAGGAAGGTGATCTTGCGCCCGTTGTAATCAATGACAGACGCACCAATGTGCTGGGTGATGCCGCCCGCCTCGCGGTCGGTGACATGTGTGTTGCGGATCGCGTCCAGAAGGGACGTTTTACCGTGATCGACATGTCCCATCACGCAGACAACCGGCGGACGGGAGACAAGCGAATCTTCCGGATCCTCTGTATCCTTCAGAAGTTCGGCAATCAGATCCTTCTTCTCCTCATGCTCGCACAGAATGTCGTAATCCATCGCGATATTCTCTGCTTCCTCGTATGTCAGCTCCTGGTTCAGCGTCACCATTTTTCCCTGCAGGAAAAGCTTCTTGATCAGTGCGGATGGCTGAAGCTTCATCTTGTCGGCAAGATCGCGAAGTGTGAGAACATCCGGCAGCGTGATGGTCTTGATCTGTTCTTCCTGCACGGCTGCAACCGGCTCCGGTTTGTGGAATGCGCCGGCGCGGTTCGGATCCTTTTTCTTCCTGGAAGTGACAACCCTGTCATCCTGGTCAAAGCGATTGTACTTGTCCTTTGACTTGTCACGATCGTTCTTAACGCGGGCACTTCTCTGCCGCTCATTGTTCTTGCTGTCAAATGCGGCTTTCTTATCCGTGCCTTTTCTGCCGCCGAAGCTCTTTCCCGGCGCATCAGAGCGTCCGGATCCCGGCGCTGCTGCTCCTCGTTGTGAAAAGCCGCCTCTTGATCCGGTTCCCTGTCCGGACGGTCTGGACGGGCTTCTGTCGCTCCGTCCGGCTGCCGGCGATCCATCCCTGCGCTGGGAAGAGGAGCCCTGCCGGGCAGAAGTCCTGCCGGAGGCATCCCTTCTGTCACCGCCAAAGGACTGTCCCTGCCGGGCACGCTGTGCTGTACTCCTGCCCTGACCGGCACCGGCGTCACGGCTGCCCTGACCGGCTCTGCGCACAGGCGCTGCGGCCTTCTGTTTTTCGGCTTCAGCTCTTGCCCGCTCCTCATCCGCTTTTCTTGCAGCCTCCGCAGCGGCACGGACGGCCTCTGCCTCAGCCGCCTTTCTAGCGGCCTCTTCCGCTGCCTTTGCAGCGGCTTCCTCGCGTGCCTTCTGAGCCGCGATGCGCGCTTCCTCCTCAGGCTTTCTGGTTGCAGATTCGCTGAGCGGACGCTCGTCCGCCTTCATCTGAGCCCGCGCCTGCTGGGCAGCGATGGAACTTCCGCCTTCCTTCAGAAGATCCTCTGCTGTTGTCGATCCGGTCAGCGCGCCGCGGAAATGTACCCTCGGCTTCGGCGTCTCCGGTTTTCTGACGGCACCGGCACGTCCGGCTGCCGGCTTTGCTGCCCCGCTGCGCACGGGAGATACCGGTCTGCGCTGCGCATTCCCGGTCCCCTTCTCAGAAACGGGCGTCGTCTGCTCAGGCTTTCTGTGAGGCCGGGCAGCATGGTCCCGCTGGCTGTCCGCCGCGCCGGATCTTCCCTTCATCATGCCGCTTCTCGAATTCTGCGGCCGGAAGACTGCGACAATACGTTTCTTCTTCGGAGCGGCCTCCTGACGGGATTCCTGCCCGGGCTTCTGCTCTCCGTCTGAAGAAGGCTGAGCGGAAGGCGAAAGCTTTCTGCGGATCTTCGCGCAGGTCTCCTCATCGACCCCGCTCATGTTCGTTGCTTTCACGCCCATGGCTTCCAGTGTCGAGAGAACCTTTGAAGTCTCCACACCAAGCGATTTTGCAAGTTCATGTACTCTGATATTTCCCAATTCAATACCTCCGCTCCCTGTCGGCACCTGTCCCCAGGGTTTTCTCGATGACTGCCGCAAAACCGGTATCCGTCAGCGCCAGACATGCCCGGTCACTGCAGCCGATGCTCAGCCCCAGCGCCGCCCTGTCGGAACAGACGACCATCCGGGCATGATGCCAGTCACACATATTCCGAAATTTTTTCTTTGTATTGTCAGAAGCGTCACCGGCAACCAGCACCAGCTCTGCTTTCCCTTTTCTGATGGCTTCCTCCGTCTGAAATTCCCCGGAGGCAACCTTTCCAGCTCTTTTCGCAAGACCCAGATAGGATAAAAGCCTTTTTTCATTATCCGCCATCCAGCTGCCTCCCGATTTCGTCATAGACATCTGGCGGGACGGCACACTTCAGGCTCCGCTCAAGGGCCCGGCTTTTCCGCGCCTTCTGCAGACATCCGGCATCCCGGCAGAGATAGACGCCCCGTCCGTTCAGCCTTCCGGTCTGATCGATCCGAACTGTGCCGGTTTCTGTTTTTACGATCCGAACCAGCTCTTTTTTCTCTTTCATAAGTCCGCATCCCGCACACTTACGGAGCGGCTGTTTTCTGACCTGTGCCATATTCCCCCTGTTCCGGAATCCGATCATCGTCTCCCCGGTATCCTGTAGCCGAAGGCCTTCAGCCGGAGTCTTCAGCAGCCGTCACTTAAGCCTCGCCGTTCCCCGGGTCACCGACGCCGTTCTCATCCGGCGTCTCGTCCTCAGCCGGCATATCCTGTCCGAAAGAACGGTCATCAGCCGAGTCAGAATCGTCGTACATCGCGTCGTTGTAAAGCGCCGCCGCGTCGGCAGAAGCCGCATCGTTGTAAAGATCGTCTGAATCCTCGCCGTAGGAGCCGTCATCCTCCTCGGCATAGTCTCCGTTCTCATCGTCATAGTACTCGTTCTGGAACTCCTCAAGCTCACCGGACTCGATTGCCTGCGTCTCAGACTTGATATCGATCTTGAAGCCGGTCAGCCTTGCGGTCAGTCTTGCATTCTGACCTTCCTTGCCGATTGCAAGAGAAAGCTGGTAATCCGGGACGACAACCTTCGCGGAGCGCTCGTCCTCGTCAACCAGAACGGTGACAACCTTCGCAGGGCTGAGGGCGTTCTCGATAAAGTACGCCGGGTTTTCATCCCACGCGACAATATCGATCTTCTCTCCGCCGAGTTCGTCGACGACGGCGGCCACCCGGCTTCCGTTCTGACCGACGCAGGCACCGACAGCATCCACGTTGTCAACATTGGACCAGACAGCCATCTTCGAGCGGGATCCAGCCTCGCGCGCAATCGCCTTGATCTCGACCGTTCCGTCCGCGACCTCCGCAACCTCCTCCTCGAAGAGCGCCCGCACAAAGTTCGGAGACTTTCTGGAAAGCACGATTCTCGGTCCCTTGGTTCCGTTCTCTACACGAACGATATAAACCTTGACCCGCTCATTCGGATAAAATGTTTCCCCGTGGATCATCTCACTTTCCGTCAGCATCGCATCGACCTTGCCCAGATTGATGATCACGTTGCGACCGACATAGCGCTGAACTTTTCCGGTGATGACCTTATTCTCCTTGTCAAAGTAATCCGCATACAGGCTCATGCGCTCAGCCTCGCGCACCTGCTGCATGATGACGTCCTTTGCGCTCTTGACCGCGATGCGGTTGAACCCGCGGGAATTGACTTCCTCCGGGACAATATCTCCAAGCTGGTACTTTCCATTCCGCATCTGCGCGTCGCCAAGAGAGATCTGTGTCAGCGGATCCTCGACATCTTCCACGACCGTCTTGTCAAGGTAGACACCGAGTGTACGTTTGACCGGGTCCATCCGGACAGAGACATTCGTCAGTCCCTGCCGTTTGAAGTTCTTCTCGCAGGCAATTGTCAGAGAGGATTTGATCGCATCCATCAGCACTTCTGCCTTGATGCCTTTTTCCTTCTCAAGTAACTGCAAGGAATCGAATAATTCGTCGTTCATAGTTTTTTCCCTTAACCTCCCGGATTACCAGTCAAATGCTTCTCTGATCAGGGCAATATTCTCCCTGCTGAAAGTAACGTCCCGTTCAGAGTCTGTCCCCTGGTCCGTCAGCAGTGTAATTGTTTGTGCATCCCAGTCTGAAAGGGTTCCCTCCCAGTTTTTCTCGTGCTCCTGCGGACGGAACAGTCTGATTTCGACGTCCTTCCCCTTGTTTCTCACAAAATCCTTTTCCTTTTTCAGCGGTCTGCCGAGTCCGGGAGAGGAAATCTCCAGGATATAGGGCTCTGCGATGAAATCCTCTCTGTCCAGCTCAGCCTCCAGTGACCGGCTTACACGCTCGCAGTCATCCACCGTCACTCCGCCAGACTTGTCGATGTAACCGCGCAGATACCAGCTGCCGCCTTCCTTCACAAACTCTACATCGACCAGCTCATAGCCTCCGGCCTCTGTAATCGGGAGAAGGAGCTGCTCCGTCTTTTCCTCATAAACGGCCTTGTTCATGTTTCCCCTCTACACGAAAGAAGAACGGGTTTTTTAACCCGTTCTTCGTCGACAGTTATCTGATACTCCCTGTACTCTACCACTACAAGATATAGATTTCAAGTCATTTGGCATCAATTTCGTGTAAAAACCGGCTCATTTGCGGAGCTTTGTGCCCTTTGCGCCCCGCTGGGAGATCTTCAGACGGTTCAGCGCGACGGTTTTCTCCTCGATCACCGCTTCCGTCGGCGCTCCCTCCTCCAGATACCAGACATTCTCAACCCGGTCAGCCTCCCCGAGCTGGATGCCGCGCACACCGCGCGCATTTTTCTTCTGCAGCGGGATATCATCCTCATTCATCCGCAGAAGATACTGATTGGCAGTGTGGAGCACCATCGTCGTCTGGAAATGAGCGAGATGGACGGACAGAAGCCGGTCGCCTTCATCCAGCTTCGTTGCCGCAACCGTCTTCTTGGCAACGTCAAATTCCGAGCCTTCCACCTGCTTGACAAATCCTCCCTCCGTCACGAAGATCAGCCGCATGTTGACAATGTCGGAAAGCGGAATCACATCGATGTAGAGCTCATCCTTTGAATCATAGTTGCAGAGGTTGTCGATCGGGGTTCCCTTGTCGCGGAACTTGCCATGCGGAACATCCTCGACTTTGAGGATGTGCTGCCGGCCGATGTCCGTGTAGATACAGAGCTTCGCATTGCTCATCGTATGCAGGACGATCCGGTTCTCGGAATCCGCCGCTTCCCGGTTTTTCTCATATACGGACTCGTCCACCGTCCGGGCATACCCGAAGCGGTCCATCAGGAAGACGCACGGGTAGGCCTCTGCCTTCTTCTCCTCGATCACAACCGCGCCGGCATTCGTGATGACCGTCCTGCGCGGACGGGCGTAGGCCTTCTTGAAGGACAGAAGTTCCGAGATGATCACATTGGCCATGGAGTCATAGCTGTTCAGAATGTCGGTGTAGGCCGCGATATTCTTCAGTGTCTGGTCATAGTCCGCCTGGAGCGAGTCCAGCTCGAGACCGATCAGGCGGTAGAGCTTCATTTCCAGGATTGCGTCCGCCTGCGTCTCTGTAAAATGCAGCTTCGAAGCCGCCTTCTGTGATTTTACCGTCTTGAAGCGGATTCCCTCTGTATTTCCCGTAACAAGGCAATCCCTTGCCATCTTCCGGTCCTTTGAGCCGCGGAGGATCTCGATAATCAGGTCGATCACATCGACCGCACGGATCAGGCCCTCCTGAATCTCCTTCTTCTTCTCCTCGCTTTTCAGCAGGCTGGTATATTTCCGCGTCGCAATATCGAACTGGAAATCGATGTGCGCCTCCAGAATCCGGCGGAGGGACAGCGTCTCCGGGCGCCCGTCCGCGACCGCAAGCATATTGACACCGAAGGTATCCTCCAGCCGTGTCTTTTTATAGAGAAGCTTTTCAATATAAGACGGATCCGCTCCCTTGCGGAGGTCCAGCACGATCCGGATCCCTTCCTTGGAGGACTGGTTTGAAATATCGGCAATCTCGCTTCCAAGGCGGCTGTCGGCGAGCGCCGCACAGTCATTGAGGAACTTCCCGATTCCCATCCCGATCATTGTGTACGGAATCTGCGTCACAACGAGCCGCTGGCGCTCGGTGCGCGGAATCTTTTCAACCTCGACCTTTCCGCGAATGCGGATCTTACCGGTTCCGGTCCTGTAGATTTCGGCCAGCTCATCCTGATTGACGACAATGCCGCCCGTCGGAAAATCTGGCCCCTGCACGATGTCCATCAGCTTATCATCCGAAAGATTCTGATCCCGGATCAGGGCGATGGTCGCGTCGATGACCTCACCGAGGTTGTGAGGCGGAATGCTTGTCGCCATGCCGACGGCAATACCCTCCGAGCCATTCACGAGCAGATTCGGAATCCGCGCAGGCAGCACGACCGGTTCCTTCTCCGTCTCATCGAAGTTCGGAACAAAGTCCACGACATTCCGGTCGAGATCTGCGAGAAAGACCTCCTGCGTCATTTTCTGGAGGCGGGCTTCCGTATACCGCATGGCAGCGGCCCCGTCTCCTTCGATCGATCCGAAGTTGCCGTGCCCGTCCACCAGCGGAAGCCCCATCTTGAAGTCCTGCGCCATCACGACAAGCGCACCGTAGATGGACGAATCACCATGAGGATGGAATTTACCCATCGTATCCCCGACGATCCTCGCACTCTTTCTGTAGGGCTTGTCATACCGGGTTCCGAGTTCATACATGTCATACAGCGTCCGGCGCTGGACCGGCTTCAGCCCGTCCCGGACATCCGGAAGCGCCCTCGCCACGATGACGCTCATCGCGTAATCGATGTAGGACTTCTGCATAATCTCGCTGTATTCAGTCTGAATGATTTCCTGTGCCATCTGTTTTTCTGTTCCTTTTTAAGCGTTCTGATATCTGATCATCTGCTTTTCATGTGCATGCTGAAAGGCTTACACATCGAGCGCCGCATCGCGGGCGTGCTCATGGATGAATTCCCGTCTCGGCGAAACATCGTTGCCCATGAGAAGCGCGGTGATGTCGGAGGCACTCCGCCCGTCCTCAATCTCGACCCGCCGCATTGTGCGCGTCTCAGGGTTCAGCGTCGTCTCCCAGAGCTGTTCCGGATCCATCTCGCCAAGTCCCTTGTAGCGCTGAAGCGTGAAGCCGGACTTATGATGTTTCCTGTAGCGCGCCAGCGCCTCATCATCAAAGAGGTACTCTTCCTTCCCCTTCTGCGGGATCGCCTTGTACAGCGGAGGCATCGCGATATAAACATGTCCCTCGCCGATCAGATCCGGCATGAACCGGTAGAACAGGGTCAAAAGAAGCGTACAGATATGCGCGCCGTCGACATCGGCATCTGCCATGATGATGATCTTGTCGTAGCGCAGCTTTGTGATGTCAAAATCGTTCCCGTAGCCTTCTGAGAACCCGCAGCCAAACGAGTTGATCATCGTCTTGATCTCTTCATTCGCCAGCACCTTGTCGATCGAGGCCTTCTCTACGTTCAGGATCTTGCCGCGGATCGGCAGAATCGCCTGAAAATTCCGATCACGGGCGGTCTTGGCCGAGCCGCCTGCGGAATCTCCCTCGACGATGAAAATCTCGCACTTTGAGGCGTCCCGGCTTTCGCAGTTTGCCAGCTTTCCGTTGGAATCAAAGGAATACTTCTGCTTCGTCAGAAGGTTTGTCTTTGCCTTTTCCTCGGTTTTCCGGATCTTTGCCGCCTTCTCCGCACAGCCCAGCACTTCCCTGAGCGCGCTGAGATTCTTGTCGAAGTACCTTGAAAATTCATCTGCGGTGACCTTCGCGACAGCCCGGGCAGCATCGGCATTGTCGAGCTTTGTCTTCGTCTGCCCCTCGAAGCTCGGATCCGGATGACGGATGGAAATGACGGCCGTGCAGCCGTTCCGGATGTCTGCCCCGGTGAAGTTGGCATCCTTTTCCTTCAGGATTCCGAGCTCCCGTGCGTAGGTGTTCATGACGGTGGTAAATGCGGTCTTGAATCCGGTCAGATGGGTGCCGCCTTCTGAATTGAAGATGTTGTTGCAGAAACCCAGAATATTCTCATGGAATTCGTTGATATACTGGAGCGCAACCTCTACCTGGATACCGTCGCTGATTCCCTTGACATAGATGGGCTCGCAGACGGCTTCCTTGTTCTTGTTCAGGTCCCGTATGAAGCCCAGAATCCCCTCCGGTTCATGGAAGGTCAGCTCCTCGTCCCGTCCGTCTCTCTGGTCACGGAACACAATGGTCAGCTCCGGATTCAGATACGTTGTCTCGTGGAGTCTGTTCTTGATCTCGGTAGCGGAAAATCTTGTGGTCTGCTCGAAGATCTCCGGATCCGGCAGGAAGGTGATGGTCGTTCCTGTCTCCTTTGTCTTCCCGATGACCGGGAGGAGCCCTTTTTCAAGCTCAAGGTCCGGCTTGCCCTTCCGGTACCGGTCATGGAAAATCTTCCCTTCTCTCTTCACCTGGACATCCATCCACTCCGAGAGAGCATTGACAACAGAGGAACCGACCCCGTGAAGGCCGCCGGATGTCTTGTAGGCATCGCTGTCGAACTTGCCGCCGGCATGGAGCGTCGTAAAGACAACACGCTCCGCCGAGACTCCCTTCTGATGCATGCCGACCGGAATCCCGCGTCCGTTATCGCCGACCGTGCAGCTGCCATCAGCGTTCAGCGTCACATCGATTCGGGTGCAGTACCCGGCCAGATGCTCATCGACAGAGTTGTCGACAATCTCGTAGACCAGATGATTCAGTCCGCGGCGGGAGGTACTGCCGATATACATGCCAGGCCTCCTGCGGACTGCCTCCAGCCCTTCGATGACCTGTATGGAACTTGCGTCGTAATTTTCTGTCATGCTTCAATCTTCCTGACGATATTTCCGGCTGCCTTGTATATGCTGTGTGCCGGAACCACTCCTCTGACACTGTTCACCGGATAGATGTTCGTATATCTGCCGACCACGGTACCCGGATTCAGGACGGTGTTGCAGCCCACCTCGACATGATCCCCCAGAAGGGCTCCGATTTTGCGAAGTCCCGTCACATACTCATGCTCTCCATCCCGGATCACGATATTTTTGCGGTCTGCCTTGATATTGGAGGTGATTGCGCCGGCTCCCATGTGCGCATAGAAGCCGAGGACGGAGTCCCCTACATAGTTATAATGCGGAACCTCCACATGGTTGAACAGTACAACATTCTTCAGCTCAGTCGAATTGCCGACCGTCGCGTTCTCGCCGACGATCGCGCAGCCGCGGATGAAGGCACACTGGCGGATCTCCGCATCTCTGCAGATGATCGCAGGTCCGTGAATATAGGCGCTGTCAAAGACAACGGCGCTCTTGTGGATCCAGACATCCTCTCCGTACTGCCTGTGTGTATACTCCTCCGGGTCAAGCGTTTTCCCAAGCTCGAGAATAAAATCCTTGATCTTCGGGAGAACCTCCCACGGATAAGCTGCCCCCTCAAAAAGGTCCTTTGCAATGGTCTCATTGAGATCATAGAGTTCTTCAATCCTGCATGGTTCCATACTTGTTATCCTCCATCCTGATCAGATTTCCTGTTTGATTGCCCGGCTGCCTTCCCGGAAGCTTTGCCGGGCGGACTTCCGGCAGCCTTTGCCTTTGCTTTTCCGGAAGGCCTTCGTTTTCCGGAGCCGCCTGCATAGCCTGTGACCGTCCTTGCCTTGTAAAAAGCGGCCGCCTCATTATACATCGGAACCATCTGTGTTTCATTGTGAACACTTTTGACAAAGTTTGTCCACTTAGACACATACCCATCCATCGTCTCTGTGTACTGCTCGGGGGTAACCTTCCCGTCGGCTACATAGCCCAGCCCCTTTTCCCAGCTGGCTGTCAGCGCCGGATCAAGCAATGACCGGATCGAACAGCGAACCACATCATAGATCATCTCGCCGAGGAGCGTCGGCGTAAGAATCTGTGTTTTGCTGCTGAGCGCGATGTAGCGGTTGTTCACGAGCTTTTTCAGAATCTCAGCCCGCGTCGCGCTTGTCCCGATGCCGGTTGAGCGGATCTGCTCGCGGAGCTCCTCATCCTCGATCAGCTGGCCGGCATTCTCCATCGCGAGGATCATCGATCCCGAATTGTACCGCTTTGGCGGCGAGGTCTTTCCCTCCCGGATCTCATATTCTCTGACCGGAAGCTTCTCTCCCTTCCGGAGCTTCTCAAGGACTTCGCCAAGTGCCCGGTCTGCAGCTTCCTTGCCTGGGCCTTCCTTGTCTGAAGCTTCCTGGCTGGAAGCCTCCTTATCCTCTGCCTCTTCGCTCCCGGCGTCGGACGGATCTCCCTGAGCGTCTTTCTGTTTTTTCATGACAGCCAGATACCCCTCATCCTCCAGTACACGATAAGAGGAGAAGAACTTCTCGCCCTCCGCATCCAGCGTCAGAGAGACCTTCCGGTATATGGCCGGCGGATAGAAGATCGAGAGAAAACGGCGGACAATCGCGCAGTAGACGCCGTACTCTGTTCCCTTCAGACTCCTCAGCGCTCCGAGCCCCTGCCCGGTCGGAATCAGGGCATAGTGATCGGTAATCTGCTTGTCATCGACATATTTTGTCTTTGCGATCGTCCTCCACTTTCCGTCATCCAGCGCCTTCTTTGCATATACAGCTGCCGGCTGAAAATTCAGAAGTCCTTTGATGTTGCGGTCAATTTCCTTTGAAATTGCGGTGGAGAGGACGCGCGCGTCGGTTCTGGGATAGGTGACAAGCTTCTTCTCATATAAGTCCTGAACATAATTCAGCGTCTGATCCGGGCTGATGTGGAACATCCGGCTGCAGTCATTCTGAAGCTCGGCCAGATTATACAGAAGGGGCGGATTCTTCTTCTCCGTCTTCTTCTCGCACTTGTCCACAGATGCCTGAAGGGGCAGGTTTTTCGAAAGATCCCGGACAAAGACTTCCGCATCCTCCCGTTTTTTGAAGCCATTCTGTGCGTACAGAAGCGGGGAGTTTTCATACCTGGATCCCTTGACAGCCCGCCATTCGGCGGAAAATGAGCATCCGTTCTTTTCAGTCAGAAGGAATATGCGGTAGAAGGGCGTTTCCCGAAAGGAGCGGATCTCCCGCTCCCGCTTCACAACCATGCCGAGAACACAGGTCATCACCCGCCCGACAGAGACCACGCAGTATTTCTCACCAAGGTAGGAAGCCATCGAGCGGCCGTACCGCAGTGTCAGCGCGCGCGAAAAATTGATTCCCATCAGGTAATCTTCCTGTGCGCGCAGGTAAGCCGCCGACGCCAGACTGTCGTAGGCACTGAGCGGCTTTGCCTCATGGATTCCGCGCCGAATCTCCTCCTCCGTCTGCGAGTCAATCCAGACGCGGCGCTCATCCTTGCCCTTCACGTCTGCCAACTGACGGACAAGCCGGTAGATGTACTCTCCCTCCCGGCCGGAGTCGGTGCAGACATAAATTCGCTCCACATCCGGCCGGTTGAGCAGTTTTTTGACGACAGCAAACTGCTTTCTGGCAGAGCCGATGACTTCGTATTTGTATGTGCTCGGAATAAAAGGAAGGGTATCCAGGCTCCACTTCTTATACTTCTGGTCGTAGACCTCCGGATAACTCATGGTGACCAGATGGCCGAGGCACCAGGTCACGACAAGATGCTCGGATTCCTGGTATCCATCGCCTTTGGACATGGATTCTCCAAGCGTCGCGGCAAACTGCTGCGCGACGCTTGGCTTTTCAGCGATAAACAGATATTTTCCCATAGAATGACCGCACTCCTCCCACCGGCTCCTGCCGCGGGAGCGGCGCCGGGCAAGACCTCAGGTTCCCCGGCTTTCTGCGTTGGTTCTGAAATATGCTTTGTCTGATCTTCTCTGATCTATTACTTGCGGGCGATGTAGCCGAGCGAGACAAGCGTCTCTGCACAAAGCACAGCGCCGCCGGCAGCTCCCCTCAGGGTATTGTGCGCCAGGCCGATGAACTTCCAGTCATAGACGGTATCCTCTCTCAGCCTGCCGATCGAGACACCCATCCCTTTCTCATAATCGACATCCAGCGCTACCTGCGGCCGGTTGTCCTCCTCCAGATACTGGATAAACTGCTTCGGTGCAGACGGAAGATGATGCTCCTGCGGATAGCCGGAAAAATGAACGAGCCGATCGATCAGCTCCTCTTTCGACGGATGCTTGCGCATCTTCAGGAAAACAGCCGCCGTGTGACCGTTCAGAACCGGCACGCGGACACACTGGCAGGTGATAACCGGTTCCTTTGCCGGGACGATGACGCCATCCTCAAGCCTGCCGAGGATCCGCAGCGGCTCCCGCTCGCTCTTCTCCTCCTCCCCACCGATGTAAGGGATGATATTCCCGATCATCTCCGGCCAGTCTTTAAAGGTTTTTCCGGCACCGGAGATTGCCTGATAAGTCGTGATGACAGCCTCATAGGGCTCATATTCCTTCCATGCAGCCAGAGCCGGCGCATAGGCCTGAATCGAGCAGTTCGGCTTGACGGCGACGAAGCCTCTTGTGGTTCCGA
>Ga0256405_10006084_pt1 | contig 19795 bp, 17 predicted proteins | sample RumenRJG_02DNA_FD_189096 | JGI IMG/M metagenome (GOLD analysis project Ga0256405, IMG submission 189096) | Bovine rumen microbial communities from Lethbridge, Alberta, Canada - RJG_02 | ecosystem: Host-associated > Mammals > Digestive system > Stomach > Rumen | place: Canada: Alberta... | reverse complement strand
TTTTTCGCCGCCAGTAAGCTTGGAATAGGGCTTGCCATCAGCAGTTGTGGCATCCTCTGCTGTCCACATACCGTAGTCAAGATGACCATCCTCTACATATATGTAGATGATGTCGCCCTGGTCGTTTCTAAACATTGCAATCTCGATGTCCTTAGCAGCGCCATCATCTGTCTTAAGTCCGCCCATGAATACAAGGGTATCCTGTACAGCCTGAATCTGCTCCTCAAGGCTCATCATTTCTTCGCCTGCAGTCTCAGCGACTTCCCCGGCGGTTTCTGCCACCTCGCTGACAGCCTCTGTAGCTTCGCTGGCTACTTCCTCTGCGTTCTTACCACATGCCACAAGAATTCCGAAAATTGTTGTGACAGTAAGACCTGCAAGCACCTTTCTTAATATTTCAGTTTTCATAACATCTCCTCCCTCAAAGATATGTTTTACAACCAGTTTTGAATTCTAGCACTAGATTTAGTGGCTGTATATACCAATGGTCGAATATTTAGAGAAAGTTTATAAATGGTTTCTAGTTTTTTTCTTTGCTATAGTGCAGAAACCCTCGTATAAATATTATGTGCAAAGAAAATTTATTTCATTTTCCAGAAGGAGAAACGTATGAAAATTGTAAGGATTGATAAAGGTCAGGAAAAGTATTTTGCCAATGTGGCACCAGGAAGAGTACTCGGGCTTATGGGGCTTCCTAATGCATCAGCAATAGGAACTGTCGAGGATGGAAATGCCCTTGGTATTATGATATTTACAGTTCAGGGAGCAGAGAGTGTAACGATTGAATGGCTCAATGTTGAACAGGAGCGAAGAGAAGAGGGAATTGGAGCACTGCTTATTGAACAGATATTTGATATCGCAAGATTTCTTGAGGTGAAAAGAGTGTGTGTTCACCTTAGACAGGGCGATGATTTTGAAAACATGCAGTTATATCTTATGAACTGGGGATTTAACTGGCAAAAGAATTCTTCCGGAAGAGTGGAACTGTTTAGTCAAAGAGCTGCCTACTGCTGACAAAGTGCACAGTAAGCGGCTCTTTTTTTCTGGCAATTTTTGCAATGTTAATAAGAAATGGAAATGATAGAATAGAAACGTGAAAGCACTTACATTAGTCAAGATTTGCAACTTTTTGACCTAAATATGAAGTGAAATTGAATATTGTTTACATTATGATGATAGTGGTTTTATCAGATTTCATGTATTGGAGGTAGTTATGGAACTTAGAACAGCATGTTCACCTAAGGACGAGAAGTACTATGACACCAAGAGACTCAGAGAGGAATTCCTCATCGACGATCTGTTTCAGCCGGATGATATCAAGCTTGTATACAGCCACATCGACAGGATCATCACAGGCTCAGCAGTTCCTGTAAACAAGGAACTTAAGCTTACAGCTGGCGATGAACTTCGCGCCGAGTATTTCCTTCAGAGGAGAGAAATGGGTGTTATCAATATCGGTGGAGATGGCATCATCACCATTGATGGGAAAAAGTATGAGGTAGAGTACAAGCAGGGCATGTACATAGGAATGGGATCAAAAGATATCTCTTTTGCCAGCAAGGATCCTAAAAAGCCTGCAAAGTTCTACATAAACAGCGCACCTGCCCACAAGACATATCCAACAGTTCTCATTAAGAGAGAGGGCACACCTTCTGAGGACGTTGTTATCATCAAGGATGAGAACAAGAAGGAACTTGGAAGCCTTGAGCAGGCCAACCACAGAGTCATCAACAAGTACATCCTTCCAGGCCAGGTTGAGACCTGCCAGCTGGAGATGGGTATGACAGAGCTTAAGCCCGGCAGCGTATGGAACACAATGCCATGCCACACCCATGACCGCAGAATGGAAGTTTATCTGTACTTTGATATCCCTGAGGATGCTCTGGTAATGCACTTTATGGGAGAGCCTACAGAGACAAGACACATCATCATGAGAAATGAGCAGGCAGTAATAAGCCCAAGCTGGTCAATCCACTCAGGATGCGGCACACAGGCTTACACATTTATCTGGGGAATGGTTGGAGAAAACCAGGACTTCGATGATATGGACGACTGCGCAATGACAGATCTTATGTAATTTAATCCGTAAACAATAATCATTTACTTATAGGAGGGTAATAAAATGGGAGACTTTTTAAAGAATTTTTCACTTGAGGGTAAGATAGCTTGGATCACAGGTGCTTCTTACGGACTTGGACTTGCATATGCAGTAGCTTATGCAGAGTCAGGAGCTAAGATCGTATTTAACGACATCAATCAGGAGCTTGTAGACAAGGGACTTGCTGAGTACAAAAAGCGCGGCATCGACGCTTACGGTGCTGTATGTGACGTAACAAAAGAAGATCAGGTTGTTAAGTTTGTTGCTGACGCTGAGAAGGCAATGGGCGGAACAATCGATATCCTTGTTAACAACGCAGGTATCATCAAGAGAATCCCTATGACAGAGATGACTGTTGATCAGTGGCAGCAGGTTATTGATGTAGACCTTACAGGTCCTTTCATCTGCTCCAAGGCAGTTCTTCCTGCAATGATCAAGAAGGGCAGCGGCAAGATCATCAACGCATGCTCAATGATGTCTGAGTTCGGACGTGAGACAGTTTCTGCTTATGCAGCAGCTAAGGGCGGTCTTAAGATGCTCACAAGAAACATCTGCTCTGAGTATGGTCAGTACAACATCCAGTGCAACGCCATTGGACCTGGCTACATCGCAACACCTCAGACAGCACCTCTTCGTGAGAAGCAGCCTGATGGATCAATGCATCCATTCGACAGATTCATCCGTTCCAAGACACCTGCTCAGAGATGGGGCAAGACTGAGGACCTTATGGGCCTTGCAGTATTCCTTGCATCACCAGCATCTGACTTCATCAATGGCCAGGTAGTTTACATCGACGGTGGTATCTCAGCTTACATCGGACAGGATCCTAACAACCTTGATCCAAGTAAGTTCACAGATATCGATGAGAACGAAGCACAGTAATTAAGTTTAAATAGTTATAAGGAAAGAAAGGTAATAACAATGGATAAGATTTGTGAAGAACTTTACAAAATTGGTATTGTGCCTGTAATCGCAATCGACGACGCCAAGGACGCTGAGCCCCTGGCAGAGGCACTTATTAAGGGCGGACTTCCTGCTGCTGAGGTTACATTCAGAACTGCAGCTGCAGAGGAGGCTATCAGGATCATTTCTCAGAAATTCCCTGAGATGATCGTAGGAGCTGGTACTGTACTCAATAAAGAGCAGGCTGACCGCGCTAAGGCAGCAGGCGCCAAGTTCATCGTAAGCCCTGGATTCAACAGATCAAATGTTGAGTACATCCAGTCAATCGGTGTTCCTGTAGTTCCTGGAACAGCTTCTCCTGGAGAGGTTGAGCAGGCTATCGAGCTGGGACTTGACTGTGTTAAGTTCTTCCCTGCAGAGCAGAACGGCGGTATTGCCAAGATCAAGGCTATGGCTGCTCCATACACCAAGATGCACTTCATGCCAACTGGCGGAGTTACCAAGGACAACTTAAACGACTACCTCGGATTTAACAAGGTATTCTGCTGTGGCGGTACATGGATGGTTAAAAAAGACCTCATCGCAGCTGGCAAGTTCGACAAGATTGAAGAGATGACAAGAGATGCAGTTAATGCAATGCTTGGCTTTAAGCTTAAGCACGTTGGAATCAATCAAAGTGACGCATCAGCAGCTGAGGCAGTAGCTGATAAGTTTGATAACCTCTTTGGATTTACCAAGAAGGTTGGCAATTCTTCAGTATTTGCAGGATCTTTTGTTGAGGTTATGAAGGCTAAGGGCCGCGGAGAGTGCGGACATATCGCAATTGGCTGCAATAACGTTGACAGAGCTGTTTATCACCTTTCCAAGCAGGGCGTTAAATTTGATGAGTCATCATTTGCATATGATGCTGATAACCACCTTAAGGTAGCTTATCTTGCTGATGATTTCGGCGGATTTGCAGTACACCTTGGGTTAAATTAAGAAAGTTGAGAGGATATCATTATGGCAAAAAAAGTAATTACATTTGGTGAGATCATGCTGCGTCTGCAGCCAGATAACTATTTAAGATTCGTACAGGTAGACCATCTTGAGGCTACATTTGGCGGCGGAGAGGCTAACGTATCAGTTTCTCTTGCTAACTATGGTCTTGATTCTGTATACGTAACCAAGCTTCCTAAGCACGAGATCGGACAGGCAGCTGTTAACTCTCTTAGAAAGTACGGCGTTGACACTTCTAAGATCACAAGAGGCGGCGACAGAGTAGGTATCTACTTCAATGAGAAGGGTGCTTCTCAGAGAGGTTCAAAGTGTATCTACGACAGAGCTCATTCTGCAATCGCTGAGGCATCTCCAGCAGACTTTAACTGGGATGAAATCTTTGAGGGTGCTGAGTGGTTCCACTTTACAGGAATTACACCAGCTGTAAGTGATTCTCTTGCAGCTATCACATTAGAGGCTTGTAAGAAGGCTAAAGAGCACGGCCTTACAGTATCCTGCGACCTTAACTACAGAGGAAAGCTCTGGAGCAAGGAGAAGGCTGGAAAGGTTATGGGCGAGCTCTGCCAGTATGTTGACGTATGTATCGCTAACGAAGAGGATGCTAACGATGTATTTGGTATCGCAGCTTCTTCAACAGATGTTACTACAGGTAAGCTCAACAGAGAGGGCTACATCGAGGTTGCTCAGAAGCTTACAGAGAAGTTTAACTTCAAGAAGGTTGCTATTACACTTCGTGAATCTATCTCAGCTAACGACAACAACTGGAGCGCTATGCTCTACACAGATGGACAGGCTTACTTCTCCAAGAAGTACGCTCTTCACATCGTTGACCGTGTAGGTGGTGGAGATTCTTTCGGTGGCGGACTTATCTACAGCTGTGTAAACGGCTTTGGACCACAGGAGACAATCGAGTTCGCTGTTGCTGCATCTGCTCTTAAGCACTCAATCGAGGGCGACTTCAACCTTGTAACTGTTGATGAGGTTAACAAGCTTGCAGGTGGAGACGGTTCAGGACGTATCCAGAGATAATAAAGTTCACAAAAAATTACTAAAATTAATCCAAAAAGCGCCATGTTTTCTGTTTTAAAACATGGTGCTTTTTTGTATAATAAAAATGCGGGTTTGTTTTTTATAAAAATTGCCTGCTAAGGAGACAAGGTGCAGATACCCGGTTGGATAATTCTCAATTTTTATACCGCACTTTTGTTAGTCCTTCTTTTGATATTTGAGAGAAAGACAATTCATACTACTGCGGGTGACAGGTTTATAAGTATCGATATTATGACGCTTATTCTGCTTGCCTGCGAGACAATCGGACATATTGGTGAAATTTATCCGGAAAAATATCTTTTTCTTACCAAGATAGGGTACTACGTCATATACGCACTGGACCCTGCAGATTATCTTTTCGCGATTCTATATATAAATTGCTGGCTTAGTGATACAGGCAGGACAAAGGGTAGAAAGTATTTTGTCCTTTCATATTGGATATTTGTTGTCGCTAATTTGGTTCTGGTAACTGTTTCCACATTATTTGATCTCAAGTGGTTTTACTACTTTGATGGAACTGAATATTTAAGAGGACCATTGTTCCTGCTTAGGGCAGTTTTGCTGATGCTATTTTGCCTGCTTCTTTCTGTTTACACAGTTATTTATCGTGGCAGCATCTATGCAGATTACAGGAAGGCTATCTTTTCCCTTCCAACTCTGGCAGCAATCGGAGCGCTTTTGCAGGTCCTGGCTCCTGATATGGACATGACTTATGCGTCTATAGCCGTAGGGCTTCTGATCCTCTTTTTCCATCTTCAGAGCAAGAACCTTGATGTGGATTACTTAACTGGAGCCCTCAACAGAAGAGGACTTGATATTCGTCTGGAGGAGGCGATAAAGACCGCACTGGTTAGTGGACGGACCTTTTCAGCAATCATGCTGGATCTGGACCACTTTAAGCAGATCAATGACACATACGGACATATTGAGGGAGACTTTGCCCTTAAGAAGGTTGCTGAGGTTTTGTTTCAGGTCTTTTCCCAGCATGCTTCTATCGGAAGATTTGGAGGAGATGAGTTCTGTGTACTTACTGATATGCAGGATGAACAGGCTCTTGCAGATATAGTCGACATAGTAGAAGATGAGCTTGATAAGTGGAATTATAAAAAAGAAAAGCCCTATGCCATAGAAGTCAGCATGGGCAGCATGGTCTACGACCCATCCACAAGGATGAGTGCAAAAAAGTTCCAGATGGCAATTGACGAGCTTATGTACAATCAGAAGCGTAGCCACCATCTGGCAGATAACAGAAGACAAGGTGAGGAACAATAAATGAAGCTTGATAAGACATCTGAGACATTACTAGTTTTTATGGCTGTACTTGTCATCATAGTCACTGCGTACTACGTAGAAGACATAAGCCTTAGAAACAACGTCTCACTTGAATACAATCAGGATATGAGTCTTACTGGAGTCAGACTTTCTGACAAGGTTTACAGTACCTGTCAGAAGGTTAAACAGTGGAAGAATGCCAAAGACTTTGGACTTCAGTTTGAATTCACCGTCTACAACAATGAGAAATCCAACATCAGTAACTGGACCATTGAAATGGAGGTTCCGGAGGATGCTGAGATTGCAGACTGCTGGAATACTGCCACCAGTATAAAAGACGGTGTTTTGTACCTGACCCCGCTTTCCTACAACTCAATGATCCCCAACGATGATCAGATTACCTTCGGCTTTATCATAAACACCAAGGACAACACCTTTTATCCTACATTTATGCATCTTGTTGGATATAAGGCAGCAATCGTATCAGACTCAGCTATCAAGAGACTTATTTATATAGCATTCGTGATCTGGGCAGTTCTCTTTGTTGGATTCTTTGTAACAAGGTTTAACTTAAGGAACTACAGAGAAAAGCAAAAGACTGACGTCAAGATCATCCTTCAGTCAATGAATACTTTCATTAACTTCATTGATGCCAAGGATCCATACACCAGGGGCCATTCAAGGCGAGTTGCCATGTATGCAGCAGAGATTGCCAAGAGAATGCACCTGTCAGAGGATGAAGTTCAAAATGTATACTACGCAGGACTTCTCCATGACGCAGGCAAGATCAGCGTTCCAGATGCTGTTCTTAACAAGCCTGGGAAACTTACTGATGATGAGAGACGTCAGATCCAGGAGCACACCATCGCAGGAGGAGACATGCTCAAGCAGCTTTCTTCCCTTCGTGGTATCAGGGAGACAGCTCTTTATCACCACGAGAGATACGATGGCAAGGGCTATCCTGAGGGACTTAAGGGCGAATCGATTCCCCTTTATGCAAGAATTGTTGGTGTTGCAGATTCCTATGACGCTATGTCCAGTAACAGAGTCTACAGAAGACACCTTAACAAGGATGAGATTATCGAAGAGATCCAGCAGGGAGCTGCAACTCAGTTTGATCCCAATATAGTGGTTTACATGATCGACATGATCAATGATGGTTATGTCAACGTCGTCAAGATGGAGACAGCAGAGCGGGAAGAAGGCCGCGGCGACTTCCACCTTACAGAGGACGATATCCCAGGAGTATACATGGGACTTTGATAGAATACAATAAGCCCGCTCTTGCGCTAGCTGATAGCTCCGGAGCGGGCTTTTGATTTGAGAATGTAATGATTATGGCTATATCAGGTGTCCCTGAAGATGACCTTCAAATTCCTGAAAATAGGTTTCTTCGATCTTGCGCATGAACACAGTGACTTCATCATCTTCAAAGAAGAGCTGGAAGTGCACACTGCCAACGCTTTCGCCGATAAGATGGGCCTTGATATAAAGAACATTGTCGCGAGTCCACATGGCTCCAGCGGTGTAAGGAATATCATAGATTGGAAAAGAGCCTTCACACATACTTCCGATACCGAAGTTTATAGTGCATGTTCTGGCACCCTGTTTAAAAGAAATTGCAGAAGAGCCATGTTCATCCAATGTGATGGCAAGCTCATCAAAACCTGATTTATTGGCATCAAGCCTGTATTTTAAGTTAACATGATCAGATATGACTTCCTTATTGCGGTTTCCATCATTGCCTGTACTGCCAATTGTATTTGTAATCTCCTTTATGAATAATGGGATATCCTTGCGGGGAGAGTAAGCCCCAGTATACCTATAATTTTCTGGAAGCCTAGGAGGTGCAATCTGCAATGTATCTGCGTAGGAGAGAAGGTCTGCGTAGGATGATTCTGCGGAGCAAATTCCATTCCCTGCAAGCCCCTTTGCACGGGACTCTTCACCAGAGCTTTCCAGCAGATTCTCATAAATCGCATCATAAATCACCTGGTTTCCGCCAGCGATACCTTGTGTGTCAGCGGTGGTCATAACTAGCATGTTACGCTCAGGAAGGCTGATTCCAAGCTGGCCGCCCATACCGTATAGGACAAAGCCGCCCTTTTCATTCTGCCAGATCTGCATTCCGTAGCCCTGCATCTCGCTGGGAACAGGACCTGTAACAAAGGTATCTGAGATATTGGATGTGGCCTCTTTGACAAATTCTTCCGGCAAAAGAGATCTTTCCTCTCCGTCATTACAAACAATGCGGCCCTTCTTACTTAAGATGTACAAAAACTTAAGGACGTCCATTGGTGTCGCCATAAGGCCGGAGCCTCCGATGGATACGCCAAACGGGTCCTTCACCATATATGAATCAGCGCTGAAATCCACGTATTTAAGCATGCGCTCCTTCATGTAGCTAAGCATATCGGTGCCTGATAATTTCTCCACCAGAGCACACAATACATGGGCAGAAGACGTATCATAGTGGAATACGGTTCCTGGCTTGTGGGTAGGAGGCACGATAAAAAAGCTCTTTACCCAGTCGTCTTTCATATTGACCTTGTAGGTGGTGGAGGCGTGACAGGTCCGCATCTGAAGCATGTTGCGGATGGTCATCATCTTGATGTATGGATGTGTGCTGTCGTCCACATACTCAGGGAAGTAGTCCGCTATTTTATCGTCTAACGAAACCTTTTTCTCCATGGTCAAAAGAGCTACTGCAGTCGCAGTAAAACTCTTGCTTATTGAGAACATCCTGTGGAGGGTGTCTTTTTTATATGGTGCATAATATTTCTCAAAAATCAGCCTGTCATCCTTAAGGATGAGCAGGCTGTGCATTGGAATATTTCTCTTATCTAAGGCTTCTAAAACTCTTCTTATACTGTCTGGATCAACGCCCTTTTCCTGGGGCGCTACCCTGTCAAATTCAAACATCTTGTGGCTCCTTTGGCTCTTTTGGGATAGCTTAAACATGGATGATAAGCACTCGTGATTTTCTGATTTCCATGAAAAAATTATATCATGGATGTGGCGCCCCTTGTTGAAAGAATTGCACCTCTAGTTTATAATTGGTAATTGACAAAAGTTTTTGTGAGGTAGTTATGTCATCAATTATTCAGAACAATCAGGTATTTAACAATGAGGTTCCTTTCTGCAGGGTTTACAGTGTAGACAGTAAGAAGCAGCTTGAAGAGAGATTTCTTGCACACAGGATCTCATATTTTATCGAGTGGCAGGACAAGTCGATCCTGCAGCGCCTCTTTGACAGAAGCGGCAGCAAGATAGTATGTACCTTCAAGATCAACAAGGGCGAGATCGCAAGAGCAAGGGAGCTGGCTCAGGGTATAGAGGGCATCAAGTTCAAGGACTACGGCGAGGTCAAGAACACCGAGCGTATCCGCCGCAGATCTGAGGCAGTTACTGAGGAAAGTTCAGGTCTTGAGATGCCAGAGCTTAAGTTCGAGAACAAGGTAGAGGACCTGGACGAGGAAGAGTAAATCTTTGAAACGTCAGACAACAAGAGGAATGTGACATTACATAGAGCAGGGGATAAATGTCTCCTGCTCATTTTTTCGAAAGATAGGAGATCATATGGCTGAGAAAAAGGTTACAGCTAATAAAAGTACAAATAAGAGGACACCAGGGAAAAAGCCTGCGCCAAAGAAACAGCAGCTAACAAGATCTGTCAGCCGCTGCCCTGTGTTTAAAAAGTGCGGCGCCTGCCAGATGATAGATACACCCTACGAAACCCAGCTTCGCAAGAAGCACAAAAAGGTGGCTGATCTTCTTGAGCCTTACTGCAAGGTGGAGTCATTTATTGGAATGGAAACTCCAGAGCACTACAGGTGCAAGGTCCATGCAGTATTTACCCACGACAAAAAGGGAAATCCATTATCAGGAATTTACAGAGAGGGAACCCATGAGGTGGTTCCAGTGGAGTCCTGCCTCTTAGAGGATCAGAAGGCTGATGCCATCATTGCAACCATAAGAGGGCTTCTTAAATCCTTCAAAATAAAGACCTACGACGAGGATAACGGCTTTGGGCTTCTTCGCCACGTCCTTATCAGGATTGGCAAGAATACTGGGGAGATCATGGTGGTACTTGTTACCGTTTCTCCAATTTTCCCATCCAAGAATAACTTCGTTAAGGCTCTTAGAAAAGAGCATCCGGAGATCACCACTATTGTTCTTAACGTCAATGACAAACAGACAAGCCTGATCCTGGGAGATAAGGAAAAGTCCATGTATGGACCCGGATTTATCTACGATATCTGCTGCGGCATGAAGTTCAAGATAAGTCCCAAGTCTTTTTATCAGGTTAATCCTGTGCAGACGGAAGTTTTATATAAAACAGCAATAGACATGGCAGAGCTTAAGGGAGATGAGATCGCCCTTGACTGCTACAGCGGTGTAGGAACCATTGGCATCATTGCATCACCCCACGTAAAAGAGGTCATAAGCGTTGAGCTTAACAAGGATGCAGTTAAGGATGCCATATTAAACGCCAAGATCAATGAGGTTAAAAACATCACATTTTATCAGAACGACGCCACCATCTTCATGCAGCAGATGGCAGATTCAGGAAATAAGGTGGACCTGGTGTTCATGGATCCTCCAAGATCTGGTTCAACACCGGAGTTTATTGGAGCGGTAGCAACTCTTTCGCCAGCCAAGGTGGTCTACATTTCCTGCAGTCCAGACTCTCTGGCTAATGACCTTAAGATCTTTGAAAAGAAAGGCTACAAGGCAAAGAGAGCCGTACCTGTTGACATGTTCCCCTTTACCAGAGGAATTGAGACAGTAGTTCTTTTGACACGGGATTAACTTCGTAATAACATCGGTCAGTACAATTCAAGGGTATTAAAGAGAGACGGCACATGATATGATATTTAAGGCACTAATTTTGACTATAAGGAGACGGCTACATGAAGAGCATTTATATCAATCAGGTTGGATTTACAAAGACTGCGCCTAAAAAGGCTGTGCTTAACTTTCCAGCAGAGCGGTTTGAGCTTAAGACTATTAGCGGAGAATGTGTTTTTTCCGGAAACGTTACGGAGTTTGGAAAAGATAAGATTTCTGGAGAAGAGACCTTTGTTGCTGATTTTTCAGAGTTTCAAAGCGAGGGCAGGTTCACTGTAAATGCAGGTGATGCGGCGTCAGTTTCTTTTGAAATAAAAGACAGTATCTATGCTGGCCTTATGAAGAATGTCTGCAAGTGCTTTTACTACCTTCGCTGCGGTGATGCCCTTTCTAAAGAGTTTGCGGGGGACTATTACCATAAGCCCTGCCACATGGGACTTGCTACAGTTTATGGCACAGATGAAAAGAAAGATGTCACCGGCGGATGGCACGACGCAGGAGACTATGGAAGATATTCAACTGCAGGATCTGTTGCTGTTGCGCATATTCTCTACGGCGTAAGGTTCTTTAATGAGCTTCTGGATACAGAGTTTAACATTCCCAAGGAGAGCTGCGAAAAGGGCCAGTACCCTGACATTTTGTCTGAGGTTAAGGTTGAGCTTGACTTCCTTAAGAAGATGCAAAGGCAGGACGGAGCGGTTTATCACAAGGTAACAACCTTTAACCATGCGCCTTTTATCATGCCTGAAGAGGATACAAATGAGCTGTTTTTGTTTGCAGTTTCATCAATAGCTACTGCGGACATTGCGGCTGTGTTTGCCCTTGCATATACAATCTACAAGGACTACGACAAGGCCTATGCTGATTCTCTTTTAGAGGCAGCGAAAAGAGCTTACGATTGGCTTCTTGCTAATCCCAAGCCACTTCTGTTTTACAACCCTGAAGGGTCTAACACCGGTCAGTACGATGAGGCTGAGGACTACTCCAACAGATACTGGGCAGCAGCTTCTTTATACGAGGCTACCGGCGATAAGAGTTACTACCATGATGCAGTAGACCAGAAGAGAAAAGCTGGTGACTACGGCGAAAAGCATGCAGGCTTTGGCTTCCAGGGTGATTACTTAACATGCCTTGGCTGGGCTGAGGTTGCAGGACTTGGATCATTTTCGATCCTCCTTGCAGGAGATGACAGCGACCTTGAAAAAGAGCTAAGGACACGCTATGTTGCTGAGGCTGACAGACTTGTTAAGGTGGCTTCTTTAAATGGCTTTGGAATTCCTATGCTCCCTGAAGACTACATCTGGGGCAGCAATTTTGAAGTGGAAAAGTACATGATGATCCTTGCTGTGACAGATAAGTTTGTGCAGCACAAGGATGAGTATAGAAAGGTTATCTGTGCAGGCCTTGATTATCTTCTTGGCTGCAACAGCGTTGATACAAGCTATGTTACAGGCTACGGCGAAAAGGCCTATAAGAATCCTCATCTTCGCCCTACAGCAGTAGATGGCATCGACGATCCATGGCCAGGACTTGTATCAGGAGGACCTAACAAGGGGCTTCAGGATGAGAAGGCTTCTGAGCTTCCCAAGGACACTCCTCCAATGAAGTGCTACCTTGACGATGTTTCCTGCTACTCTCTAAATGAGATAACTATTTACTGGAATTCACCACTTGTGTTTGTACTTGCATATTTTTGTGCTTGAAATTAATTGTATACAGGTATATTCTTTTAAAAAATAAGTTTTTGCAGATTAAAGTGGTGAAATGAGAGGAGTAATGGAAAAATGCCAAAGGCAGTGAGCGAAGCCAGAAAGTATGCAGAGATGAACAGACAGGAACTTGAGCAGGAAATAGTTAAGCTCAAGGCTGAGTACAAAAAGTATCAGGAGATGGAGCTTTCTTTAAACATGGCAAGAGGTAAGCCTTGCAGAGAACAGCTTGATCTTTCAATGGGAATGATGGATGCTCTTAATTCAGAAGCTGATCTTTCCTGTGAAGACGGTACAGACTGCCGTAACTATGGAGTTCTCGACGGTATCCACGAGGCTAAGGTCCTTATTGGAGCTATGATGGAGAACAAGCCAGAGAACATCATCATCTATGGCAATTCTTCTCTCAACGTTATGTATGATACAGTTTCAAGGGCCTACACCCACGGAATCATGGGCAATACCCCTTGGTGCAAGCTTGACAAGGTTAAGTTCCTTTGCCCTGTTCCAGGCTATGACAGACATTTTGCTATTACTGAGTATTTTGGAATAGAGATGATCCCTGTTGATATGACTCCAGAGGGACCTGACATGGACCAGGTTGAAAAGCTTGTTGCTGACGATGAGTCCATCAAGGGAATCTGGTGTGTTCCTAAATATTCAAACCCTCAGGGCTACTCATATTCAGATGAGACAGTAAGACGCTTTGCCCGTCTTCGTCCAGCAGCTAGAGATTTCCGTATCTTCTGGGATAACGCTTACGGCGTTCATCACCTCTACGACGGACAGCAGGATTACCTCATCGAGATCCTGGAAGAGTGCAAGAAGGCTGGAAGCCCAGACCTTGTTTATAAGTTCTCATCAACCTCCAAGATCACCTTCCCAGGAAGTGGAATTGCAGCAATTGCAACTTCCCTTAACAACCTGGAGGAGATCAAGGCTCAGCTTACTTACCAGACCATCGGTCATGACAAGGTTAACCAGCTGCGTCATGTTCGATTCTTTGGCGACATCAAGGGCATCAAGGAGCACATGAAAAAGCACGCAGCCATCATCAGACCTAAGTTTGAGGCTGTAGAGGAAATCCTTGACAGAGATCTTACTCCATGCGGAATTGGTGAGTGGACCAAGCCAAAGGGTGGCTACTTTATCAGTTTTGACGCACCAGAGGGCTGCGCTAAGGCAATCGTTGACAGAGCCAAGAAGGCTGGCGTTCTTATGACCAAGGCAGGAGCTACATATCCATACGGCAAGGATCCTCACGATTCCAACATCCGTATTGCTCCTACATTCCCAAATCTTCATGATCTTCGCCTTGCAATGGACGTATTTACAGTCTGCGTAAGACTCACAGCAGCTGAGAAGATGCTTAAAGAGATGGCGTAAGGAGAGGAAACGAGGGATGTTCTCTGACAAGACAACCCTTGAGAGTATAATTTGATTTATGAATTTGATGGCGGAAGTGCAGTGCACTTCCGCTTTTCTATTTTGTGAGTGTGTAGTTATTGATGATTGAGAGTTGAAAGATATGTCCGCTGACAAAGGATAGCCATCCCCCGCGATCTGCATTGTAACACCCGCCGGAAATCGATCAAGCGGCTTTCACGGCATATCCTCGCAGATACTAGGTGTTTTCTGTAATTTAATCAATTCCTCCGGCCGTATCTGCTGCGGTATTCCATGATCCGCTTGACCGATTTCCGGTGGGCGTTTTTGGGTGATCAAGCGGGGGACGATAAAGGTGCGGGCTGGGGTGAACTGGCTCTATATATAGTGAAATCAGACTAGATGACTTATTTCCTTGTCCAAGTCCGTAAAAAGATGGCCAATATCAATTGTTATCAAATTGTATTACGGACTACAGAGTGGGTTTTGGAGCAAGTAGTCCGTAAAACGAGTTTTTTTAAGGAATTTTGTCACTGGATTCGGAAGGCAAGTTACGGACTTTAGACCCCAAAAGTGCTTCCTAGTCTGAAAATGGATTTTTTTGAGGTCTTTAGCGGGAAATAATGACCTACTGTAGAGCATTTTTCTATGCAATAGTCCGTAATCATAAAAATTCGACTTTTTTGGAGCACATTAGGCGCTCAAAACGATAATCCCAAATGATTGTTGGCTGATCTAATACCATTAATTGATTTCCTTATAATTGGTCCTAGTTTTTCTGGTCTTGAAGAAAAGAATTAGGGCACTTTTAATACCACTGAGAGAGTATGTGGATATTGGTATTAGATTTCTTGCGCTAATATTTCCAGTTTCAACGAGACCACAATAGAAAACTCATACCTGGCAACGATACGAGAGCTGTGGGTATTAGATTGAATAAGATAACAGATGATATTTTTGTAAAACCATAATACCTGCAGAAGATAGGCTGGTCAGCGGTATTATATTAACGCAATGACGCTGGACACAATGCGATATATCACAACGCAAAAGACTCAAGCAACTATATTGCATCATTGCAAGTAAAAACCTGACAGCGAATCCAATTCACTACCTGCCACACCCTATCCATGGCCGCTTGATCACTAAAAAAGTCTGGCCGGATGAATGTCAATAGCACCGTGGAATACCGCAGCAGGCCGCACAGGATAAGACAAAAGAACCGTCCCCGTCTTGTTGCGGTCTGCGAGGATATGCCGCGAAAGGATATTGAGGTTCATCCATCCAGACTTACAATTCAAGAAGCGGCTATGGATTTACAAGACTGACTCTACAGTCCAAGCCTGACGTGATAGAATAGATTAAAACTTGTGAGTCAGTGGAGATTTTGTTTGACTCGAAACAAGGGGGATATGTTATGTCATCGCTACAGGAAACAGTTTCTAAAAAGTATGAAAAGATCACTAAGACGCTCATTGAAAAAGGTCTTCACATAACCACCATGGAGAGCTGCACTTCAGGACTTATAGCTTCTTTTTTGACTGATACAGAAGGATCCTCGGCGGTGATGAAAGGGGCATTTGTCACCTACAGTAACGAGGCCAAGATCATGCAGGGAGTTCCTGCAGGGATTGTTGCAGCTTATGGAGTGTATTCTGATGAGACGGCTTATGCCATGGCAGTCGCAGCAATGAGGGCTTACAATGCAGAAATCTCAATTGGTGTAACTGGCACAATGGGTAATGTTGACCCAAATAATGGGGACAGTATTCCGGGAGAAGTCTATTTTGCAGTTCTGTATAAAGAGACCTATTCACATCATGTCACCATTCCAAAGCAGCCCACAAGATACGACTATAAGCTCTATGTTGCGAACCTCATTGCGGATGAGATAATGCGCGTTATTCAATAGAAAAACTCCTTTTTGAGATTAGTTTTATATGCTATACTATAGCTTGGTTAATAATATTAGAAAGAGATAAATATTGTAATGGGATCGGGTAATAAAGAGAAAGTTCAGTACAGTAAACGTATCCGATATTTGCGCAGGCTTATACTTACCAGCGTAGCTGCAGCCTGTCTTATCCCAACATGTATATGTGTTATTCTTGCTGTCAGATATGACAGATTGAATTCTAAGTATGAGCAGGCCAGGGCGGATCTTGATTGGTACAGACAGCGCTTTGGCAACGAAAAGGATATTCTAGCTTTAGAGGATACTGATGAGACACCATCTGAAGGTGGCGAGGGCAGTAGTGCCAGTGCTTTTGAGTCCATGGATGTGGACTATGCCACAGTTGATGTCAGCGGTGCTCAGAATCCTGAAGATATAGAAGGAACCAGGTATGTATACCTGACCTTTGATGATGGCCCCAGCATATACACAGACGAGATACTAGACATTTTGGCAGAGTATGATGTAAAGGCCACATTTTTTGTGTGTGGCAAGCCGGATGCCAAGTATACAGATAGTTACAAGAGAATAGTTGACGAGGGTCACACCCTTGGAATGCACTCTTACAGCCACAAGTACAGTGACATCTACTCTTCGGTGGATGCCTTTTCAGAGGATTTCAAGAAGCTGAGGCATTTTCTGTATGACACTACAGATGTACTGCCTAGGTACTACAGGTTCCCTGGAGGAAGCTCCAACAAGGTAACCAAGGTAGATATCCATGAACTTATGGATGTTTTAGAAGCTGATGGAGTAACCTACTTTGACTGGAATGTCTCAGCAGGAGATGACAGAGCTGGAGCCACCAAGGACACTATCTATAACAACATAGTTGGGAACATTCCAAGGTTCAAGCACTGCATAGTCCTAATGCATGATGCTGCAGACAAAAAGAGTACGGTAGAAGCATTGCCAGAAGTCATAGAGGCGATCCAGGCAATGGATGACACAGTGATAGTACCGATAACTGACGATACGTTACCGGTTCAACATATCAACAATAATTAAAAGAAAAAAGATTGAATGGAGGATATCAAGATGGGATTTTTTTCTGAGCTCAAGAGCGACCTCTCTCAGGCTGTGAACACACTTATGCCTGAAGATAAGCCAGAAGCAGAAGGTCTTGATAACAAGGCAACTGAAAACAAAGAGCCAGTAGACATCGACAGCATGCTTAACCGCCTGGATGATATCAAGCTGGAAGACACCGCAGATAAGGCAGAAGATAACGTTAATGAAAAACTTGATAAGGCAGTAGAGGAGACTCCTGCACAGGTAGAAAAGCCGGCAGCAGAGGAGCCTGTCAAGGAGCCAGAAGAGACTGCTCCTGAGGAAGATGTTCTTGAAGAGAAGATCGAAGAGCAGACAATGGAGGAAATCGCTGTTCCTGAGCCTAAGAATGCTCTTGAAGCAATAAACCCGGCTCACATCGACAAGTATGTAGCTGACAAGAATGCAGAAACAGAAATGATAACTAAGAAAAATGGGGGAATAGACATTATGGATTTCGAAAATCAGACACCTACAGATGAGGTAGCCAGCATTACTGAAGGGATGATCGTCAAGGGCGATCTTGCAACAACAGGTTCTCTTGAGCTTGTTGGTAAGATCACAGGTAACATCAAGTGCCTTGGCAAGCTCAATGTAACTGGTGAGATCACAGGTGATTCAGATGCAGCTGAGATTTATGCTGAGTCAGCAAGGATCACAGGTGAAGTTAGAAGTAAGGGCAGCGTTAAGGTTGGCCAGAGTACTGTTATTGTTGGTAACATCTTTGGATCAAGCGCAGTTATCGCAGGTGCTGTAAAGGGCGATATCGACGTTCACGGACCAGTTGTTCTTGATACAACAGCTATCGTAATGGGTAACATCAAGTCTCAGTCAGTACAGATCAACAATGGTGCTGTTATCGAAGGTATGTGCTCACAGGCTTATGCTGATGTTAATCCTTCAGAGTTCTTTGAGGGACTTAAGAATAAATAATTTAACCATGGAGACCATATGAGAATATTATTAAAGCTCAGCGGAGAAGCTCTTGCCGGTGAAAAGAAGACAGGCTTTGATGAGGAGACAGTTAGAAAAGTTGCACTTCAGGTAAAGAAGCTCGTTGACGACGGTGTACAGGTTGGTATCGTCATTGGAGGCGGCAATTTCTGGAGAGGACGCAGCAGTGAAAACATTGATAGAGTTAAGGCTGACCAGATCGGTATGCTGGCTACTATCATGAACTGCATCTATGTTTCTGAAATATTCAGAAGCGCCCACATGATGACCAACATCCTTACTCCATTTGAGTGCGGATCATTTACAAAGCTCTTTTCCAAGGACAGAGCTAACAAGTACTTTGAAAAGAATATGGTTGTATTCTTTGCAGGCGGCACAGGACATCCTTACTTCTCTACTGATACAGGTGTTGTGCTAAGAGCCATTGAGGTAGAGGCTGATTACATCCTTCTTGCCAAGGCGATTGACGGGGTTTATGATTCTGATCCTGCAGTTAATCCGGCAGCTAAGAGATATGACACTATCTCAATAGACGATGTTATCAGTCAGAACCTTCAGGTTGTTGATATGACAGCATCAATCCTTGCAAGGGATAACAAGGTTCCAATGAGAGTATTTGCTCTTGCGGAAGAGAACAGTATTGTCAAGGCTGCAAGCGGAGACTTTAACGGTACAACAGTTACTACAAACTAAACCATATGGAGGAACAGGGGTATGAACGAAAGACTTAAAACCTTTAATGACAAAATGCAGAAATCCTATGATTTCCTTACAGAAGATCTTGCATCTATCCGTGCTGGTAGAGCTAACCCTAAGGTGCTTGACAAGATCAAAGTAGATTACTACGGAACACCAACACCAATCCAGCAGGTTGGTAACGTATCTGTTCCTGAGGCAAGGATCATCCAGATTGCTCCTTGGGACAAGACCCTTATCAAGGACATTGAGAAGGCTATCATGGCATCTGACCTTGGTATCACACCAAGTAACGATGGCACTGTTATAAGACTTGTTTTCCCAGAGCTTACAGAGGAGCGCAGAAAACAGCTCTCTAAGGATATCCGCAAGAAGGGTGAGGATGCCAAGGTTGCTGTAAGAAACGTTCGTCGTGACGGCAATGATTCCTTCAAGAAGCTTAAGGGAACTGAGGTTTCAGAGGACGAGATCGAAGATCTTAACGACGAGCTTCAGAAGATCACTGACAAGTTCATCAAGGACATTGATCAGGCTGTAGAAGATAAGACAAAAGAGATAATGACAGTTTAATCTGCCATTAGTGGTGAAGTTATGGAAGAAAATCTTAATATTCCTGCACATGTAGCTATCATTTTAGATGGCAACGGAAGATGGGCAAAACAAAAAGGTATGCCCAGAAACTACGGACATATGCAGGGCGCAAAAGCTGTAGAGGATATCCTGGTAGATGCCAGAGATCTGGGCATCAAGTACCTTACAGTTTATGCATTCTCAACAGAGAACTGGAATCGTCCTGAGGCAGAGGTTTCTGCTCTCATGACGATTTTGCGTAATTACCTTAAAACCAGTATAAAAAAGTCAATGAAGAACAAT
>Ga0256405_10006083_pt1 | contig 19798 bp, 8 predicted proteins | sample RumenRJG_02DNA_FD_189096 | JGI IMG/M metagenome (GOLD analysis project Ga0256405, IMG submission 189096) | Bovine rumen microbial communities from Lethbridge, Alberta, Canada - RJG_02 | ecosystem: Host-associated > Mammals > Digestive system > Stomach > Rumen | place: Canada: Alberta | collected... | reverse complement strand
ACAAATATAAAGAGTTTGATTTTAAAAAAACAGACTGTATGCAAAACACAGCCGGTTTATAAAATTGATTTTGTGACCAATGCCCGTATCATTTGGTCACCGTATTTTGTCTTTAATCTTTTAATCGTACTCACCATCATAATGAGAGTACCGAAGGTGCATTTTGAAAGTTCAGTCTTCTCGCTTTTACCTAAAACCGAAAAGCAAAGACAGGATGAACAGTTTTTTTCTCTTGAAGAAAAGTTTTTTCAGAATCTTGATAAGGAGGTTATTTTTTTAGTAAAAGATGATAATCCAAGCCATAATGAGGCTCATGCCAGATTAAATCTTGAGAATTTCATCAACGGCCTTAAAAACAGCGGTTATGTCAAAAATATTACGGCCAAGATTGATGCCCACACCACCAAAGAACTATCCCAGTTTATCTTTTTGTACAAGCATGCTCTGTTAAATTATAAAGCGCGCCTTGAATTAACTAAGGATAATTATGTAAAAAAAATACTAAGTCGTATTTATGCAGGTTTTGCGGGCATAGGCTCTACCGAGTTAAATCACGATCCGCTTTTACTTTCTAGGCTTATCCTAGACAGTATTGCCAAAGAGCACTTTGCACTGCATAACGGATTTCTCAGCATCAAAGATAAAGACGGCTCTCGCTACAAGGTTATTCATCTTGTCTTAAATCAGGATCACGACAATATAGAATTTTCAGAAAACTTTGTAAGCACGGTTGAAGCCTTAATGGAACAGTATGAAAAACACTGTCAGAATGAGGATGAGAATAAAGTTACCCCAGCACCTTTTTTCAAAACATTTTTTGAAAAACCTAAAACCTATCCTCACATTCTCTATCTTGGAGCGGTATTTTATGCAAATTATGCCGCTAAAACTTCCAAAGAGGAGATTACCGTTTTGGGAACGGTAACCCTAGGCGGAGTTCTGCTCTTAATCTACACCGTATTTGCTTCCCTAAAACCTGCACTCTATGCACTTTTCTCCATAGTCGAAGGCGTGCTGCTGGGTTTTACGGCACTAATCCTCATCTACGATAACATTAGTATCATCACTTTGGGATTGAGTTTGAGCGTAGTCGGTATTGTCTGTGATTATACAATCTATTACTGTATCCTCTATAAATACCGTAAACCTTTTGAGACTGCGCGCTCGATTATAGATAAACTGCAAAAACCCCTGCTTTTTGCGGCCTTAACCGACATTATTGCCTATTTAATTATTCTGTATTCAGAACTTACCATCCTGCAGCAATTTGCCGTCTTTGCCTCGTTTACGATAAGTGGTGCACTATTCTTCGTCATCTTAATCGAGCCTATGCTTCTTGATAACAGCAACTTTAAGCATACGATAAAGTTAAGGTTTTATACGCACTTAAACTCCCTTATCTCACTAAATTTGAACTTTATAGTGTCAAGATCTAAACAGTTACTGAATAAAAGTTGGGCCTATACTGTTATTTTTTTATGCGGTGTACTCTCTTTGTATGGACTGCTAAACTATAAAATCAATGATGATCCCTACTCCTTTATGACTATGCCAGAAAATCTTAAGTCCCAGGAAGTGAAAATTACCTCTATGCTAAATCATGATAATTCACTTAATTATCTGTATCTTGAAACTGACAGTCAGGATAATCTTATCTCATCCTTAGGTATTGCCAAGTCTTATCTTGATGCACTTATTAAAGACCACTGCCTTGTGGATTATGATGCCCTTCTTATAAATGATCAGGAGACTATAAAAAAAGACCATGTTCTCATTATAAAAAAATTAAGCGCACTCAAAGAAAGTCTTTTGAAGGCTAATTTGAGGCTCAAAGATCCTCACCCCTATTCACCAAAAGCCCTAAGTCTTGATGAATACCTATTAGCCCCATCCTTTATGAGCAAAAGTCATCTTTACCTTGCAAACAGTGAAAAGGGGCGCTACGGTACAATCATTATGCTTTATGACATCACCAATCAGGATAAAATAATCGACACCTTCAAAGACTTTCATGAAATTAAGTTTGTTGACCGGCATAAAAATCTGTGTACGGTGTTCGCCACCTTAAGAAACCAATGCTCACATATTTTTTTGGGTTTTCTTTTAGCCTTAGCGGTGGTTCTTACCTTACGCTTAGGACCTAAACTTGCTTTACTCTATGCTCTTATGCTTTCTTTAGCCTGCTGCTCAAGCATTGGACTGTTAACGCTTTTAGGTTACAGCATTAATATCTTTATGATCTTAGGGCTAATTCTTATAGTGGGGATCGGCATCAATTACATGGTCTTTTATACCTTCAACCATACAAAGTCATGCGCCATTTTGGCACTAATAACTGCACTATTAACCACACTCATGACTATTGGCATACTGGCTTTTTCAAGTGTCAGCGCCATTAGTGTATTTGCCTTGAGTTTAATCACGGGACTTTTGCTATCATTTATGATGACTATCTATATTCCAGTCCTCGTACCGACACTAATTCCAGTTCCCAAAGGATGATTACATGTTATACCAAATAAGAAATTTTTATCTGCCTTTTGCGCTGTTGTTCTCAATCATCTTTACAGGATGTACCAACACAGCTGATATGGGAAGTTCATATCAAGTCCCATCAGCAAGCCTCAATTCTGTATATTTACATAAAAATCACTACATTCTGCTACCGTCCTGCAACTCTATAAAAAAAGAGCGCACCTATCGGCAGCTGGTCACCTTTATGTTTCAGGGACAAAAACATACGTTGCAGTCGGTTGTGATTTTTAAGCCCGAAAGCCTTGATGTTAACTACTTTAGTCTCTCCTCAATACCCCTCTACAGGATCCTCTATGAGGACAATAGCCTCAAAATTACTGATAAAGCCAAGAATATTCCCTTTCCTCAACCTTCCCAGATGGTTTTTGATATAATGCTTGCATATGATGAGCTCTGTAACATAAATGATACTCTGCCGCCTTTGTATATACTCAAAAAAGAAGACGATTTTAATTATCTCTATGATGACCATGACCGACTTATATATGAAATTGAATATCGCATGCATAATGCAAAAAGAGAACCTTATACTATAAGGAATCATGTTTTTAATTACACTATCAAACTGCACTATTTGTAGGATTTAAAAAAATAAACCATGATTTACATTAATGCCATTTCATCTATAAGTACCTTAGGTGATTGCAGTGAGGAGATCTGCAAGGCCCTTATTTCCAAAAATACCCCATTTCTTTTGCCAAGAGCTGATCTGCTCCTTAACCACAAAACCTCATACTTTGGAAGTATTACAACCTCTCTTCCAGAACTTAAGACTGAGTTTTTGGAATATAATTCAAGAAACAACCGGGTTTTGCTCCATCTTGTAAAAAAAATTGAAAAGCAGCTTATGCATTTTGTAAATACCTACGGGCCAAAACGCATAGGGATTGTGATGGGAACATCCACTTCCGGAATTTTAGAAACCGAAACCGTCATGCGCAATTATTTAAAAGATGGCATACAAGATCCTAATTTTTCCATAACCGTACAGGAATTAGGCTCTCCTTCTGCTTTTTTAGCCAAATTACTCCACATTGAAGGGCCAGCCTACACTATTTCTACCGCCTGCTCCTCCTCTTCAAGGGCCATCATCAGTGGAGTACGCATGATAAAAGCCAACCTTGCTGACGCAGTTATAGTCGGCGGCGCAGACACACTCTGCCGTTCTACCATACAGGGCTTTGATGCCATGCACATTCTCTCTTATGATTACTGTACGCCGTTTGCTTCAGAGCGTCATGGGATCAACATCGGTGAAGCCGGAGGACTTATGCTTTTGTCCAAGGAGAAAGCCCCGCTTTATGTAAAAAGTTATGGCGAGAGCTCAGATGCCTATCATGTGAGTTCTCCTCATCCCCAGGGCTTAGGGGCTATTGCCGCCATGAGTGCGGCCCTTGCAGAAGGTCATCTCAAAGCCGAGGACATCGGTTATATAAATCTGCACGGCACCGCCACCAAATTCAATGATGCCATGGAGGCACTGGCTGTCAATACCGTATTCAAGGGGCATACACCCTCCTCATCCACCAAACATCTTACCGGTCATACCCTTGGTGCTGCCGGTATCCTTGAGGCCTGTATTCTTGCCTATCTTATGACCAGTAAGGTAAATCTGCCACCTCAGGATTTTACTTTTTCAACCTATGATCCTACGCTTCCTGATTTTGGGCTTATAAGAGATGAAGTCACGCTTAAAAAAGATTTTACGCTCTCCAATTCCTTCGCCTTTGGTGGTAACAACACTGCCATTATTCTAGGCAGATGCTAAAATAACATAATGGAACATACTATGCCAAAATTCTTAAAACCAGAATGCTATTTACCACATAGAAAACCGATGCTGCTCATCGATGAGGTCATCTCTCTCAATGAGAATAGAGCCTTGGTGTTTTCAGATGTAAAAAAAACAGGAGTGCTTGCGCCATTTTTAAATACTGACGGCACTCTTGACGGATTTTTTGCCTTAGAATTATTTTCTCAGGCGGTTGGCGTCTGGTCTGGGTATCAGTCACTTTTAAAACATAAAAGCATTCCCCCGCTTGGCATGATCCTAAGTGCTCGCGATCTTAAAACCCGTGACCTAAAATTCAAAGCCGAAGATAGATTATATATACCGGTAGATCGCATCATCGATGATGAGAAAATAGTGTGTTTTGATGGCAGAATATTCAATTTTAAAATTAACATTGACGCTGATTATAATAAACTTGAATCATGTGCTAAAGGGAGAGTCAATCTTACGACTGTACCTGAGGAAGATATAGACATGATCTTCAGTCGTCATGAGGATGAAGTATGCAGAGTTTAAAAAAAGTACTCATAACCGGGGCGGGAACAGGCATTGGCGCAGCCATTGCCCGCGCTTTGTCAAATGACGGATTTGAGGTTATATTACATTACAGAAGAAGCAAAGAGAGTGTTAATCTTTTGCAAAAAGAGCTTGCAGCAAAGGGCGGTGCGGTCAGAACCCTTAACTTTGATGTTACCGACAGAAAAGAAGTTAAGACTAGGCTTGATGAGGAAATTGCCGCTAATGGATCTTTTTACGGCTGTGTACTCAATGCCGGATTGAATCGTGATGCCGCTTTCCCCATGCTAAGTGATGATGACTGGGATGAAGTTATCAACACCAATCTTAATGGATTTTATAATGTGCTAAAACCACTTATCATGCCCATGATAAGTGCTCATAAGGGCGGAAGGATTGTGGCTATTTCCTCAGTTTCAGGTCTCATCGGCAATCGCGGTCAGGTTAATTACGCCGCTTCAAAGGCTGCTCTAACTGGTGCCATAAAATCCTTAGGACTTGAACTTGGCAAGCGCAATATCACCGTCAATGCAGTAGCACCAGGACTTATAGATACCGCCATGACAGATCTTGAGACTCATGTTAAACAGGAAATTTTAAAAATGATCCCTTTGAAAAGAATGGGAAAACCTGAAGAAGTTGCCAATCTTGTGTCATTTTTGATGTCAGATAAGGCCTCATATATTACGCGTCAGGTCTTTACCATAGACGGAGGACTTAGTTAATGGAAAGAAGAGTGGCCATTGTGGGTACCGGTTTTGTTACCCCTTTTGGAGAGACCTGGGATGAAAACTATAAAGGTCTTAAAAAACTTAAAAATACCGTGCATGTCAATGCGGACTTCAAAAAGGTATCAGGTCTTAAAACTGCCCTGTGCACCTCCTGTGATAAATTCGTAATACCGGAACATTACACGCGCAAAAAAATCCGCTCCATGAGCAGGGTCTCACTGCTTGCAACCAGATCCTGCGAACTGGCTTTAATAGAAGCAGGACTGTTAAATGATGCTGCTTTAAGTTGCGGTCGTTTCGGGGTCGCCTTTGGCTCATCCTTTGGCAGTATTGAAGCAACATCTGATTTTGCTTCGGTACTGAACAATCACACCACAGAAGATCTCAACTCCAACTCCTATATCAAGATGATGCCGCATACCACGGTAGTCAATGTTGCCTTGTTCTTTGGCATCAACGGGAGGATCATTCCCTGTTCTACAGCCTGTACATCCGGTTCCATGTCCATAGGATCTGCCTATGAGTGCATCAAATTTGGGCTTGAGGATTATATGCTCGCAGGCGGAGCAGAAGAACTGTCAGTGTGTGATGCCGGAGTATTTGATACGCTGTATGCAACATCCATTAAAAATGACACCCCTTTACTGACGCCGGCACCTTTTGATAAAGACCGAGATGGTCTCGTGATTGGTGAAGGCGCAGGGGCTGTAGTTTTAGAGGAGTATGAACATGCACTGGCACGTGATGCCAAAATCTTAGGGGAAATAGTGGGCTACAATACCAATAATGATGCCACCCATATCACCTCACCTAATGAAAACACCATCAGAATATGCATGGAAGGCTGTCTTGGCAGCGCGCATTTAAGTGCTGATGCCATCGGTTATATTTCTGCCCACGGTACCGCCACCTCCAAAGGCGATGTCGCCGAAAGCCGCGCTACCTATAGGGTTTTTAAGCATAATACCCCCATCTCGTCGCTTAAGTCCTATTTTGGACATACCTTAGGTGCCTGTGGGGCTATCGAGGCTATCTTTGCGCTGAATATGATGAAAGAGGGTGCCTTTCATCCAAACCTCAATCTTAATAATGTCGATGAGGAATGTGGAGATCTTAACTATATTACCGGGGCTATGCAGCCTATCGACTGTGAATATGTCATGAGCAATAATTTTGCCTTTGGCGGAGTTAATACTTCCCTAATTTTAAAGAGAGTATAAGGCTCGTAATTGTAATGCTTAAAAAAAAACGCTTCACTATATTGGCGCATTTTTATCTAAAGACGCTATAACCCCGTCACATAGGACTGGGCTTAAGCCAGAGCAGTGTTTTTTTAAATATGATGATTTAGGTATTCTGCTCTATTTACTGTACTAAATTTTCCAAAAATTCACTTGGTTTACCTATATAGCTGATAAACAAAGCATCCCTTGCTCTTGTAGATGATACATAGAAAAGTGACCTTTCATTCTTTATATAATTTTGTGATTCAATTTCATCGTCAAAATCCGTAACATTAAGTGGAATAACATCTTTTGATGCATTAACTAAGAAGATAATTTTAAATTCAAGTCCCTTAATTCGATGCATTGTTGCAAAACGAAGACCATCTTTTCCTGTATCATCAGATTCACGAGGTTTGATTTCAACAGTATCATATAAATTTCTTCCTAAATAATCCATGTACCGTTTCAAATCTTTCTTTTGTCTAGCCACTATGCAGATATCTTTTGTTTCGTATGGATATGCGCTTGATTCCGAGGTTAATTCGGCTATTTTTTTTAATACCCAATCAGCCTCCTCATTAAATGATGATGCACCTTTAATTTCAGGATATGTGCCATGTCTTAATGAGGTATCTCCATTAAAATTTTCACTTCCCTCGTCCATATCATCAATCGGAACATTCGCTAAAACTGAATTTGCTGTACGGCGAATTTCTTCTGTAGTTCTGTAGGTAATTCTAAGTTTTTTACTTCTTCTACCTCTAATATTTATATTACATTCGCTAAGACTGGATGTTCTTGAATAAATACGCTGATGTCCATCCCCCACTAAAAAGATCCTTGACTCCTCATCATCTCCGTTTTTGGGAGTTCCAAGCAGAGAAAGCAATTTTAAAGAAGCAGAGCTCAAATCCTGAGTTTCATCGACTATAACTGCCCCATAATTTACAGATGATGGGAATTCTTTGATAAGCTTTATTGCAAGAAAACAGGCATCTTCTATCGTTATTAAATTCTCCTGATGTAATTGAACTCTCATTTCTTCAAATAAAGGCCAGATTTGCTTTCTATTTGTTCGGCTAATAACTCTTCCTCTCCCCTTTCTAACTGCTCGTAAATACTGTTGCTCAGTGGTAATTTCCTGAGGAAGAATAACCCTATAGAACTCCTCTTTATAAAAACTCTGACTAAACGGTAATTCCGTACCATCAAAATTGTCAAATGACCTATCCCAGCAATTTATGTAGTTTGCCTGATCCGGATATACAATATTTAAAGAAATCTGCATTCTTTTAAGATAATTTGACACCCACTTGTCAATATTTGTAACTTCAATACAGTTTTTTAGTTCACGAGGACAAATCATTCTTATTGCCTGCTCTAAATCAGTCGCCAGATTAGTAGTGAATGTAGTCAAAAGAAGTTTTTTATTTCTATCCCAATCAGGTCTTTGCACAATCTTAACCGCACGGTGTAATGCCACAACTGTTTTTCCAGTTCCTGCAGAACCACGTACTAGTGTAGGAGCTAAACTATCGGCATTTACGATTTTTCTTTGGTAAGGATGTAAGAACACTCTCCATGCAGCCAAATCCGCATCAACAATAGCTCTCATATCCTCATCATCTTCAATAACTCTTACTGAGCCAATTGCTTGTGCGTTATTTAATGCATTCTCCCACACATCTGCTGTCTCGAAGGTATTTACCTTAGTGTAGGCTGATTTTACTTCTTCAATAGATTCCCCATCTGCTAGCCAAACCAATGCCTCATATGCTTCTTTTGGCAGAAGGCTGCTATTATTTTCAAGAGAGCTTTTTGACGTTAGCTTACGCACGTAAGAGAGGAGCTCTTCCGGTACACCAATATATAAAAGATCAGCATCTGAAATTGAGTTAAAAATAGGACTTATCCGAGATTCTTCTGATAAAGGTATTTTTTCCGCATAATTTGAAGAGTCGAAATTGTCTACAGGTAATGTTTCATAAACTTGAAGGCTTGATGTATAATTGTTTATTTTACATACATGTGAACAGGCCCATTTATATGCATTTTCATGAGTATCTACCCACAATAAAATGTAAACGTTACCTTCATCAGGATGATAGATGATTGCACGATAATTATCATTGAGTCGCACAGATCTATAGTTTTGCTCTTTTGCATTTTTAATGGTTTCGTAATTAAAACCGGAACTCATGGCCTTTTGAGGGAATGATTCCATGAACTCTTTTGTTTTCTTAAAAATATTTTTTGGTAATTTATTTATGGCATCAAAAAAAGAACTGCTTAATGCAAGCTTTATATTATTTACTGTACTAGCCATTTACAACTCCTAATGCCTTATATAAACTCTCTTTCCATCCTGAAATATTATCTGAAAGAATAATTATGCCTTCATCCGCTTTGCTTTCAACTAACGATTTAAATTCTGTGTCTGAGATAATTAAATCATCATGCATAAATAAGTACACCTCTACACCTGATAATTTCCATACAAGACCAGTACCTTGACTGATAACCTTTCCACATCCATCGATTATCTCATCAGGTGGATAAACTTTGGCTTCCATAAGCTCAGATACTACAGGGGTTAAATTCTCAAAATATTCTTGATCATTATTAAGATCATTTTGAATTGACTCCCACCCATTATTATCCTCATGTAAAGAATCAGACTTGTCTACTGAAGATGACACAACTTCAAAATTGTAACAAGAATCATCATGTTGATTTTCTAATGTTACCCACCAAAAATGATCGCTAAATTGCAGAATATTTGAAAATTGTATAAATTTAGTCCATTGCGTCTTCAATCCATTGTTGAATTTACATTCAGGATTTGCAAATAACTTATCATCAATTAGTAAGGAGGTATTCATCTCAAAAGGAGCCTGAGGCTGCATTCTATATGCAATTTTGAATGAAGGATCTTTATTTTCTGATAAGAACCAGAAAAACTCTCTTTCGTTTGTAATATTGGTTGTTAAAAAATTAGGAACAACTGATTTTACTTGCTGTAATTTTGAAGGATTTGCGGTTAATGCAATATATTTTGTGACATATCTTAATTTGTCTGCGGAACCAATAGGATCCCTAAGCCACAATTCCAGTAAGTCAAATCCATTCATATTCTCGTTAAGAATTGCCTCAACTACAGAGGGATCATAACTTGCAGGAACAATTTGTTTAATTAGTTTATCTGCCTGACTCCTTCCTTTGTGAGATATTAACTCTTGAGTATAGCCATATTGGTTAAGATTACTCAAGTCTAACTGTGATTTATCTGATGTTACATCTTGCCAGGATAAGGACCATACTTTAGCACCTGTATTTAATATGGACTGACGTTTAGCTGTGTCTTCAGATAGAATATTAGCGTGATATTCCCATCCATCTGTAAATACACACATTTTCAAATCAGGTCTTTTTACAAGAAGACTGGTCAGTTCAGGGGTAATTGTCATATCAGGTTTACTGCTGTAAGTTCCGTTAAATTCCAGTTGCAGATCTATTCTCCATAAAAAGACATTTCCGAATTTACGATTAAACTCTTTAGATAGAATTGATGAAACGTCATCTGCAAGCGGAATTTCAAGTAAATACGAGTTTGCCGTTCTAGAAGTTGGAGAATAGGATAACTTACATCCTCTAAGATTCTCTAATCTACGTAAAAATCTATCTTCAAGAACACTCTCAATACCTGACGGCATGTGATAAAGATCTTCAATTTTTACCAGTTTATTTCGAGATAAATGCACAATTTTATTGATTAAACGTTCTGCACATTTTCTGGATATGTACTGACGATTATAATTATCTCCATAGTGAAAGACACAATGATAGCAACCGTCCTTATTAGGATCATCTTTACAAGCACACGTAGATAAAGCCTCAAGAGTCTCCTCAAAAAGCAAAATCATGTTTTCATACTGGTGACCATGTTCATCAACTCTAGTTAGGTCTTTCAAATAACCTGAGCCGCCAGGAATAATGTCATAAATAACTAAATAAGTATTACGTTCTTCGGCAATATCCTTATTAGGGTCAGTTTGAATACAAATCTTAAGATGACTTACATTTCCTTTAAAATGTTTTTCTAAACCTAAATATAAAGCGGCAATTAAAGACTGAGTGGTTACAGTAGCATTTTCTAAATCAGTCTTCGTACTAACTGGTAATTTTATACGAATAGCCTCGCTGTTAACCTCCCTATAAAGAAAAAGACCATTTAACCAAGGCTGCACTCTATTGTTATTTTGTTCTTGTTCTTTTTTCTCGAGATCATAATATTTGCAGCCAAATGCATGCTGATGTTCATTTTTTTGGATATGTTTTTTATAAACAGCGCCACAATATTTGCAGATTTTAAATCCTGGAGCCGCAACCTCATTACCTGCAACCTTAATTGCAATTCCAATGTCCGAAGAAGATCCAAAATTAATTTCCTTGATACAAACATTTCTTAAAAACTCAAAACCAAAAGAGAACTTGTCATCATCAATCTTCCAGGCATTAGTTATATCCTCAGGAAGAGCATTGATAAAGAGTGCTGTCTGTTGGAATGACTGCTCTCTTGAATCAGAATCGTCCTTAATCTGATCCCTTCTTGAATCAGAATGTGCTATAAGCTCTCTTATTCTAATAAGATTTTTTATCTGCCCAACATCTCCCCAGGTACTACATCCACAATGAGGGCAATTATCTGCAACAGGCTTTGTTCTATCGACTTTTTCAATATATGAGCAATCAGGACATAATCTCCATTCTTCAAAGAAAGTGGATTTATTCTTTCCATTATTATCTTTATGAAGTAAAACTCGATCTATATGTAACTTATATCCATTTGCATAGAAAATACTATTCGGAGAAAGAGCCCTTAATGCTTGAGCGGCACTTCTTGAAAAACTGAACTTTGAAACATTATCTTCCTTTTTTGATTCAGAAGAAGTTGTTTCATTATCAAGTATTTCCTTACGTCTAATAACAACAGAATCAACATTTACACTTTCTTCAGGGAAAGCATAATTTGGTAATAAGCCTTTCTCCGTTAGCCACTTGAAAATGTTTTTTCTTGTATAAGAACTATCTGATAATGCTTTTAAGGCTTTAAGTTCCTGTTGTAAATTCTCAATCTCAGAGGCTACAGCATCATCCTTCGGCTTATTTTCTAAAGCCTTTATGCGCTTATTTAAATCAAGTTTATTCTTATCCCAACTTTCTTTGATTTTTCTTGTGGATTCAAAAAGTTCAATAAGTTTGGCTGCCAAACTCTTTCTAATTGACGACAAATCCTTGTTTGTACCAAAAATGTAATTATGTAAATAATCTCTTTTTTCCGTGTCTAAAAAGGTATGTTCAGAGTCTTTTGGATCAATAAGTTCAACAAAACTTCTGTAAACAGAATCAGAGTTCTGCATTAACCATTCAATAAATGCTGTTGGAAATAAATCTTTAGCCTTTTCAGGATTTTTTTGATTATTTAATACAGTACTGAGATATTTAGGAATTTTATTTTCCTTAGATTCGTTTACCCAGCGTCCCAAAGCATAAGCAAATAACTGCCTTTCAAGAACAGAAACCGCTTTTAAAAAGACGCCAGGAGTTTTTACCGAACCTTGTATCATTTCCTCAGGTTCTGACCAATAATACTGATCATGTGTACTTCTCTCTACCATAGTTATTCCAAGAGAGTTTCCATCTCGTCTTCCAGCACGACCTATGCGCTGTACAAAACTAGCCTGAGAAGGAGGAACATTGCACAGCATTACTGTTGATAATGCGCCAATATCAATACCCATTTCTAATGTTGGGGTTGCAGATAAAAAATTGACCGACCAGGAATGATTATCCTTGCCAAACGATTTCTCTATTGCCTTTCTGGTGTCTCCATCTATAAGTGCAGTGTGTTCAGAAGAATTAACTCGACAAGGTTCGCTTTCGTAGGCTGATTGAACGGCATTATCACCATAATTGAAAAGTAACTGCAACCTGCCATCGCAGTTTTCTGTAAAGCAAGGAGCATCACGGAGAAACTCTGAAACAGGTCCTGAAAAATGATATTTTCGTCCACAATGATTACATTTTAATGATTTTACATCGCTTGTTATGGAGATATGGTCTGGAGAAAGAAGCCATACGTCGTTACCATTGTCTCGTTTTAAAGTAGATAACAGATGATGAGCTTTCAAGGTTTCTAACACCAGCTGGTAAAAATCAAGCACAATTGAAGAATAATCACCCCCAAAAAACTTTTTAAACCAGTTTTCATACCAAGTTTTCTTTGAATTACTTCCACTTATAAACTCACAGAAATCTTCCTTATGACATCTAATATTAGTTAGGGACAAACCAACTGGAGGAATTTTCTTTTTACCATAGCTAGGGAAAATACTGCTTTTATGTTGATATGAACCCCAGATATTTCCGTGTCTAAAATATCCCCCCATGCAAGACTCTATTTTTCCTGCTTTATAAGTAGTCTGCTTTAAAACAGTAGGGTCAATTGCGCCATTGTTTTTCAATTTCTGAAGAATGCCCAAAACAAATGGAACAAGTTGTGGCTCCTTTACCTCAATAGCAAATTCCTCTTTGATTTTAGGAATAAGCTCAACAATAGCCTTGTGTATGTTTTGAAGACTATAATTCAGTCCCGCGATTTTGTGATTCAAAAGACTGTGAACTTTTAAGGAATCCAAAGATATTTCCATTAAAAATTCAAATAAAAGACGAACTCTGACTGATTCATATAAATCATTGAAATCATCCTTTAAATCTGAAGATAAATGTTTTAAAACAGACTCTTTTCCCTCAAGAGATATATTTGTAAAGTGTTTCCAGGTTCTCCACCATTGAAGATCTGGTGGAATAAAGGTTGAAACAAAATCAGCTTTGGCAAGATATTTCTTCTCGTCTTCATTTGCATATTTAGATTCAAAATGAACTTTCCAATAGTCTGTAAAATCACGTAAAGCAGATAATAGCAAATAGGGTTTATTTGGCGTTGAGATTTTATCTTTTAAAAAGGAGGCTATTGCCCTTTTGGTGATACCCTTATAATTTCTTGCAGCAATAAATCCGGCTCTTAATGCCGCATCCTGAACTGAATCATTAAAAGCAATAACCTTGTGGTCATCGTTAAATTTACTGCCATTTAAAATATCTGTTGCAATAGCAGATAATGAAGTTGAACGGCTACCCATAATTCGTAGAGTATTACGATATCCACAATGAGGGCATAGCTCATCTCTTTTTGCTCTTTTGGAATTTTCGTCTTTTTCGTATCTGAGCATAGTGGGAATATATACAGCCACAAAATCTGTACTATGGCAGCTAGGACAGGATAAGTTTTCGGAAAAATAACGCTCAATTGCATCTGCATTATCTAAGGGTTGCAATTTTTTACAATGGGGACAAACAACGAAAATCTCACCTTTATGCAGCGTATTTAACCTATCAAATTCATGCCTATCTTTAATCGGAATAAGAAGGTATGCATCTGGCTCAGATTTAAACCATTTATCATAAAATTCTTTCAGATCTGCGCTTACTCTTGCATCGGCAGCACGTAATTCCCCCTTTATTACAGCTCCCCACATATTCTGATCACATGAGTTACAACTAACTAAAGGCAGACACAACGGATCGGTAATATTTCTTCTATCCGCTGCTAAATACAAATGGGGATGTTTTTCTACTGAGGCTACAACATTAACTAGAGATCGCAGCCAGACTTGACATCGAACATTTAAAAAGGGCCTTACTATTGAAGAACCATTATTTTTAATTCTAGCAACGGATATTAAGGCTAAAAGACTTTCGATTAAGTCTCTTGCAATCTTCTTTCCCTCATCTTTTTGAGAAAAAAGAGATTTTAAATCACCAATGTTTTTCTCATACCAATCCTCTGCAAGAAAATCAACACTGAATACGCCTTGAACATCTTTAATAAGGCGCCTAAATCCAGCAAGATTAGGCAACGCATTACCTAATTTATAACAAGCCTCAGGCGAAAGTTCTCCTTCACTGCTAAATCCAAAATCATCGTTTGGAAACCAATTTGATGTAGTAATATCCTTAATGTACGCCGCCATTGAGGATTTATCAGCCTGACTAATATTTTGAGTAGGCCAGCTTCCTTTAGGAACATAATCCCCAAAACTATCTAAATACTCATCGGGAGTTAATCTTTTTTCTGTAATAATTGAGTTATCTTCTAATGAAAAATTAGTCGAAAAAATGGAAGAAGCATATTCACAAAGCTCGTCTAAAGACTCCTCGCCTCCCATTGTGGCTGATGTACCAACACAGGCCAATCTTGCCCCTAAGCCTAATCGGTCTTTTAATCTTCTGATGAGGCAACTTAAATCGGTTCCCTGAGCGCCATCAAAACTATGTAGTTCATCAACAACTAGATATTTGCAGATTTCAGGACCATTTCCTTCCCATAAGGCTTGATCTTCTGGTCTTAACAATAAAAAATCCAGCATCTTGTAGTTTGTTAACAAAATATCCGGAGGAGCCTGTCTTAATACATGGTGATCACTGATTATGTTATCCCTGCTCATCCCATTTTGTGGTGTGGCATTATCTCCAGTATATATGCCTGCTGTAATCTTCTTACCTGTATACTTTTCAATATCATAGATGAGTTCAGCAAGTCTTCTTGATTGATCAGAGGCCAAAGCATTCATGGGATATATGATTAATGCTTTGATGCCTTTTTTATCTGAATTCTGGAGACAATATTCTAAAATTGGATAGAGAAAACACTCGGTTTTTCCAGATCCTGTTCCTGTTGCGATAATTGTAGACTTTGGATTTTTATAGTCTAATCTCTTATATGCTTCAATTTGGTGTAAATATGGTGTATTTGCCACAACCGAGGGAACAAATTTTAAATAAGAAAATGGTAGATCATTACAATTAGCATTTCTAAAAGGTAGCCTAATCTCTGCCCACGGACCTTTCACTATAGAGGTACTATTTCCATGTTCGTCCTTTCTGTTCATAAATTCATCAACAATACTATGTCCTTCATCATTGATGAAATATGGAGTGGCAACAGGAAATTCTTCTTTAATAAAATCTTTAATGCCTTTTTCAACCTCAGAGGCGACAATTGATGGAATCATATTAGTTCTCCTCTAGATTTTCAAAGTAATGCCATGCCTGAGAATAATCAGCAACACGATCTTTTTTGAAGAATGGTGCATAGTATGTAATCGTTCTCTGTTGAGGGTCTCCTGGAAGAGTGTCATCCATAAAGGTCTTGGTTACAGTGCCTGAATCCATTTCTTTCACATCATCAAATCCTAAACCACTTTCTCTAACCGCTCCATTGACAGCATAAGTAACGTCAGAGTCTTTTTTTTCCTTGGATGGGATACCTATTCCTAGAGAGTTGTTTGGAGTGTATATGATCCTTCCTTTTTGGTCGTAGTAGGTATTTTCTTCATAAGAACGCATAACCCTAAATCCAAGACGATAACAAGTCTGTAGTTCATAGAGTGTTAGACAAAAAGCCTGCGCAACAATAACATCAATTTCCAATAGTGCTTGACGTCTTTCTAAATCTGTTCTTAACGTATTATTTCTTTGCCAAGTTGAAGTTAAATTTGAAAAAAAAGAATGGTTTAAATGAAAATCATTTGACGACCATTTATCATAATTAAAAGCAGATTCATAGTTTTCTTCCCATAATTTTTTATAATCATCTGTTATACAATTGAGAGAAAGTGTTCTAGAAATTAATTTTTGTTGATATTTTTCTGATACAGATGCAATTGGAATTGACTTCAGTAATGAAGGCAATAAATCAGGCTTATTAAGAGTTCTTACATAGAAATCTATGAAAATAGAATTAAGAAAAGCAGCAACAAATAACATCTCCTTTTCATTCTTAAAACAAATACTTTCAATTTTATTTATATGGGAAAAACCGGGAGGAATTATTCCAGAGGATAATGTTCTTTCACTATCCGAGCCAACCCTTTCTCTAAGAGCTAACCGATAATAATTATATAGAGCCTTATTTGTCCATGGCTCCTTGTACATACGTCTAACATATTCATCCTCACATACATTTGGTTCGTATTTACAACGAGGCAAATACGAATCAGGAAGATTTTCCAAATCCAAAACTGTCCATTGCAAATTATTAGAACAAGGATTGTTTGGTGTTTTATAGAAAGAAGTTCCCACAAAGAGATGAACCCCGTTTAATATTACCTTCTTAGAGCAATCTGGGAATACAGTTTGGTTGTTTGGGAAATTCCTTATTGTTCCGTCTTTTTGTGCTCCACTTTCAAGCCACATGCCGGAAATATAAATATCAAACAATCCTAATCTTCCATGGTTAAAAAAATGTTCTAATAATTTTAATAAAGTTAAGGTTTGAATATTTGGGAGTATTGGTGCTTTAGGATTTGTACTAAATACTTTTGAAAAAGTTTCAAATACCTGTTTATCAATATGCAGAATGCGCTCAGGATGCCCTTGTGTATTCCACTTTCCATCAGAGTCTTTAATACCTTCAACTTCGTGGTCTGATGGATTTTGCGAATCTAAAATAGTTTTTGGAATAAAAAGGTTACTAATTGTTATAAAGTCAGGTTCTTCATGGTATTTACCATATATATTTACTGAGAATTCCGTATGATGATGAACATCAGCAAACAACTTCAACTCATTACTGAATGAAAAATGCTTCTTGATTCTATGGTAAACATTCTCCCTTAACGTTATTCCATTTGTCTCTGTATAGGGAGTTTCTGGATGCAGTAGTCCTTGAACTCCATCAACTGCAGCATTGCGCCATACATTAGGTAAAAAAAGCTTAAATAAATCTGTAGTACTTCCCTTTAATTCTGGATATAACTTCTCATCATTGAAGAAGTTCTTACATCCAGAAGCAAACTCATAGCTTTCAAGCCAGTATGACTTTGAATTAGAAATTCTATCAAATATAGACTTACCTTCAATGAGGTCTTTAGTCCCCAATAGAACATCCTGAATAGCTTTTGCATTAAATTCTTTATCATGAATTACATACTTAGGATCAAGATCTCCTAATACTTTTGCGCTTTCAAAAGTCACAGTTGCCCAAGGAGGATTTCCCAAAGTAAGATCAAATCCAATATGATTATCTTCTCTTGGAATAAAGAAGTCAGCAAAACGCAATGGCCAATGCAAAAAATGCAGTTTAGAAGTTAACTCATGAACAATCTTAATTCGAGGATTATTCTCAGCATCATTAACCTGATTTTGAACTTCAAGAGAATCAAATAAGTCTGTCTGATAGCTATCAGATTCAATACTTTCAAACAAATCAGTTTGAACTTTTTCCTGTACTTGAGGAACCTCCTTTATGGCATTTAGCTGCTCAAAAACATCATTTATAAATTCTTTTCTTGATGGAAGCAATTGCCATTTTTCAATTGGCCAAAACCATAAAGAACACCAGTAATTCATTATGGCTCTTAGTCGAGGAAATTCTCCAAACTCAAAAATATCATCATTATCCTGAATTTGTTTAAATATCTTCTGTTGTTTTTCATAGTCTAGAAAATCTTTGGTGGCCTTATCTTGATGTTGATATATAGAATAATTGTTGGTTGTTACTTCTCTTACTTCAGATAATCTTTTAGCAAATGATTGCCAATACGATTCAATTTGACTCGATAGCAACTGAAGTTTTATCAGTTCATCGTCTGTAAATTTGGCATTAAAGTTCTTTCGCCATACGTTAATTTCTTTTAACTCTTCTGGCACAATCTTCTTTACATCATCATCGTTATATAATGCCATCCCATCACTAGGAACCAGAAAATGCCATATTTCTCCATCCTGAAGGCCATTTGGACCAACAGGATGTGCTTTTGCTGTTTTTATAGATTTAGCTAAATCACTGGCATAATAGACCTCGCGTCTACAACCAAGCAATGAATTACCACAAAGGAGTTGCCCCTCAAAACTAGGAACAAATCTATCTGCTGATAAGGCATTAAGCCACACGGATACTTCTCCCAATTCAACAGCAGTTGGATTTAAATCAACTCCATAAAGATTTCTATCCGCGATATACATCTTTACCTTTTGCAACTCTTCACGAAATTGAACTTGAGTTAATTGCCTGGCTCCAGGAATATTCATGGCATATTTCATATAAAGCTCAGCAAGTTGATTTGTGGCTTCATTGAGGAAAGCGGCGGATCCCATTGCAGGCTCACATACACGCCATGTTAAAATCTTTTCTGCTTTTGACTTTGGATCTGTGAGTTGAGATAGCTGTTGCTGTTCTAAAACCTCAATTGCATGCTGAACTACACATTTTGTGAGTACTTCAGGAGTATAGTATGATGCTGACGTTTCTCTACTTCTACCAGCCATACGATAAATAAATGAACCTTTAGGATACTTCTTTAATCTGTTTTCTTTGCTAAAAGGATCTTTTTCATAAACTTTCTCTGAATCTTTATAAAAAGATAACTCTGACTCTTTTACAAAATACGCAGTGTCTAACTCATTGAGTTCCTTAACATCTGATTTCTTAACTTCATATAAATCTTCATCTGCAAAGAAGCCTTGATATGATAAAAGAGCCTCATATACGGCACCAAGTTGGTTTACTCCAAGATGTGCGTATGAAATTCGACCACTACGTTTAGTTTTTCCTTTACCATCCGAAAAATTCGCCAAACTCATCCATTGTATAATTTGTTGCAGGACATAATTTGGAAACTCAACATCTTTTAATAATTTTAGATTTCGATCATCAAATAATTTACTATTGAGTTTTTCAATACTAAATTTGCCATGTAGCTCTCGTAAATTATTTTTATTTTCTAAGCCAACACCTTGAGACAGAAATGAAAATAAATTTGAAATCTCGAGTTTCCGAAAATTATTTTAACAAAATTTGGCTTAGAATGGCCTTTTAACAGGCGTTCTGTTCTTTAAAATATGATTATTCCTTTTTAAGAGGTTTTAGCGTACGA
>Ga0256405_10006082_pt1 | contig 19800 bp, 23 predicted proteins | sample RumenRJG_02DNA_FD_189096 | JGI IMG/M metagenome (GOLD analysis project Ga0256405, IMG submission 189096) | Bovine rumen microbial communities from Lethbridge, Alberta, Canada - RJG_02 | ecosystem: Host-associated > Mammals > Digestive system > Stomach > Rumen | place: Canada: Alberta... | reverse complement strand
AACCCGTTTACCGAATCCGGGATTAATGCACATATAGATAACAACGAACAAAACGGCAACGATTGCGATTACTGCCACAATCATTAAAACAAGCAGCCAGGTATCCATTTTAAAGTATAAAGTCATTGCAGCAATAGTGATAGCGGCTAAAACAACAAACGGAAATGTATCCAATGCCCTGTCCGCCACAACTGTTGCGAAAGTCTCTTCAAACTGATAATCCTTTTCATTGGAAAGTACATATGCTCTTACAGGCTCTCCACCGCCACGTCCTGAAGGAGTGATGTTATTGACTGCAAGACCAACAAGCACCATCGGAAGCAATTCCCTGATGCTGACATCCATATTCGCCTGTCTGTTGAGGATTTGCCAACGTAAAGTATACATAACATAAGTAAAAATCTGGGTTAGGATAGCCAATACCACAATAGAGACATTAGCCATTTTAAGGGCATCCACCACCTGGTCTATACCAACAAACCATAGCATTATAAGCAGAATAACTACACTTATTCCCAGAAGCAATATTGTTTTACGGTCCATAGTTTATTATAATTATAGTGTTTCATACTTATAAATTTATATAGAATTTTGTTCAAATTTTAGATTAATGAGATACATTACAAAAACTGACCTGATAATAGTTGCAAGAAATTCAGGATATTTAATGATTGCAATCGGTGCAATGTGTTTGATTCCTTTAATATTCGATTTGATTTATTTTGAATTCGACATACTCAGTTTTGTAATTCCTGGATCAATATCAATACTGTTAGGAGTTTTTGGTTTAACTTATTTTGATGAAAAGGTAAACAAAAAGATGCGTCTCAAGCATGGAATGATGATTTCGTCATTTGCATGGTTATGGGCAAGTCTGATTGGGGGATTCGTCTTCATACTGGCAACCGGGATTTCACCTGTCGACGGCATTTTCGAAAGCATGTCCGCTTTAACAGGTACCGGAATTACAATGTTTGTTGATGTTGAAGCACTGCCTCACAGCATATTATTTTTCAGATCTCTTGAACAATGGATAGGCGGTTTGGGAGTGGTTGTTATGGTAATCGGCGTTTTAACCAAGCCTGGTTCAGTATCATCCAAACTTTATCATTCAGAAGCCCGTGACGAACGTATAAAGCCAAGTATTAAAAATACAATGGAGAAAACCCTGCAGATTTATGCAATTTATACTGTAGCCGGAATAATTTTATATTTGCTTGCGGGAATGCCTCTTTTTGACGCAATCTGCAACACATTCAGCATTGTCTCAACCGGAGGAATGAGCATAAAAAACGCAAATATGGGATATTACCAAAGCGATGTGATTTATCTCATATCAATCGTTTTAATGATTCTTGGAGCAACAAGCTTTTTAGCGCATTATAAAGTTATCAAAACAAGAGGAAAATCAATATTCGGAGATTTGCAATTCCAGATAATAATAACAGTCATTGCACTTGTATCCTTAATGCTTTATCTGACCTCAGACATTGTTCCAATAGACCTTGTGTTCACAGTAGTGTCTGCAATCACCACAACTGGAGCAAGCGTGGCCGTACCACAGGTAATGGCAGGCTGGCCGTCATTTGTAATCGTGTGTCTGATGTGCCTGATGATTACAGGAGGTTCAAACGGATCCACCGTAGGTGCAATCAAGCTGGTGCGCATGATTACCTACTTCAAAGGAATATACCGCCACATCAGAGAAATCCTCTCCCCAGAAGGCAGAGTCGTTCCGGTTAAACTGCACGGACACCCAATCCCTGAAAAATCAATTGCACAGGCCGGAAATTTCATTACATTATATATGATGTTTATAATGTTTACATGGGCATTGTTCTGCCTTTTCGGTTATGACCCTTTCAGAAGCCTCTTCGCTGCAATGTCACTTCAGGGAAATAACGGTTTAGAGCTTGGAATCATCACCCCTACACTGAACCCTATTCTTAAAATCGTCAGCATGTTCGACATGTGGACCGGAAGGCTTGAAATATATCCTGTACTCATTACATTAAGGGCAGGTTTTGAAATATTTAAAAGATAGATTTATATTATCATAAAATAAATATTGATTATCAATTGTTAAGAGGCGATTTTGTGTATGCAATTATAATGGGAGGAGGTCGTGTAGGACTTTCTCTTGCGAATTTATTGATTGATAGTGGAGCGGACATTGCTTTGATTGAAAGTGATGAAACATTATGTAATGAGATTGCAGCAGAACTTGATGCACTCGTTATTTGCGGAAACGGAACCAATTCAAAATTACTTGAAGAAACCAACATTGAAGATGCAGACTTCTTTATTGCAACAACAGGAAACGACGAAGCAAACTTGCTTTCATGCATTTTAGTTAGAAAATACAATGTGGAAACCATAATTGCACGTGTAAGTAACCCTGACCACGAGGAAGCATTTAAGGAAGTGGGAATTGACAGGGTAATCAGTCCTGAAATAAGCGCAGCAAGAGACCTGGCACAATTTGTAATAAATCCCAGAGTATCCAAATTAACAACACTGGGAGAAGGTGATGCTGAAATTATTGAAATGACAATAACCAATGACAAGGTCGTTGGAAAACGTTTTAAGGAAGTGTCCCCTTCAAAAGACTACATCATTATTGCCACTTACCAAAATGGAAAATTGATTATCCCGCAACCTGACAATACCATCAGCCGTGGGGAAAAGGTTTCCATTCTTGTTAAAAGAGGAACATTGAAAAAAGTATCTAAAAAATTAGAGAAGTGAATAGGACATCTTAAGATGTTCCTTTCCATTAATCTCAACTATCGGACCATGACCCGGATAGATATTTTTAACGTCCAGTTCCAGTAGCTTTTCAACGCTGTTTTTCATATCCTGATAATCACCGCCGATATCCATTCTGCCAACACCACCGCCAGCAAATATTGTATCGCCGGAAATTAAGTTTTCACCATCAAACAGACAGATTCCGCCTTTAGTATGGCCCGGAGTGTGTATGACCTTGAATTCTTCGATTTCATCACCGTCATCCAATTTAATATCGACACGGGAATTGTCTTCCTGTCCAAAAGCGGACATTGAGGTTCCCAAAGTGTCCTTGTTTTTCATTGACATTGCATCATACTTATGAACAGCAACCTTAGCGTTCGGGAAGAAATGATTGCCTCCAATATGGTCAAAATGACAGTGAGTATTCACTATCAGGTCAATGTCTTCCGGCTCAACACCATTTTCTCGAAGTTTGGAAAACAGGTAATCCTTATTATGCCCGGCACCTGTATCCACCAGAATATGATTATTTATTAAATAACAATTTGAATCATAATTAAATCCTATTATAAAAATAATTGAACTCATAAAAGATAATATAATCAAGAAAGTAATTAAAAGTTTTGTAAAAAAAAGTTTTATATAAAAATGGGGTCATAGGGATTTGAACCCCAATCCGGGGATTTCTCTTGTCTCAGTACTCCAATTGATCATCACAACAGGTACTGTTCAGTTACGCGTATATTTCTTCAAAGACAACTGGAGTCCCCGATGCTGCCAGGTTACACCATAACCCCCACATAACATACAATAATATTTATGTTTTAATAATATATAAATATTTGGTATCAGTCAAATTTCATCTGCTTATCTATACCAACGATTTCATCAATTTCAAAACCTTTTTCAAGTGCATAATCCTTTTCCACACGATAATTACCTGTTCTGGTTCTTGGAGTATTTTCAGGTTCTAAAAACAGCCATTTTGTGTATTTGAATCTCACTCCAATATATGGTTTTGCACCGAATATTTTTGAAAATTCACATAATGCACTAATCTGTTCCTCTTCAATATAAATTTTCTCTTTGGTAGTTGTTTTAACTTCAATTGCCAAGTACAACTTACCATTTCCCGCTAATACATCAGGCAAAGGTCTTTTAGTGGCACCACCTGATGCTGGAGCCCTCATAGCTGCAAAATTCCTTTCCCATAATTTATGTACCAAATCCCTTTCTTCAGCTGATCCTTTCTTAGCCATATTAACACTCAGATATTAAAAAAAATTTTAGTATATTATCTATTATTATAATTGGAGTATATAAATAAAATGAGAGAGCGTCTGATGAGTATTATAATGTTAAAAAAATAGTTTATATAAATGGGGCCGGGGCCGAGATTCGAACCCGAGTCCCGGGATCCACAGTCCCGGAGGATGACCGCCTACCCTACCCCGGCATAAATATATATGAAATATAAAAATTGTTAAAATGCGGGAGCAGGGATTCGAACCCTGGAAGACCTGTGTCAACAGGTCCTAAGCCTGTCCCCTTTGGCCTCTCGGGCACCCCCGCTTATGAAAAAAACAAAGGATACATAGAAACCATGAAAAATCTTAACAAATTTTAAATGCTCCGGCCGGGATTCGAACCCGAGTCTTCGGCTCGAAAGGCCGAAATGATTGGCCGGACTACACCACCGGAGCATACAAATACAAATAAAGTTTATTTAACATGGGCCCAATGGGGTTCGAACCCATGACCTTCCGGTTATGAGCCGGACGCTCTACCTGGCTAAGCTATGGGCCCAAAAGCGCCATCGACAGGGCTCGAACCTGTGACCAATCGGTTAACAGCCGAACGCTCTACCTACTGAGCTACGATGGCATAAGACACCCATCTAACTTAACCAAATAAAACCCATGATTAATAATCAAAAGACTTTAAACAGTAATAATAACTTTGCATTACATAGTATATAAAGCTTTTGGTTTTTCAACTTATTTGATAAAAAAAATCAAATCTATACAATTATTAATTCAAACTAGTATATAAACTTTAAGGAACAAAATATCATTATGGACTCTAACATATTTGACTTGATAAAAAAAGCTAACAAAACAACGCTAGACAATCACAGCAATATAATAACTCTTGAAAGAGCAATATTCCTATCATGGTGGTGTGACAAAGGAGACTGTGCATTCTGCTACATGTCAACACAAAAAAACAAGATAAAAAACCCTCATAAAGCCAGAAGAAATGTAAGCAACATCTTTGCAGAGGCCGAAATGTGCAAACGCCTTGACTGGAACATTGAATTTTTATCAGGAGGCTACGAATCATTCACCACCCGGGAAATCAAAGAGATTGCCACAACAATAAAAGACATTACCGGACAGGGCGTCTGGTTAAACACAGGAATAACCGACGAACTGGATGAATACGGATCAGAAATTAAAGGAATCACAGGCGCCGTTGAAGTGGCAAACCCTGAAATCCATGAAAGAGTCTGCCCATCCAAAAAATTAGACGATATAAGCAATATGTTAGATACCGCAAATGATTTAGGATTTAAAAAGGCAATAACAATTATTCTTGGCCTTGGTGAAACAATGGATGATGTCACATACATTATCGACTACATCAAAGACCATAAAATAGATCGAGTCATCTTCTACTCATTAAATCCCCACAAGGAAACCGTTTATGCAAATTCATCACAGCCGGCATCACTTTACTATGCCCAAGTTGTGGCACAGGTCAGGCTGGCATTCCCTGAAATCGAAATAATCTGCGGAACATGGATTGATAACCTTGCAAACATCGGAATATTAATATTGAGCGGAGCCAATGGAATCACCAAATTCCCATTATTCAAAATGTTTGGAACCAAATACGGTAAAAGAGTTGAAGAGGAAGTTAAATGGGCAGGACGTGAATTAAAAGGAACATTCACAGATAATGCACAACTAGGACCGAAACACAGTGAAGTTTCACCTGATTTAGACAAATTCATTAAAAGATACATTAAGGAATCATTGAAAAATAAATATTGATTTTAGCTTAAAATATTGTTTTTAAGTTAAAACAATATATAAATTAGTTTATTAAATAATTAAATTTATATATTCTTTTTTTATTGGAAATAACTTTAAATAAGATGTTAAATAAATTATAAACTGAAAATTTAGTGAAAAAATTTTCACCAATAAAAATTCCAGCCACACTCATAACCCGAAGAAGAGAGAAATTTTTAAAAAGTATAAATGTGGTTATAATGAAATTAACATTGGAAACATTAATTGAAGAAGCAGAAAATTTCACTAAACTTGAAAGTCAAAAATCTCACCCCGAATTACTTGGAGTTAGTGATGGAAAACGAATCGGAACCTATATTGAGCATGAATTTAAAAATTATCTTAAACTGAAATATGAATTCAATATGGGTTCAAGTGCACAGGGAATAGACTTTCCAGATCCCGAGATAAACACTGACATTAAGGTAACCTCAACAAAAAAGCCCCAAAGTTCATCCCCGTTCAAAAATATAGAACAGAAAATATACGGATTAGGACACAACATCCTTCTTTTCGTTTACAAAAAATATGAAATAAACAATCAGTGCCACATTAAATTCAAACATTGCATTTTCATTTCATCAGATAAGACCGCCGATTATAACCTGACAAAAAAATTAAGGAAACTGATAAGAAAAGGTGCCGGGGAAAAGGAAATTATTAAAATTTTAAATGAGAAAAATATTCCCGGTGACGAGGATGTTTTAAAAAACCTTGCAAAAAAGATCATATCAAATCCTCCAAATCAGGGTTACTTAACAATTTCAAATGCGCTGCAATGGAGATTGAAATACAGCAATGCAATTAATTTCAAAAATCAAATTAACGGGAAATACAAATATGGGAAAATTCAATAAGAAAGAATTTGGAGACTACCAAACTCCACTGCATTTCACACAGGACATATGCAAATACCTGAAAAAGGAATTGAAACTCGCACCTGACATCATCATTGAACCGACTTGCGGAATCGGCAATTTTTTAAAAAGCGCATCTGAATTTTTCCCATCAATAAAATTATATGGAATTGATATAGACAATGAGAAATTAAAAACTGCGAATAAAACGATTCCGAATTTAACCCTGATTAATGAAAATATTTTTGATTTCAAATTTGATTGCTTCAATAAACAATATTCATATTTAATTATTGGAAACCCTCCATGGGCAACAAACAGTGAGTTGTCAAAACTGGACTCTGCAAACGTTCCTGAAAAATCAAATTACCGAAATGAAATGGCCATTGATGCAATGACTGGAGAGAGCAATTTTGATATTTCAGAAGCGATTATGCGAAAAATAATCAGCGAATTTAAAGATACCCGCTCAACAATAGCATTATTATGCAAGACAATTGTTGCAAGAAATATTTTCAAAGAATTGATTGAGAACGATATTGAATATAGTTTTATCAAGCAATTGAATATTAATTCATCAAAAATTTTTAGGATCGATGCTGAAGCGTGCCTGTTTGTCCTGCAGTTCAGTGAGGACACAGTGAAGGAAAAAACATGTGAAGTTTCAGATTTTTCAAATCCCGATAAAGTACTGTACAAGTTCGGTTTTATAGGCAACAATTTCTACTCAAACATTGACAACATCCCTGATATCGACGGAGAGTGTGCTTTTGAGTGGAGACAGGGAGTAAAACATGACTGTTCAAGCATTATGGAACTTGAATGCAAAGAGGGGGTGCTGATAAACAAGAATAAGGATAAATTATCGATTGAAAATACTTTGATATATCCTTTGCTTAAAAGCAGCCAATTGAAAAAGCCAATAATCAGCGAAACTTCCAAATACATTATAATAACGCAGAAAAAAATCAAACAGGACACTTCTTACATTAAAACATTGGCTCCGAAAACATGGGAGTACTTGAATGAGAATAAGCAATATTTTGATAAGCGCAAAAGCTCAATTTATAAGGATAAAGCGGATTTTAGCATATTTGGAATTGGTGATTACTCTTTTAAAAGATATAAGGTGGCAGTTTCCGGTTTTTATAAAAATCCAATATTTTCACTCATATATGGTAAAAAAGCATTCATGTTAGATGATACCTGTTATTACCTGTCTTTTGATGATTACAATCATGCATACGTCACAATGCTAATTTTAAATAGCCCGTTAGTTAAATCATTTCTTAAAAATATTGCATTTCTTGATTCGAAAAGACCATACACTAAAAAAGTATTAAAACGAATAGATTTAAAAAGAATCCTTGAAATATTGTCCTACAATGCATTAAAAGAAATCGAAAAGGAATTGGGGTTGAAAGATTATCTCGACACCAATATATACAATAACTATCTGGAACTTCTGAAATGCTGAAAAAATATTTATAATTTATTTGATGTCCAACCTGAAATTAAATTTTAGTATTAAATTAATAATTATAGCTGAATTCACAACTCTCTTTTAAGATTTTTAATTTTGTCAATGGAAATGCCAGTATAGCGGGAAACAACTTCCACATCAAAATCCTTATCAAGGAGATTTCGAGCAACTTGAAGTTTACCCTCCTCAATACCTTCATTATATCCGTCGGCTCTTCCATCGAAGTAGATTGTGTCGAATCCTTCTCCGTATTTTTCAATTATACGTTCAACTTCAGGATGTCTTGTAAATGTTTTTGACAAATCAACCATCTCCTTCAATTCATCATTCTTGAAAAATCGTGCAAGAACCATGATTTCACAATAGATGATTTTCTTTTTGAAATCATCATCGGGAATATTGGAATTCGCAATCAAAAAGCAAATAATTATTCATTAACTGTTTAATTGGAATATCAACAACCATCAGACAAAACGATTAAATCACTCATTTTCAAGTCAGATAATTCACAATGCATAACATTCAGTGAATTATAAGTATTTAATATTCATCGTAATAATATAAAGAACGTCAAACTTCAAATACAAAAAATAAAATAAAATAAAATAAAAGAAAGCTGGAAATTCACAACTCTCTTTTAAGATTTTTAATTTTTTCAATGGAAATACCGGTACACTCAGAAATTAACTCAACATCAACTCCTTTTTTAAGGAATTTCGAGCAATTTGAAGTTTAGCATCGGCGTTTCCATTGAAGTAGATTGTGTCGAATCCTTCTCCGTATTTTTCAATTATACGTTCAACTTCAGGATGTCTTGTAAATGTTTTCAACAAATCAACCATATCCTTCAATTCATCATCCTTGAAAAATCGTGCAAGAACCATGATTTCACATTGGATGATTTTCTTTTTGAAATCATCATCGGAATATTGGAATTCGCAATTAAAAAGCAAATAATCTTCATTAGCTGTTTTATTGGAATGTCGATGTCCATATCCGGCAATATGATTAAATCTATTGCTTCTGTGTCTGATAATTTCTCATATGTTATTGCTTTGTAGACAAGATTATTTAAAACTTTCCTACCATCTTTTTGTTGAATGAAGATGGTTTCAACTCCAAATGTTATATTCTTGTCTATTTTCATCTCATTTATGCCATGTTCTGGATTTGCGATGCTTACCACTCCACTTTGAACTCTATATCCTTCATATTGTGGATCGTAGCGAGTTTGTTCATGGTAATCGCATAAGGAATGTAATTTATCAGCATATAGTCCTTTTGAGAGGAATTCTGTTAGTTGTATGATTTCTCCATCTACTTTAACAACTATATCCCTGCGTTGTCCGGTTCAGGGCACTTCTGTTTCGATGAATTCTATTGAATCACCTTCATGGTACAGGTATCGGTGAAACTTGATGCCTAAAATCTTATAGTTGAATTTATAGAATCTGTCGGCAGATTGCGGATTATTAATTGCCATTTTAAACACTCCTGTTTTTGATTAATATTGGCCAAATATTAAACGTGTCCGAACACTACTATATTTGATTTGAAAGTATATAAAACAGTTAGTTATAAATCAAAGCAATATTAAGGATTTATAACAATTTTTAAAAGCTATAACAATATTTCATTGTGAAATCAAAATTTTATCCATGAAAAAAGTTTTCCCTAAACTCATGAAAAATTCAAAAAAAAAACATGTTTTTCCCGCTTGAAGAAAAACTAATATTGGTTATATGTTACCCCATTACCTCCACTGTGAAAATAGTTAAAAACCAATCAATAATCATGCACATTTTCAAATTCAAAATTAAATCACTTAAATTAGAAGTTAGAAATTGTTTTATAATAATTAATTCCAAAGTTATAATTAAGTTTTAAAAATAATTATGGAACCTGCATTTAAATTACTTTTCAAATTCCACATGCAGTTTCCTTATTTTTGAATCACCTCGACTTTTCAAAATTCGAGGCACTTCAATTAATGATGAAGACATTACCCGTCAGCAATCAATTCCGTGATGATGGTTTCGTTAAAATATGAATTAAAAACATCATGACCAATTCAATGGAGGTGTTTAAATGAATTTAAACGTAGGAGTTATTGGTGCTGGAGCATTAGGCACTGCCATTGCACAAATAATGAGTGAAAATGTTAATGAAGTGCTATTGCATGTTAGAAAGGAAAAACTATGCGATGACATCAACAATACCGGATACAATACGCAATACTACCCGAGTCAAAAGTTGAAGGGAAACATCAAAGCGACAACCAAACTTGAGGATTTGGACAAATGCGAAATTATTTTCCTGGCAATACCCTCTTCCGCATTCAGAAGCACATTGAAAAATCTTAAAGAAATAATCGGCAAGAACACGATTCTTGTCACAACAGCAAAAGGAATTGAGTATCCCTCCCTTAAAACAATGGGGGATTTAATATCCGAGTACTTTGATGAAAATTACGTGGCATTATCCGGACCTAATTTTGCATCTGAAATGATGTTAAGCCAGCCGACAGTTACAAACATCGCATCCAGAAAACCTGAAAACTCAATAAAAGTTAAAGAAGTGCTTTCAACAAAACAGTTCAAGGTTAAGATAATTGACGACATTAAAGGCATTGAATTGTGCGGCATTTTAAAAAATATCAATGCCATCGCCAATGGGATTTGTGAGGGAATGAACCTTAACAAAAATGCGCTCTACAGCATTTTAACAAGAGGATTCATTGACACCATAAGAATCATCGAATCCGTTGGAGGAGACCCCAATACTGCGCAGGAATATTGCGGCTTTGGAGATTTGATTCTGACTTCAACTTCACCCGAAAGCAGAAACCATACCCTGGGAGTATTATACGGCCAGAGATTGATTATAGATGAAGTGGCCAGCGGAATTGTTTTTGAAGGAAAGAATTCAATCAAAGCGATTAAGGACATCTGTGAAAACAACAATGTCCAAAGCAGTATTGTTGATTTTGTTTATGAAGTTATTATTGATAAAAAATCGCCCATAAAAGCTTTTGACAAATTATGGGAAAGTATAGAATGAGAATGTGAAGAATATGATTGGAGTAATTTTATCTGCAGGAATGGGCACCAGATTAATGCCCCTTACAAAAGACAGACCTAAACCACTGCTTGAAATTAACGGCATGACCCTGCTTGAAAGAATGATTAAAAACCTGATGAATGAAGGTATCAGCGAATTCATTGTACTTGCGGGCTATAAAAAGGAAAAGGTCGTTGAATTTGCACCGGAACTTGAAGAAAAATACGGCATCAACGTCAGAATCATTGAAAATGAGAAATATGATGAGACCAACACTTCAGTATCAACATATCTTGCAAGCAGATACATTGAAGAGAATGACTGTGATGATTTCATATTGATTAACGGGGACAATGTTGTTGATTCACAAATCATCACACGAATTGCCGAAAGAAAAAACACAAGCCTAATTGTCGACAATTATAAAACACTTAATGAAGAGTCATTTAAATTAATCATTGAGAATGAAAGTTTTAATGACAATAAGAGTATCGCCAACGGGATCATAAAAGAAATAGGCAAGGAAATTGACATTCCAAGTTCAACAGGAGAATTCATCGGTGTTTCAAAAGTTGCCGCAAAAGATATTTCAAAATTCAACAGAATACTTGAAGACCTGATAGAAGAGGATGAGCAGAACTATTACGATATAGCATACAAGACTTTGAGTACACAAAGCACTATTGATTATGTTTTGACAAATGGCCTTAAGTGGACCGAAATAGATGATCATAACGATTGGAAGCAGGCTCAAAAATTAATTGATGAATTTGAAAACTGATTCATTAATTTTTAATTCATTTTTTAATATTTGAAATTACCTAAAAAAGTACTATTTTTAACATATATTTATAAATTAAATTAAACAGATATAATGATAATATAAAAAATTATCCTAAAAGGGAGGTATTATTATTAGTGACGATGTCGATATGATGTGTGGACTTGAAATCCACGTGCAACTAGAAACCGAATCAAAATTATTCTGTGATTGTCCTACAAATTATCAGGACGCACCTATTAACTCAAACATCTGTCCAGTTTGTCTTAATCAACCAGGTGCAAAACCACATCCAACAAATATAAAAGCATTGGAAAATGCATTAATGATTGCTTTAATGCTCAACTGTGAAATAGATCAAGATGTTATCTACTTCATGAGAAAACATTACGATTATCCTGATTTGCCATCAGGTTACCAAAGAACTTCTGTCCCTATTGGAATCAAAGGTGAATTGAACGGCATTAGAATCCGTGAAATTCACGCGGAAGAAGACCCTGGTCAATTCAAACCTGACAGAGGTACTGTTAACTTCAACCGTTCCGGAATTCCATTAGTCGAAATTGTAACAGAACCTGATATCAAATCACCTGAAGAAGCAAGAAACTTCTTAAAAGAATTAATTCGTGTTCTTCAATACAGTGGAGGAGCACGTGGTGAAGGTACCATGAGAGCAGACGTTAACATTTCCATCAACGGAGGAAACAGAGTGGAAATGAAAAACGTTAACTCCATCAAGGGTGCATACAAAGCACTGAAATTTGAACTTGTCAGACAAAAGAACCTCATGAAAAGAGGAGTGGAAGTCAAACAGGAAACCCGTGCATACCTTGAATCCCAAATGATTACCGTGGGAATGAGGATGAAAGAAGATGCTGATGATTACAGATTCATAACTGACCCTGACCTTCCACCAATGAAGATTTCAGATGAAACCATTCAAAGAATCCTTGACACAATGCCTGAAGCTCCACACAACAAGGTTAAAAGATTTGTGGAAGATTATGATATTGATGAGGAATCCGCTAAGGTATTAACTTCAGAATTGGATCTCGCTATTGCTTATGAAGAGGTTGTAAAAGAAGTTGACTCCAAATTCGCTGCAAAAGTAATGAGAGATGAACTTAAAAGAGTATTATCCTATAATAAATTGGACTTTGCAGACAGCGGAATTACTTCCGGCGACTTGATTGAATTTTTAAAAATGCTTCAGGACAAGGAAATTACCGCCAAGGCAGGTCATAAAATCATCGAGCAGATGCCAAACAATGACAAGTCACCGAAAGCTATTGCTGAAGAGTTAGGATTGCTTGGTGTTGTAAAAGATGATGAAGTATTGGCTGCAGTAAAACAGGCAATCGATGAAAATCCGAAGGCTGTTGATGATTATCTGGCAGGTCAAAAAGCATCCCTTAACTTCCTGGTAGGTCAAGTAATGAGATTAACCCGTGGAAAAGCAGACCCTGGAGAAACTGTTAAACTTTTAAAAGAAAACATTGAATAAACCCTGGAGGAAGACTATGGGAGATAAAAAATCTTTTGTAAAAGATTACATGACAAAAAATGTTATTAGTGTTTCTCCAGATACTGAAACTGAAAAAATAATTGAATTGATGAAAGAAAGTCATCACAACAGTTATCCAGTTGTTGACAATGGCAAGTTAGTCGGAATGGTAACTGCATTCGATATCGTTGCTAAAGAATGGGCAGAAACCGTTTCAGGAATAATGAGTACCAAATTAGTTGTTGCCAATCAGAAGTTATCAATTAATGACGCTTCCAGAGTAATGTTTAGAAGAGGCATTTCACGAATGCCTGTTGTCGACGGAGACGGAGCATTAGTCGGAATTATCACTAATACCGATATGGTAAGGTCACATATTGAAAGGTCAACACCCAATAAGGTCGAATACTTTAGAAAAACTATGGAACAGTTATACGGCATCAAAACCACTCTGAAACATATGCGTGTTGAAACCAGCAAATTGAGACCGACACAGGATAGAGTCTATGCAGATGAGCTTGAAGGCAGAGCCTATGAACTGGAGAAAGGATTGGCCGAACCGGCAATAGTTGTTAAAACCGGAGACAGATGGATTCTGGTTGACGGCCATCACAGAGCAGTGGCTTCAGCACAAAGAGGATATGAAACTGTTGACTCATATGTCGTTGATTTAGGCAAGGACATTAAATTAGGTATGGAAAAAACCGCTGATAAAGCCGGCATATTTACTTTTGATGACATTGAAATCATTGATGATGATAAACATCCCCTAATAGCACTTACTGAAAGTATGCAGGATCAAGAATCAAAAGGTGATGACTAATGGATAACGATAAGATTATCAGAGAAGTTTATGAAGTTCTAGAATCAAGAAGGGACAATCCGATTGATTCCTATACCTCCAATATAATGCAGGACAGCGATAAGAAAGCTGAAGACAAGATTCTTGAAAAGATAGCTGAAGAAGCAGGTGAAGTTTTGATTGCTTCCAAGAATGATGAAAATCTTGTTTACGAATCTGTTGATTTAATCTTTCATACATTACTGCTCCTAGCATACAAGGGAGTGGAGCTTGATGAAGTCTTCGAGGAATTTGCAAGAAGACGCAAATAAGTAAAAATATATTAACATTCAAATCAAATATATTAGTTAAATAGAAAAGGTTAAAAAATGTTTGATACAATCTCTGAAAAAAAATTTTTATTAAAACAGCTTGTTAAAAGAGATTTAACTTCAAAATATAAAGATTCAGTTTTGGGAATACTTTGGAGTTTTTTAAACCCTCTTTTAATCATGTTGGTGTTTACAGCAATTTTTTCAATGTTATTTGGTCGTCAAATTGAAAATTATCCTGTTTATTTCCTTTCAGGAAGGGTCATTTATGATTTCTACAACGCATCAACCAAAGGGGCAATGCGTTCAATCAAATCAAACGCTAACTTATTGAAGAAGATATATGTACCGAAATATATGTTTTCAGTTAGTGCAATATGTTATGAATTTATTAATTTCTTAATATCATTTGTAATATTATTCGGAGTAATGTTAATTACAGGTGCTCAATTCCACTTGACAAGCGTATTTGCAATTATACCGATTATATTATTAGTATTCCTAATTTTTGGAGTGGGATTGATATTGGCTGTTTGCAATACATATTTTTCAGATATCGGACATTTATATAATGTATTCACATTGATTTTAATGTATGCTTCCGCATTATTTTATCCGATTGAAATTGTTCCGGCAAGGGTGCAGATTATTTTCACATTAAATCCGGTTTACTCTGCAATTTCATGCTTTAGAGAAGCGGTAGTATTTGGAGTCATTCCGGACTTTTCAACATTATTGTATCTTGCAACATTCGCATTTGCAGTATTAGGAATTGGAATCCTGTTATTCAGTATTTATGAGAAAAAATTAGCATTAGAAATATAATTGGGTTTTATTATGAGTCTTAAAGAAAGAATTATGAATTTTTCTAGAAAGAAAAAAAATGAAGATAATTTGCTTGATGCTGATAATGAAATAGCCATTAATGTTGAACATTTAACAATGGAGTTCAAGATTACAAAAGATAAAATCGACACCTTAAAGGAGTATGTAATCAGGACTTTGAAAAAAAACAAAAAACAAAAGAAGAAAATCAAAGTTTTAGAGGACATATCATTCAAAGTATATAAAGGGGACCGTGTAGGTATTTTAGGATTTAACGGTGCAGGAAAAAGTACTCTTTTAAAAATATTGGCGGGAATTTATGAACCGACATACGGTAAGATTACCATTAATGGGAAAGTTGCGCCATTGCTTGAACTAGGTGCCGGTTTTGATAAAAATTACACCGGAAAAAACAACATTTTTTTAAACGGTGCTTTCTTGAGCATGGAAGAGGATTTTATCAAGAAAAAGTATGATGAAATCGTTGAATTTTCAGAGCTTGGAGAATACATTAATTATCCTGTTAAAAATTATTCTTCAGGTATGAGGGCAAAATTAGGTTTTTCAGTTGCAACCCTCGTTAACCCAGACATATTGATTATAGATGAAATATTATCAGTCGGGGACATCAAATTCAGAAAGAAAAGTTCCGCAAAAATCAGATCCATGATGAGCGAGGGAGTTACAGTTTTGCTTGTTTCCCACTCCATCGGTCAGATTAGGGACATTTGCGACAAATGCATCTGGATTGAGAATGGTCATCTGGTAATGGAAGGGGAAGTGAACGAAGTTTGTGACGCATACGTTAAAAGTGCTGAATCAGGTAAAAAATAGGTTTTAACATGGATAAACGATGGATATCAATATTAATTATAATAATACTGGCAATTTGTTGCGGATATTTGATTGTATCATCATCAAATACTGTTGGTAATGCAATTGTGGATGTGAATAAGTCAACTGTCACAATACCTCATCATTTCTCAGTTGGATCTGAAGAAAAGGACAGCATTGTATTAAATGAAAGATCAGGCACTGCCAAGATATTTGTTAAAGATTTAGGTAAAATAAGCAATTTCAAGAAATTATTTGATAAAGAAGTGAAATCCCTTTCAGATAATGAAGAAATTGATATATTGAAGAATACAACAAATTCAACTGCTGATTTTGAGTATTATACAGTGTACTATCAAGATTATTCTGATTCAGAGATGTATAATAAATCAATTACTTACCTATATAAATTTAACCATACATATCTGGTGAAATGTGACGGATTCAAGGACACAGGTTTTCTGGACAGCAATTTGGACCTCATTATCAATACAATTAAACTAGATTATAAAAAATCACAGGAGTAAGCATAGATGCAATTCAATTTTTCAGTCATAGTTGCCAGTTACAACTCTGAAAAATGGATTGGAAAATGTTTAAATTCTCTAATAGAGCAGGATATTGGATTTAGCGAAAATATCGAAGTGATAATTGTTGATGATGCCAGTTTTGACAATACCAAATCTGTATGTGGCGAATATATTAGCAGGTATCCGGATAATATACGCTTTATTCAAAACGAATCCCATAAAGGACCGGGAACTGCCAGAAATATAGGTATCGAGCAGGCTACCGGCAAATACTTGAACTTTTTAGATAGTGATGATTATTTATCAAAAAATACATTTAGCAAGGTCCTGTCTTTTTTTAAAGACCATGACAGTGTCGATTTAGTGTCCATACCTATATACTTTTTTGAAAACAAGTCCGGACCCCATTACCTGAACGATAAATTTGAAAAAACACAAGCTGTGAATCTTATTGATAATCCTCAATCATATCAATTGTCCGGACCGTCCAGCTTCATTAAAAAATCAGCAATAGGAAACATCAGATTTCCCGACATCATCACCTCTGAAGATGTTGTTTTTGTAAATGAGATACTGATTAAAAATCCGAATATCGGCTTATGCTGTGAAGCCAAATATTTTTACCGGAAAAGGGATGATGGAAATTCCATTATTGACACTTCACAATTGGATAAGAATTATTATTGCCCGAGAGTTGAGAATTACTTCAAACATCTTATTAAAAAAAGTCTCGAAGAGTATGGTAGGGTTGTTGAGTTTATTGAGAATGTTATAATGTATGACATTTCATGGATGCTGAAAATTAATAATATCTCTGAAATTTTGAAAAAAGACGAGATGAATAAGTTTAAAGAGTCTTTAAAGGAAGTTCTTGATTATATCACTGATTCTGCAATATACAATTATCCCTTTTTAGAGGAATATGAAAAAATCAATGCTTTTCGATTGAAATACGGCGATTTTTCCAATCCGATATTTGAAAAATTCGATTTGAACACCGTTTTTATTGACATTTATGACATCATCAATGACCAGTTATATGTACTGGCCAATATCCCTCATTTTAAAGAGGATATGGGGATTGGAGTTTATGTGAATGGTGAAAAAATAAAAACCAGTGCTTTGAAATTTCCTCAGAGGGATAAGAAATATCTTGATTACGTTTACTGCCGGGACAATTCATTCGAATTTAAAATTCCGCTATCCAAAAAGAAAAATTACAATCTGGAATTCAAAAAGAATAATGAAGCACTGCATATTGATTTTTCAAGGCCGTGCAACTTTTCAAAAGTGGCGGGATATGCAAAAACAAGGGATTACCTGAGTGTTTGGCATGATGATTGCATCAGCATTGAAGGCAAAACTTCATTTAAATGGATAAAACAGGAATTTAAAACACTGATTAAAATGGCTAAAGAGAGGGTTCCTGGTTTTAAGGTTGGAATACCTTTCAGGATAATGTATATGCTCGGATATCCTTTCCTTAGAAATAAAAGAATCTGGTTTTTCATGGACCGTCCGGAAGTTGCGGATGACAATGGAATGCATCTTTTTAAATATGCACAGGACAAGGATAAGGAAATTAAAAAATATTTTATTATCCGCAAAGACAGCAATGATTATGAGGAAATGAAAAAAATAGGTAACGTAATTCCATTCAAATCAATAAAACACAGGTTCTTAGGGTTATTTGTTGAAAATATTGTCACATCCCATCCTGATAATGAAATTATTTATCCGTTCTGGGGGACTTATCCTCATTTAGCTGGCCTTTTAAAGTCAAACAACGTATTTCTGCAGCATGGAATAATTAAGGATGACATCTCCTCATGGCTGAATAAGTTTAATATGAACCTGTCATTCTTTTTAACAAGTGCTCCGCCAGAATACGAATCAATATTTGAAAATCCGTATAATTATACCGAGGATGTTGTTCAGTTGCTTGGTCTTCCAAGATACGATACGCTGGAGAATAATGAAGATAAAAAGCAAATCATCATCATGCCCTCATGGAGACGTAGCCTAACTCGAAAATCAGATGACTACATTAGAAATTCCCAATTTTTCAAAAGGTTCAACTCACTGATAAACAATGAAAAATTGATCATGGCATGTAAGGAAAAGAATTATGAGATAATATTCAGGCCTCATCCGAAAGTATATGACTTTATAGAGCTTTTCGACAAAAACGATTATGTGACCATTGACTTTGACAGAATGAGATATCAGACACTGTTCAACAATGGCTCACTGTTAATTACCGATTACTCATCTGTTGCATTTGATTTTTCATACCTCTACAAGCCTATTTTATATTATCAGTATAGTGAAGATTATCATTTTGACTTAAACGACAGCTACTTCAATTATGAAACAATGGGTTTTGGAGAAGTGGTTAAAAGTGAAGATGAGCTGGTGGATCTCATTGTTGATTATATGGACAATGATTGTGAAATTAAAGATAAATACTCAAAAAGGATAGATGAATTCTTCCTGTACACCGATAAGAATAACTGTCAAAGGGTATATGACAAAATTAAGGAATTACCTCTTAAGGACTAGCTCCATATTATGCATTCCTCTCTCGAAACTCAGGAATTTCACTCTTTTTTTATTAAATTCCTTAAATCCCAATTTTTCATATAATTTCCGGGCCCCGACGTTTCTGAAATCCGCATCAAGAATAACCCGGTTCATGTTTTTTTCACGGGCGTATTCTATTACCTCAAAGAGAACTTTTCTGCCCAATCCCTGACCTCTGAGCGAATCGTCAATTGCGATTTCTGCAATGTACAGGTCACCGGGTTTGACATCGCACAAAACAAAATAGTCAAGGATATCTACTATCAGCAGCCTTAAGGACTTGAAGTTGAAATGCGCCGGGAACTTATCCATATAATATATAAGCATTCCTATTATGTTGTCATCGCCATCCAGTATTACGGTGAATGTTTCAAGATCCTCATCCAAAAGGCTTTATAT
>Ga0256405_10006081_pt1 | contig 19801 bp, 16 predicted proteins | sample RumenRJG_02DNA_FD_189096 | JGI IMG/M metagenome (GOLD analysis project Ga0256405, IMG submission 189096) | Bovine rumen microbial communities from Lethbridge, Alberta, Canada - RJG_02 | ecosystem: Host-associated > Mammals > Digestive system > Stomach > Rumen | place: Canada: Alberta... | reverse complement strand
ATATCAAAGAACATTTTAGGAAGTACGCAAGTCCCAGAAATATGTTTGTTCTTCCGAAAGAGATTGGTGATTTAGGAGAAATACCTATCTTCATTGAAGAACAGAAATACCAATAAATTCCAATTTAGCATACCGCAAGAATCTTAAACGGAACCCTATGAGCATCGAAGAACTTCTGAAACAGCCTTACTGCGTCATGGACATCCTGCCTTGGCAGGTGTCTGCCGATGGTGGCGGACAATATTTCAAGGTGGAGCAATACTACCTGAACCATGTTGAGCGGTTAAGTCGTCAATATGCTGATGTGTTGTTGAAAATGAACTGCTACTACGACTTGGCATTTAGCCACGATGCCGAACATTGGCAACAAAACCCTGAGCCATAGAAGATTGTTCAGATGGTCAATGCCTGCTTATCGGAAGAACCCACAGAGACGTGTCTCTATGTCGCGTTGGCAGAAGACTCTATGTTGATTACGCTTCAGCGTGACACCACCTACATGACGCTCTACAACTTTACATGCGAGCCCTTAAATCTCGTTTGCCAGTTATCTTTATCCGTAGGTTTGTTCGTATGGTCTCCACTAACTAAATAATATAAGAATGGAATATAAGAAACTGAATAACGGCATAGAGATGCCGATGATTGGCCTCGGCGTGTATAACATATCAGAGCGCAAGACACAACGGGTGGTTGAGGATGCTATCAGCGTAGGCTATCGGAGCATCGACACGGCTGCTATGTACTACAACGAGCGAGGCGTGGGCGATGGCTTGCGGGCATGCGGCTTGCCAAGAGGGGAAGTGTTTGTCACCACAAAGATATGCGAGCCCTGCCACACCCGTGAGCAGACGCTCCGTACGGTGGAGCACTCGATGCGCGAACTCAGGCTCGACTATGTTGATCTGATGCTTCTGCATTGGCCCGTAGGTAATCCCGTGGTGATGTGGCAGACGCTCGAAGAGCTCTACCAAGAAGGATGGTTCCGTGCCATCGGTGTGTCGAATTTCTATCCCAACACTTTTCCCCAGATTGTGAATGATGCCAATGTTGTGCCCGTAGTGAACCAATGCGAAGCCCATGTACTCTACCAGCAACGCAAGATGCTGGAGTATCTGAAGCCCTATGATGTGGCGCTGGAGGCATGGAGCCCACTGGCAGAGGGGAAGCATGGCATTTTCAAGAATACCACGCTCTCGGTTATCGGTGAGCATTATGGCAAGACCGCCGCTCAGGTGGCTTTGAAATTCCTTATCCAGAACGGCATCATCATCATCCCTAAGACCACCCACAAGGAGCGTATGAAGGAGAATATCGACCTTTTCGACTTTACTCTCTCTGATGACGACCTGAGTCAGATTCGCCTGCTTGATACTGGCAGGAATGTGACGGGATGGCCGTCTGATGCGCTGAGGTATGATGTGTAGATGCTAATGTAATATGAATAGATAAATTTAAGGTTAACAAGAATTATGTCGTATCATCAAAGAAAATTGCGAGGGTTGACTTTTGTGGTTTTGGGACTTTTGATAACCTCATGCTCTGCTATAAGAGGATATTTGAAAGACGGCACGGACGGTCCTGGCATTTATAGTTTTAAGCATCACGCCCATGACACTATTGCAAATGGCAGGTCAGTATTTAACTTCCCTATTGCCAAAAACAAAGCCTATTGGATAGACACCCTGCATTACTATACACAGGGAAAGTATTGCAAAAATATTACGCTGCCAGAGGCATTGGAAGGCAAGAGCGAAACGCAGGGCGTTCTCATTATCCATAACGACAGCATTGTGTATGAGAAGTATTGGGGCGACATTTCCTCTGACCGCTTGGCAACGGTATTCTCCGTTACTAAATCCGTCACTTCACTCATGTGTGGGATTGCGGTAGATGATGGTTATATCCGCAGCATTGACGATGCTGTCACTGAATATATACCAGAGCTCAAGAAGAAAGACCCGATGTGGCAGCAACTGACTATCCGCCACCTGCTGGATATGCAAAGCGGATTGGACTTCGATGACACATACTATCTTCATTTGAAAGATTTGAAACGGGTACTTGCCATAGCGAAGCTGAACTATGGGCACAATGTTATGAAGCAGATACGCAGGCTGAAGTTTCGCTGTGAGCCTGGTACAGAACACCGTTACGAAAGCATGACTGCTCAGATTCTTGGCGTTGTCATTGAGCGTGCCACTAAAAAGCACCTTGTAGATTACATTAGCGAGAAAGTATGGAAACCACTGCAAATGGAATCGCCTGCCTTGATGAACATTGACAGCCACAAGCATCGAGTACCACACACTTTCGGCGGACTTACCCTCACGATGAAGGACCTTGCAAAAATAGGCCGTCTCTATCTCCATCGCGGCATGTGGGATGGCAAGCGCATCGTAAGTGAAGAATGGATACGACAGTCAACGGCATACGATACCAGCAACAATGGTTATCACTTCAATTGGTACAACGTTAGCAGTTATGGTGCCGATAGAGATAAATATTCGGGTTATTACGCCCTCGGAATTTGTGCGCAGGTTCTCTATGTCAATCCGTACAAGAATCTAATCATGGTCAGGATAGGAATGGACAACAATAATCCTATTTTCATTCCAGAGGTATTCAATCAGCTAAGTAACTGTGATGCTTTTCATTAGCAGCACATATATAACTAAATCGGGATTTAGCATCTCAACCCTTGCGCATAAACTGCAAATTCGTATTTAACGCATTTACTCATTGTCATGGCATAGCTAAAGCAAGCTTTGCTCTGCTCATCTGATAATTTCATAGATTCTTGTTTAGCGCACCAATAAGGAATGCCCTACGGGCAGAAATCTTACTCTTTACAAATCTAACATTGACAAAGTGAAGTTGTTGTAAAAGAGATTTATTTGATTTGTGAAGAGTGAGATTTCTCGCGAAGCGACTCATATACAAGTAAATTTCAGTTTCATTAAGAAAAGATTTTGTTATAATAAAAAAGCCATATAAGCATTATAGTGAGCTATAAAAACTTATATGGCTTTTAGTTTTATTTCTAAGTATATTCTACTTCACGACTTTCTTTCCATTCATGATGTATATGCCGCGACCGAGCAACTGTAGATTGTTGCCTACATAGCGACCGTCAATGCTGTAGATGCGCAGGTCTACAGGTTTCTCGGTGTATTCGTTCAGCAATATTGAGTTTATCTCTCCTGCTGGCACTGCTGCTACTTCGTCGAGGAAGATTCGCTTAGAAGGTGTGAACGTGATGCGCACAGGTCCGTTTCCTTTTATTGTTGCAGTGAACGTAGACCACATCTCGTTTGCCATTGTGAAGTTTGCTGGCTCTATCGTTGCATCGCCTTCTATTGACATTGCGAGTTCAGTATTGTCATTGCCCCATGGAGCAGCCTTGAACGAGAATGTTGTTTCACCGTCGATAGTAAATTCTGGAGTAGTAACGACACCCAGCTTGGCAGCAGAACCAAACTTAGCACACTTGTTTGCTCCTGCTTTCGATTGCGCCTCCCATCCCTCGTTGTCGGGCAAGAAAGAGGCAGCTGCAGTAGTTGAGCCGCTCCAAACGTTGTCGTTGCCGCCATTACCGATGCACTGGTCGAACGATTCGTAGAAGATAGCATTCTCAGGACGTTGTCCGCCTGGGGTTTCTGACGGGGTTGTGCCTCTGAATGTGAATGATACTGTGCCGTCGTTGGCACGCTTTATGTTAAGTATGCCGACATTCATAAATTTCTTTCCGTCGGTGTTAGGATGATAGAGTGTTGCAGCTGGCTTCGACTTATTAGTCAGCGAGTCGTTTGCAGCATAAGGATATGGGTCGCCCGCCTGATAGTTGTCGTCTCTATGGTTGTCTGCATTGATAACAGTCAGTCGCTCATGGTCGTTATATGGGTAGCCCGCATAGTGGCGTGTGCAATTCACTATGTTGTAGTCCCATATATCCTTGTCGTAGTCAACATAAGTGATGAGCAATCCTCTGCCTGGCAGTTCAGCATCCCAGTTTGTCCTGTTTCGGTTTTCGAGCAGGTAATACTCGTCGGGATAAGCCTTGTTGTATATGATATAACTCTCGCCACCATTGTTTATAGCCTTCATGTCGCTTACTATAGTGTCGTTAACGAGCTCTATAGGCTCTTTCCATCCGCACACCATTCTCTCGTAGGCAGTGTAGCCAGCAGGGCAATAGCCGTCGCCGTTGTAGCCTCCAGAACACATCAGGTCCCAGCTGCCCATGCCCACATGGCCCTGATATGCAATATCGTAGGTGTCAGGGAAGCCGAGGCAGTGAGAGAACTCGTGGCACATGGTGCCGATGCCCGCCATGTTTCCGTAGCCATTTATCTCGTTGCCGCAAGCGTAAGTGTCGATAAAAACTCCGTCAAGTTCCATTTTTTTTCCATATTCGGTTTCAGAGAGTTGCCACTCATGAGGCCAGATAGTGTTTTTATTTCCGCCATCAGCCTCTCCACGTCCTGCATAGAGGAAGTAAACCTGGTCTACTTCGCCATCACCGTCCCAGTCATATTTTGTAAAGTCAACATCGTTGTCGGCAAGCAAGAGAGCCTCAGATACCATCGCTCCAGGGCGCATGTCGTCGCCATAAGTATTATTTTCGCCGTAGTAGGCATAGTTATTGGCAAGTGTTACAGGACCTACAATGTCGAAGTCCAAGTCGAAAACACCCTCACTCTGCGACAGGAAGTAGTCGCGAACACTGCCGCGAAATTGTCCGTCGCTGAATCCTACTTCGTTTATTACGCGCTCATAGCGTGACTTGTCGTTAGACTCCTGAAAACTCATGTCGGCAAATTGAACGAGTATGACGAGTGCCTTCTTCTCGCCAGTAAATCCGCCTTCGCGTCTGATTTTAGAGAAACGGGCACTGCGGCGAGCCTGAACAGCAGCACGACGGGCATTGCCCTTAGCCATAGCCTCTGCCTCTACAACCTCAGTGTAAACACCATTTCCATTCATTTCCATATAAACTTTTCCATTCTCTGCTTGCATCCAGTGAGAATGTTCATCGCCTCTCAGTTCTGCCCTAATCGTTGTTCCGTCGGCGAGCTTGATGGTTTGCCAAACTCCTCGCTTGGCAGGAATTGCCCATGCTGTTGCCATAGAGAGCATCAGGGCAAACATAAGTACTAGTTTCTTCATTGTCTTTTTGTTTTTGTGAGTAATAATTTTGTTTAAAATTTAAAGTATCATTAATTAGGTTTACGGTTATAATATTCCAAATATAAATGATGTGCTTCCCTATCTATTCTGTAACCTCAAGGATATGTGTAGCCAAGCCGTCGGCAGAATTGATGATGGCGGTCAGCGGACAATTATCGAAGGCAGCAGAAATGTTACTCTTGTCCTCATAACTCTGCATCGGAAGATTCCATGCTCCCATGTGCCAGCGAATGGCAAGAATCTCGTCGTTGGTGAGTTGCAGTCCGAGCCGCAGCAGCATTATCACAGACTTCTCGCCGTGTCCTACGGGAAATCGTGAATAGTCGCAATCGTAAGAGTCATATTGTTCCCAGCGGTTGTCGGCATCCTTGCGCCATTTCTGAATCTTTTTATAGATATTTGCTTTGCAGACATCATGCAGCAGGGCAGAAATAATGATGCTTTCTTCTGGCAGTTTCTCTGCTATTTCTGGCTTTATTGCAATCATCTGCTTGCTTATAGCAGTGGCTGTCTTATATACATTTAGCGAGTGAACCACAAGTCCGCCGTCGCTATTGAGGTGTCGAGCCACAGAAGCAGGTGCAGAAAAGAATCCCACTTTCTCTAAATAGTCTATCACATTTTCAATACCTTCACGCTTAGTGCTGCGCAGCAGTTCTATGAATTGTTCTTTCATTTCTTTTTTTCTGGGTTATGAGTTATGGGTGTTGAATTATTGTTAATTGTCATTGTAGTCTATCACCTTGCCAGAACCAGCATAAAGTTTTATCGGGCCGTCAAGTTGCAGAGCAACAACAGTAATATCTTTGTCTAACAATCTGTCGGGAATAGAGATGTAGAAGTTGCCAGGAACACTGCTCCATGAAGGCTGATTATACATCTTGTATGTTAATTGTTCGCCTGAACCTACAACCCATGCACGCTTCACCTTGCTGACAAGTCCTTTCACTTCAACCATTCCATTCGGGCGATAGGGTATATATAGATAGAGGATGTCGCCAGTGCCGTTGAGCGTTGTGTAGCCTTGAAAATACTGGTTTGGGATACCTGCGCGAGTATTGTAGATGGCTTCAGCATGTTTCTTAGTCCATCTGCCGAGTGCTTTCAGAATTTCAACCTGCTCGTCGCAAATCGTTCCGTCTTCGCGAGGGCCAATGTCAATAAGCAGGTTGCCTCCCATAGAAAGACAATCTACAAATGTTCGAAGAATCATGTAAGGAGTTTTATAGTTTGTATCGGTAGGATAATATCCCCAAGAGTCGTTCATGGTCTGGCAAAGTTCCCAGTATGGAGTTGCAGGGCGGTTAACGGGAATGCCATGTTCTGGAGTCTCGTAATCGCCATAGCCTTGTATTCGGGAGTTTACAACTGGAGTTCTGCCGTCTTCGCGCAACATGCTGATAATCTGTGGAGCATGCCATGCCTCTGCTGTCTGTTCCCAGTCACCGTCAAACCACCATAAGTCAGGATTGTAGAGATTGCGAAGTTCGCGCATCTGAGAGAAGTTGAAGTCTACAAAACGCTGCCAGCGCTTCTCGTCGTTGGCATAACGTTGAATTGTTTTTGTCTTGTTAGGATAGTCGGGATGCGACCAGTCAAGCAAAGAATAGTAAAGTCCTAAACGCAAGCCCTGCCGACGTACTTCGTTAACAAATGGAGTAAGCACATCGCGGTGTGCAGGAGTTTTCTTCTTTATGCTAAGTTTTCCCGCCTTTGTGTCCCAAAGGGCTACACCGTCATGATGCTTTGTCGTAATGACAGTGTATTGCGCACCGCTTTCTTTTATGAGGTCAACCCATTGCTTGGGATCATACTTTGAAGCCGTAAATCCCTTGCATTGCGCCATGTAGTCGTCATAACTGAGTCGCTCATTATAGAAAGACCAACTCTCCGACACACCTTTTACAGCGTAGATGCCCCAGTGGATAAACACTCCGAGTTTTGCCTTTGCAAACCACTCCATGCGCTGATGATAGGCTGCGGAGTCGAGCATGGCTATTTGTTGCGAACTGGCTGAGAGGGTCAACAGCAATAACAATAGCGATGACAAAAAGCGTTTTTTCATAAAAGCAGCAGGCTTAAGCCCGTTTTTTAGGTTGTTATTTGGTTATTTATAATTGATTCAGAAAGAGCAACCAACAATAAAAATCGCCTTGTAAACTAATCAACCGACTATCGTCAGTCGTTGTCAGAAACGTCAGACATAATTGTGTTGAGTTGCTTGTTAAGCCATTTCTTCCATCGGTTTACAATAGGTTCTTGAACAGTCTGCCCGTTGCCGTCTGGTTGTTTCTCGCTGATAGTCGCGGGGTGTGCATCTGTTTCTTCTTCTATATCACCCCCATTGTCAGCCTCTGAGTCTGCAACTCGAACATTATTGATTCTAAACTCAGGTTCTTTGTCTTTAAATTCTTTGTTTGTATCGTCGGTTTTAGCAGAGCCATTGCCAATCTTCATTGGTTTGTAGAGCAATGTTATTAGGCGTTCATAATATTCTTCTTCCGACGAATAGTAGATATCGTTTTTGTCATCTCGCAATACATCGTCGGGAATATCAGAAGCAAGAATAATCACTTTGGCATCTTCGCCAAGCGAATTGTCGGTCTGAGTTCCCCATATCACGTCTATTTCAGGATTCAGTTCGTCGAAGAAATCACTTATCTCCTGCAATTCAGGGATTCTGATAGGCATCTCCTCGCTTGTATAAATGTTGAAGAGGATGCGACGAGCCTTTCCTATATCGTTGCCTAAAAGCAGTGGAGACTCGAGCGCATCTATTATTGCACGATAGACACGCTGCTCACCGCCAGCACGGCCTATTGCCATAATTGCTCCGCCTCCGCTACGCATGGTGGTCTCAACATCGCGGAAGTCAAGGTTTATATCGCCTTCTGAACTTATGGTTATAAGTTCTGCTATTCCCTTAACAGCATTTCTCAGCACATCGTCGGCAATGCTGAAGCCCTCACGCAGAGTCATTGAAGTATTAGAATATATGTCGCAGAGACGCTCGTTGTTGATAACCAGCAGTGCATCTACATGCTTTCTCAGCTGCTCTACTCCCTTCAGAGCCTGCACAATCTTTTTCCTGTGCTCAAAATAGAAAGGTATTGTTACTACACCTATCGTGAGCAGGCCTTTCTCTTTTGCCACTCTCGCAACAACAGGCGCAGCACCAGTTCCCGTGCCTCCTCCCATAGTTGCCGTTACGAAAACCATCTTGCAGTTGTCGTCGAAGAGTTGCTCAATGCTGTCGATGCTGTTTTCGGCTTCCTTCCTTCCTGTTTCAGGATTATTGCCTGCGCCAAGTCCTTCGCCAAGCTGCAGCTTTACGGCAACCGACGATTTAGCCAGCGAAGCACTATCGGTATTGACGATAGCGAAAGACACTCCCTGAATGCCTTCTTCGTTCATATTGCCAACAGCGTTACAGCCACCGCCGCCTACGCCTATTACCTTTATAATATCTTGTGATAGATCTTCTATCGGTCCGAAGTCAAGACGAGGACCAGAAGAAAAGTCAACTTGCTTGTTCATTTCCCCAAATATGTAAGTTTCAAATAAAATTGATGTGAATGACTGCAAAATTACATATAAAATACGATATTCACAAACGATTATTTAAAAACTTTCCAATTTGTAAGTCAATAAACATACAAGTTGACTTTACTAAGTTTTTTGCCTCAAAATGATACAATCAACCACCAATCCGCCATATACAATGTTATGTATATGGATGACGATAGCAAGTAGATTGAAAATGACGAAAACAAATGATTTTGCGCGAACAAAAAGCGATACTAATAATTAGGTATTTTGAAAAAACACTATTTTTAGGTATTGCAGATAAATGGATTTCATCTTATCTTTGCAACCGAATAACAAGATAACGTAGTTGCAGGGATGCGAATCTCATGGCAATTGCAATCTAAAAAAGAATTTTAATCTTGTTCGCTAAAATATATTTCATAATGTTTTTGTATCAATCAAAGGGCTTACCGTGAGGTAGGCTCTTTTGCTTTTGTATCAGTCGACTACCATACGATAGCCTACGCCACGCACATTGATAATGCGCAGATGCTTGTCGGCAGAGAGTTTATGACGCAACTTGGTCATGAAGACTTGCAGTGAGCGTGAGTTGTAAAAACTATTGTCGCCCCAGATATCGAGCAAAAGACTGTCGGTGTTGACTACTCTTCCAATTCTTTCTGTCAGTCGGAGAAGAATCTGGCTTTCCCTGTAGCTTAGTCCTTGTGACTTGTCGCCCATCTGAAGCATCTGCTTGTGTGGGAAGAAAGTGAATCTGCCTATTTCAATGCTCGTATGCTGCTTGCCCGAAACTGGCGCCTCCATAACATCGTGTTCTGGGGCTTTGCGTCCTACTAAAGCACGAATACGCACAACAAGTTCTAACATCGAAAAAGGTTTTTTCAGATAATCGTTGGCTCCAGCCTCGAAACCTTTCACGATATCGTCGGTAGTAGATTGAGAAGATAGGAACAATACTGGCACAAACTTGTCGTATTGTCTCAGGCGGTTGATCATTTCAAAACCGCTCATTCCAGGCATTATAACCTCTGAAACGACAATGTCGGGACGTTCGCGTACAAATGTTTTCAGTCCGTTCTCTGCGTCGTGAACAACTGTTACCTTAAAACCTTGCCTGTCTAATGTGTCTTTGATAATCATGGCAAGCGACTGCTCGTCATCGATTAATAATACTTTAATGTCTGTCATTATGTTTAAAATATAATAAGGTTTCGGCTACAAATATAACAAATTGAAAGATAAGTTACTCCGATTGGTAAGCATAAATAACATTTGAGAACAATAATAAATCTGATTAAGATTAATAGATTGAACTTAACACACCTGTCGCCTTTAAATTAAAAATAATACTTTTTTCTTATTTTTGTTTTTACAGTGATAATTTGATTATTGTTTTGTCAAAAATATAGATTGTAACTAAAAGCTGCAATTACAGTTGACGCAATAGTCATATAAAATCATTTTAGCCTCGTTTCCATGCCTCGTCAGCACGATAGCGGCGAAATGCCTCTTCATAGCAGCGCTCATAGGAACGCTCAAGCTTGTCTGTCATGCTGGGGAAGGCGCGATAGAAACTGCAATAGTAGAGTGCCAGAAACTGGTAGCCGTCGAAATGTCGGTTGGGAAGTGCTGACAACTGATAGCGGCCGTTAAGGCTAATGCCACTGTGCCACAAAGTAGCCGTCTCCATAGCAATCAGCCTTATGTTGGCAGAATCCATAGAATCGAGCATGTTTATAGCCGACAGCATTTCGTCTATCATGCGTTCTTGATCGAATAGAGTAGTGGTTTCTTCGTCTGTCAGAATGTCAACGTCTGTGTTGGTCGTAGTCTTTTGAATTCGTGATATTTCAGTAGATTCGACTTCTATGTTTTCAAGTCCTGTCATTTCTTGAAATGAAAACATCAGCAATTCGCCACTATCTTTATGCAAATTTCGTTTCTTTGCCATAGACTTTGCAAAGATACACATTTTTTTAATATACTAGAATTAGTAACTCTTTTTTTTGATTTTAATCATCAAATAACATAAAGAAAGTCAACAAAACACTAATTTTAAGCTTTTTAAGCCGCTTTAATCTTTAATTGAAAAGAAAATCTGAACATAATAAACATAAAATCAATTATTTTCGTATCTTTGCAATCTGTTGTAGTCTTTGATTAATGATGAAAGAATAATTATTAATGATTTGGACTTGTCAACTCAAAAAACTCATAAACTAAATATATAATTAAAAATGGAAGAAAAGAAAAACCTGTTTATAGCAACAACTTATAAGCTTGAGACTATAGAAAACGGTGAGAAAAAACTGATTGAAGAGGCTACCGAAGAACGTCCTTTCGTATTTATCAGCGGATTTGGCATCGCTCTCGAAGCCTTCGAGAAGAATCTCGTGGAACTGAAAAAAGACGACGCTTTCGACTTCACACTGATGCAGGAAGAAGCTTACGGTGCATACATCGAAGACAGAGTGCTCGACCTCGACCGCGAGATGTTCTGCATCAACGGACACTTCGACCACGACAACATCTATGTTGACGCTGTTGTGCCTCTGCAAAATGAAGACGGCAACCGATTCATGGGAAGGGTGCTTGCCATAAGCGACGACAAAGTGAAGATGGACCTCAACCACCCGCTGGCTGGCAAAGACCTCAACTTCAGCGGAAAGATTATTGAGTCGCGCGAAGCCACAAACGAAGAGATTCAGCAAATCATCAACCACATGAGTGGCGAAGGATGTGGCTGCGGATGCGGAGAATGCGGCGACGATTGTAATCACGACCACAGCGAAGAAGGCTGCGGATGTGGTTGCGGACACTGCCACTAAGAATATTTTTTAAGGTAGAAGATGAAAAAGTATGGCTAATGAGCGATTATACTAATCATACTTTTGACTCTTCTGCCTTTTTATTTTATACCTTATTTAATTATATAATCTTTTCATTTATCCTATCTTGAACACTTTCGGACAAATATTCAGGCTGACAACCTTTGGCGAGAGTCATGGAGAAGCCATTGGCGGTGTGATAGACGGACTGCCTGCTGGCATCGTCGTCGACTATGATTTCGTTCAGAACGAATTGGACAGACGCCGTCCTGGACAATCTGCCATAACTACTCAGCGCAGAGAGACTGACAAAGTAAGATTCCTGAGCGGAATATTTGAAGGCAAAAGCACAGGCACGCCTATTGCATTCGTCATTGAGAACAACGACCACCGCTCAAGCGACTACGACGAACTGCGCGAGGTCTACAGACCGTCGCATGCCGACTTCACCTATGAAAAGAAATACGGTATACGCGACTATCGCGGCGGCGGACGTGCTTCTGCACGAGTAACTATAAGCCGTGTGGTTGCTGGGGCTTTAGCTAAGATTGCCCTCAGTCAGGTTGGTATCAGCATAAAGGCATATACATCGCAGATAGGCACAGTCGCACTCAACCATGACTATAGCCACTACGACCTCAAGAAAGCAGAGCAGAACAGCGTGAGATGTCCCGACGAGATTGTGGCAGAGCAGATGGAAACACTTCTGCGGCAACTGCAAGGCGAAGGCGACACCACTGGTGGAATTGTGAGCTGTGTCATCAGAGGATGCCCCGCAGGATTAGGCGAACCTGAATTTGATAAACTCAATGCTGCTTTGGGCTCAGCAATGCTCAGCATCAATGCAGCCAAAGGTTTTGAGATTGGCGAAGGTTGGCGTGCTGCAAGCAGCAGAGGCAGCGAGATGAACGATTCTTTTGTCAAGCAAGATGCGCAGACCGATCGAATAGGCACTGTAACCAACCATAGCGGAGGCATTCAAGGAGGAATAAGCAACGGCGAAGATATTTATTTCAACGTGGCATTCAAGCCAATCCCTACACTGCTCAGAGAGCAGGAAACGTGCGACATACACGGACATCAAACCACGATAAAGGCAAGAGGCAGACACGATGTGTGTGTCGTTCCGCGTGCCGTGCCGATAGTGGAAAGCATGGCAGCAATGACAATATTAGATTTCTACCTGCTTTCAAAGACAACAATGATGATTTAATATGCTCTTACTCAACAGAGAAACTCAGTAATATTGCTTAAGCATAAAACACACAAGGAAAACAAGAGCATTGTATGAAAAAAGTATAAAATTGCCGCCATTTTACTTTATAAGCCTAAATTCCGCAGCACTTTAGTTTAACTTTGTTTATAAGTTCCTGAGCAACAATAAGTTGCCCAGGATTTTTGCCATGTCATATTTTTCACTCACCTTAGTGCTGCGTTTCAAGACAAGCAAAAAAATCTTCAATGACATGGCAAAGGTAAGCACAAAATCTGAGAAAATCAATCCTTTTGGAGGATTATTTCATGTGAGAGAGCTTTTTTTCCGTTACGTCGGCCCCGTTATCAACGAAATGTTGGGTCTCCGGTGCACGTCATACGGCTATCAATACAGCGAGATTGCGGGTTCGCTGTCAAGCGTCTACTTCTGTGGCGGTGACTGCGTTGAGGACGTGACAAGCCACCTAATGCCCCATCTCTCACTCCATCCCACTCTTCGCACATGCAGCTCAGACACCATCTTGAGAGGGATTTCGGAACTGGCCACTGTTAACACGACCTATACCTCCGACACTGGAAAGAGCTATGACTTCAATGCGGCCACGAAGCTGAACAGCCTGCTGGTGAAGGTACTCAAGAATACTGGCCAGCTTATGGCCGGAGAGTCATACGACCTGGACTTCGACCACCAGTTCATCGAGACGGAGAAGTACGATGCGAAGATGACCTACAAGAAGTTCACGGGCTACAGCCCCGGCGTGGCAGTCATCGGCGACCTTATCGTGGGCATAGAGAACCGCGACGGCAACGCCAACGTGCGCTTTCACCAGCAGGACACGCTGGAGCGCATCTATTCAAACCTTGAGTCGGAAAACATCCATATCAAGAGGTCACGTATGGACTGCGGCTCCTGCTCACGTGAGATTGTGGAGACCGTTGAGAAGCACTCGGAGCTGTTCTACATACGTGCCAACCGCTGCGGCTCACTTTACGACAGTCTGCTTGCGCTGCTCGGATGGCAGCGTGAGCAGATAAACGGCATCGGGTATGAGCTAAACTCCATCATCGTCGAGAAGTTGGAGGGTAAGGCATACCGCCTTGTCATACAGCGCGAGCGACGGTTGGACGGTGAGCAGGACTTGTGGGAAGGCGAGTACACTTACCGCTGCATCCTGACTAACGACTATACATCAACCAACCGCGAGATTGTGGAGTTCTATAACCTCAGAGGTGGAAAGGAACGTATCTTTGACGACATGAACAATGGCTTTGGATGGGCAAGGCTGCCAAAGTCCTTCATAGCAGAGAACACCGTGTTCCTGCTGCTGACGGCTATGATACGCAACTTCTATAAGTTCCTCATGGGGAGGATTGACGCGAAAGCCTTCGGACTGGAGAAGTGCAGCAGGATCAAGGCATTCGTTTTCAAGTTCATCAGCGTGCCTGCCAAATGGATAAGGACAGCCAGACACTACGAACTGAACATCTATACGGACAACAAGTCATACCTGAACCCTTTTGCTCTCGCTGACGGATGAGAAACAGACTTTGCGGGTCAACGACAGCATAAAGCCCCTGTAATGCTCGACGGGGTAAGGGGATATTGGGCGGGGACAACACGTAATTGCACCTGTAGTGGCTGGAGATTCCTCAGATGGAGGGCGAGACGGCGAAATTAGTCCGAATGACTATTAGTTGCGGATTTTAGGTATTACAAAATGTTTTTCGGCAAAATGTCTTTCTACCGTTTACAGAGTCAATAGTTATAGAGTCACAAGCTGATGTAAAAGGAGGTTAAAAAACAAAAAGCACTCGGTCATTCGACATAAAATGACTACCTTTGTAGCCAAATCGTGTGAGACATGGAGTGGATAAACAATCTGCTTTTTAATCCATCGGCTATGCAGACCGTAGTGGTACTGTCGCTGATTTGTGCCTTGGGGCTTGCCTTGGGCAAGATTCGGGTCATGGGTATAAGCCTTGGCGTGGCATTCGTATTTTTTGTTGGTATCCTAGCAGGTCATTTCGGTTTTGAAGTAGATTCCAGGATGCTTGACTATGCCCAAAGTTTCGGTTTGATTCTGTTTGTCTATTGTCTCGGCCTGAGCGTGGGTCCCGGTTTCTTCGGTTCGCTGGCCCACGAGGGTGTTACACTCAACCTGTGGGGGCTGGCCGTCATTCTCATCGGCACGGCGATGGCAGTCTGTCTCTGTCCGCTTACAGGCATCAGTATGCCTGACATGGCGGGACTGCTCTGTGGAGCTACCACCAATACACCTGCACTGGGTGCTGCCCAGCAGACACTGTCACAGCTGGGCATCCCCCACAGTGGGACGGCCCTCGGTTGTGCCGTCACCTATCCGTTGGGTGTGGTAGGTGTCATCCTCGCCATCCTGTTTATGCGCAAATTTTTCGTACGCCCTGCCGACCTGATGCCCAGAAGTATCAGTGAAGAGAACGAGACCTACATTGCCCAGTTCAACGTGGTTAATCCCGCCATCGTTGGCAAGAGTCTGGAAGAGATTGCGACGATGACTCACTTGCGGTTTATCATCTCGCGTATCTGGCGCGGTGACGAAGTCATCGTGCCCAAGTCGACAACCCAACTACAGTTGGACGACCGCCTAATGGTAGTCACCAAAAAGGAAGATGCCTCAATGCTCGAAATCCTAATAGGCCTGCATGTGGAAGAGCCGGAAGACTGGAACAGCGAGAAGGTGGACTGGAATGCACTCGATAACAAGATGGAGAGCCGCGTGGTAGTGCTCACCAAACCGATACTCAACGGCAGGCGACTTGGCAGTCTGAAGATACGCCACACTTACCGTGTCAACATTAGCCGTATCACACGTGGTGACATCAAGTTGCTGGCCACGCCAGACCTGCGGTTGCAGTATGGTGACCGTCTTCACATCGTGGGTGACCCCAAGTCCGTCGATGCCGTTGAGGCTTTCTTCGGCAACAGCGTTCAGAGCCTAAACGAGCCCAACCTGGCCGCTATTTTCATTGGCATCATCCTCGGACTTGCCCTGGGCAGTCTCCCGCTCCAGTTGCCTGGCATGAGCATTCCGGTCAGGCTGGGCATCGCAGGAGGCCCCATCGTGGTAGGTATCATCGTGGGAGCTTTTGGGCCGCGGTTTCACCTCATCACCTACACTACCCGCAGTGCCTCGCTGATGCTCCGTAAGTTGGGGCTCTCGCTCTATCTGGCCTCTCTTGGTCTGGATAGTGGCGCACAGTTTTTCGAGACGGTCATAAGACCAGAAGGTATCCTCTGGATTTGCATAGGCTTTGCACTCACTGTTGTGCCTGTGCTATTGGTGGGCATGGCTGCCCTGCGGAGCCACAAGTTCGACTACGGCACCATCTGCGGCATCCTTAGCGGAAGTATGGCCAATCCGATGGCTTTGGCATATGTCAACGACACCATTGAGGGCGACAGTCCTTCCGTCAGTTATGCCACGGTCTATCCTTTGGGCATGTTCGCCAGAGTTATTCTCGTGCAGATGTTACTTATGATTGCGGGCGGCTGAATTAAAAGATAGACTCTTCGGTCTCAGAGGTCAGCAGTTCCAGTGCCTTCATGCCCATGACGGAGTTACCCTTTATGTTAAGCCGGGGGCTCCAGGTGGCTACGGCATAGTGCAGCGGATGGATGGCCGCTATGCCGCCTCCCACGCCGCTCTTGCCCGGCAAGCCTACGCGATAAGAGAATTCTCCGGCTTCGTCATAGAATCCGCAGGTCTGCATGATGGCATTTATACGTTTCACCTGCGACGAGGTGAGCGACACGCCGCCATAGTTGAATGGTTGCCGATGGTTGGCAAAGGGCAGGAAGGCGTGGGCCAACTCGTGGCACGACATCTCTACGGAGCACATCAGGAAGTAGAATTCTAGTACACGGGTAATGTCACCCCGAATGTTGCCGTGGTATTTCAGCAGGTTGGCAATGGCTGCGTTCAGGTAGCCGCAACTTTGTTCACTCTGTGCCACACGGCGGTTGAACCCCACGGTGCTGCTGCCACTGAGGCTCCTGACAAAGGTCAGAAACTGTTCCTCGGGGCGGCTCAGCGTAGAGAGCAGCACGTCGGCCATGACGATAGCACCGGCGTTGATGAACGGATTGCGGGGAATGCCGTGTTCATATTCCAGCTGTACCAGCGAATTGAACGCATTACCGGAAGGCTCCTTACCCATGCGCTGCCACAGGCGGTCAGCCTCCTGGCTGAGGCACATGGCTAGGGCAAACACCTTGCTGATGCTCTGCAGCGAGAAGCGGGTGCGCGTGTTGCCTTGCTCGTAGACATTCCCGTCGAGCGTCAGCAGGCACAGGCCAAACTGATTGGCATCTACTTCTGCCAGCACGGGAATATAGTCAGCCTGCCTCCCTTCATTGGCGAAGGGCAGGCAGGCTGTGTACACCTTATCTATAATCTGTCCGTAGTCCATCACTTAATTTGTTTCACCTAAATTCCGCAGCACTTTAATTTAACTTTCTTTATAAGTACCTGAGCAACAAAAAGTTCTTCGACGCGCGAAGCGGCAAAGCCGAGCGGCTCAGGATTTGGCCATGTCAGATTTTTCACTTACCTTAGTGCTGCAAATCAAGACAAGCAAAATCATCAATGACATGTCAAAGGTACAACAAAAATCTGAGAAAATCAGCGCTTTTGGCGGAATATTTTTCGTTTTGGACAGATTTGACCGTATTCTTTCCTCTGTAATCGACTCCCACCTGGGACTTCGCAGTAAGTTGATAGGCTATCAGTACAGCGAGATAATACGAGCCGTCTTCTCCGTTTTCTGCTGTGGTGGCGACTGCATGGAAGACCTCAACCTATATCTGAAGGATGTGCTTACCGAGCGTCCACATACGCGTGTTCCAAGTGCAGACACGGTGCTGCGCGGCATAGAGGAACTGGCAACGGAGAACATATCATACATGGTAGAAAAGACGGGCAACGTCTATGATTTCAACACGGCTGAGAAACTGAACCAACTGCTCATCAAGCTGTTGCTGGCCACAGGGCAGCTTGCGGAGGGAGGCGAGTACGACGTTGACTTCGACCACCAGTTCCTTGAGGCAGAGAAGTATGACAGCAAGCGCACCTACAAGGGCTTTGACGGCTACAGCCCAGGCGTGTTCACCATCGGCGGGCTGATAGCCTATCTTGAGAACCGTGACGGCAACTGTAACGTGCGCTTCATGCAGGCAGAGACTCATCGGCGTTTCTTCGAGATGATGAGGTCGTTCGGCATTCATGTCAGGAGCTTCCGTGCTGACTGCGGCTCCTATAGCGAGGACATTGTGAAGATGGTCATGGAGCATACTGACAAGTTCTACATCCGTGCCGAGCGGCATGCAGGTCTGTATGAGAAGGTGAAGCGGCTGACAGGTTGGACTACGGTGGAGATAGGATTCCAGCAGTACGACGTGCAGTCGTTCCCCTTCGAGAGTTTCGAGGACGTGAAGCATTGCCGCCTCGTCGTGCAGCGGCAGCGCAAGCAGAAGGGAGAGCAACTTGACCTCTTCGACGGCGAGTACACATACCGCTGTATATTGACCAACGACTGGGACATGACCGATGAGGAGATCATACAACACTACAACAAGCGAGGAACTGCGGAGCAGGTCTTCGACCGCCAGAACAACGACTTCGGATGGGCGCATCTGCCGAAGTCATTCATGAACCAAAACACCGTATTCCTGCTTATCACCGCCATGGCTGCAAACTTCTACCGATACATCGTGGCATTGCCGCTCATGGCCGTCCTCTTTGGAATCAAGGCCACGGACAGGGTCAAGAGTTTCCTGTTCAGATTCATCGCCGTGCCTGCCAAGTGGGTCAGAACGGCAAGGCAGTACAAACTCAACATCTACTCCAATAAGCCATACAAACTTATTTGGGAACACGGATAAAACAACATCCTTCGCTGATGCTTTGGTCTAAGCCTCTCGACCTTACGGGGTAAGGGGGAACTGGCTCATGTTTGGTCGGATTAAACGCATGTATGGCTAAAAACAGACAGATATGTCTCAAATGACGGCAAAATTAGACCATTGAAAAATTATCTGCGGATTTTAGGTAGTTTAGTTTTTGTGTTGGTGAGAGCGACGACTGTCGCTCTCTTTTTTTATCCCTCCTAAACACAATCGTTGTGCTTTTTCTTCTTTCTTCCGCTCTGCTAAATATTAGAAAGCATATATAACTTTTTGAAATACATACCCCTTAACTCATTCTTTATCTCAGCTTATTTGTTTTGCCTTGTGCTTAAACAGGAATTTATATGCTTATGCGCAGGGGTTGAGATGGTAAATACGAATTTCTTGTTAGGAGTCGCTTCGCGAGATTTCTGCCCGTAGGGCACTCCTTATTGGTGCGCTAAATACGAATTTACTTTGTAAGCCTCATGTTAAGCAAATCACACAATTCCTGCGGCTTTATGTTGAGACCATCTGCTGGCAAGGATTCCTGAACCCCAGCTATACTTTCATTCATCTTTCGAATGATGCGACCTGCGTTGCTTGCATCATTCATCTTCTGAAACTCTACATCTTTCTTATACTTTATCCCTATCTGTTTAGATGACATAACATTGATCAGATAGAATTCTTCCACATCTGCAAAACGGACCTCCCGTTTCTTCATTCCGCTATCCATCAAAACTGATTCGTCTGTAATGATATAATAGGCTTTGTGGCTGATTCTTTCTCTCATTATGAGAAATAACACAAAAAGTCCACCTCCGCCAAAGAATAAGATGCCAGTCCATGCAATGAATGAACGTTCTCCATGCATAAGTATGAAAATTCCCATTGCAACAAATACAAAACATACAGCCATCAAGGCTATGTTTTTCAAAATTGAATGATATATTCTAATCTCTCTCATAAATTGGAATTTATTGGTATTTCTGTTCTTCAATGAAGATAGGTATTTCTCCTAAATCACCAATCTCTTTCGGAAGAACAAACATATTTCTGGGACTTGCGTACTTCCTAAAATGTTCTTTGATAT
>Ga0256405_10006080_pt1 | contig 19809 bp, 13 predicted proteins | sample RumenRJG_02DNA_FD_189096 | JGI IMG/M metagenome (GOLD analysis project Ga0256405, IMG submission 189096) | Bovine rumen microbial communities from Lethbridge, Alberta, Canada - RJG_02 | ecosystem: Host-associated > Mammals > Digestive system > Stomach > Rumen | place: Canada: Alberta... | reverse complement strand
TTTCCTTTTCCTGAGCTTCACCAGTTGCTCAGTCTGTACATCATTCTTTTTGCTCATAACGAATGCTGGTTCAATAAATTAGGTAAAACAAATGTTCTTCGGAAAGCACTGAACTTTCTACGTGTGCCAAGTGACATTTCCATCGCAAATATAACTATTTCCGGTAAACATCCAAAATAATTTACACATTTATAAATCAAACTTAAATCAAGTTATATTATCTTGATTTATTGTAACTTATAAAAAAAAGAAAAACAGATAAGGAATCGTGAAACTACCCGAGATAAAACTCGTAAAAATCCGTGTAAATTTTCCGTAAAAATTTCTGCTCCGACCCCATTTGGTTACTTTTTGGCCTAAAAACGCATTTTTCTTGGCACACGCTGGCACACGTGTGCCAAATCGTGTGCCAAAAAAGGCCAAAATCAAGCTAAATGATAACCTGACTGCTCAAAAGCGAAACTAGCCGAATTGAAATGTAAACCATTAAGATTCAGCTAGTTTGAAAAACGAATTTTAAGTTTTCGACGAGATTTAGACTAGTACGTTCACTTCCCGATGCAGAACTTGCTGAATATATTACCCAGGATTTCATCGGTGGAGACCTGGCCGGTGATGGAGCCGATATGCCAGAGGGATTGGCGTAGATCCTCTGAGAGGAGGTCGGGGGAAAGGCGGGCTTCGATGCCTCTTCGGACGCGCTTGAGAGAATCGTATGATGATGCCAGCGAGTTGTAATGACGGAGGTTGGTAACGACCGTTTCTTCTCCGGTAGTGACAATCCCAGTTCCGATTTCGACCAGATTTTTGATTAGAAAATCAATTCCTTCACAAGTTTTGGCAGAAATCGATAAAATCGAACTAATTATTTTATTATCAACTTCAGAAACAATAATGTTATTTATTGTAACTTTTTTGTTAGTATCAATTATGTCTGCCTTATTCAGCAAAATCACCAATTTCTGCGCATCAGGGTTGAAATGAGATATAATGTCATTTAGACCATTTTGGATTTCTTCTTCAGAAGACGAAGAATCCAACATTCCCAGCACTATTTCAGCTCCTGAAAGCTTGTGGAGCGTCCGCTCGATTCCCATTTTTTCTATGGTGTCCGACGATTCCCTGATGCCTGCAGTGTCGATGAAGCGGAAGGGGAGTCCTCCAAGATTAACTATTTCTTCAATTGTATCCCTCGTCGTTCCGGCAACAGGCGAGACGATTGCCCTGTCTTCTCCGAGCAAGGCGTTGAGTAAAGTGCTCTTGCCGGCATTCACAGGACCGGCTATGGCTACCGGGATCCCGTTTTTCAAGGCATTCCCGGCCTTAAAGGATTCCATCAGGGAAGAAATGTGCTTAAGTGTGTCATCGACAAGCGCTTTCAGCTGGTATCTGTCCGCGAATTCCACGTCTTCCTCGGAAAAATCCAGCTCAAGTTCCATGAGCGCTGCGATTTCTACGAGCTTTTCCCTCAGCCCTTCCAACTTGTTGGAGTAGCCGCCCCTCAATTGATTCATCGCGACTTTGTGGGAGGCCTTTCCTGATGAGGAAATCAGATCTGCAACAGCCTCTGCCTGAGCCAGGTCAAGCTTGCCATTTAAAAAAGCCCTTCCGGTAAATTCCCCTGGTCCTGCCATCCTGGCCCCATTCTCGCAGAGGATTCTCAGTATCTCTTCCACGATGTATTTGGAGGCATGGCATGTAATCTCAGCCGAATCTTCTCCCGTATAGGAATGAGGATTGCGGAATATCGCGACCAGGACTTCATCGAGAAGGTCTTCGCCGGAAAACACCCGGCCGAACTTTATTATCCCTCCTTTACTTGAAGATGCGTTGCCGGCGGCAAATCTTACCACTCTGTCAACAACTTCGAGACAGCCGGCCCCGCTGACTCGCACAATAGATATGGCGCCGGTACCGGGCACAGTGGCCGGAGCTGCAATGATTCCTTCTGGATCCAAGAACATTTTATACGAAATCTTATGCCACGAAATTACTATTTTTTATTAAATTTGTCCAATTAAAACGGACATGGACAAAAAACTTGGTGCAGTTCTGCGGCTGGCAAACGGAACGGAGTTCCGGGGCTGGTCCTTTGGTTATGACAAGGCCTGTGATGGCGAGGTCGTTTTCTCGACAGCGATGGTGGGGTATCCGGAAAGTCTTACGGATCCATCTTATTCCGGTCAGATACTGTGTGTTACATATCCTCTTATAGGTAATTACGGTGTTCCGGCAGACGGTTTGGACGAGAGGGGAATCTCGCGCAATTTCGAGTCAGGGAATATATGGGTCCGGGGTCTGGTAATCAGCGAGTATTCTGAGGATTACAGCCACTGGGACGCCGTCAGGAGCCTTGGGGACTGGATGAAACAGAACCGCATACCTGGAATCTACGGGGTAGATACGAGGGAAATCACCAAATACCTTAGGGACAAGGGGTCCATGCTTGGAATGATCGTTCCTGACGGGGTGGATAAGGATTTCCCCGTCGATGACCCGAATCTTGAGAACCAGATTGCCAAGGTGAGCTGTTCGGAAATAACTGAATACGGGTCCGGAGAGAAGACTGTGGTCCTCGTCGATTGCGGAGTCAAGCATAATATCCTGAGATGCTTCGTGGAAAGGGGGATCAAGGTAGTGAGAGTACCATGGGATTATGACTTTACCGGCATGGAGTATGACGGACTTTTCATTTCCAACGGTCCCGGCAACCCTGAATTCTGCAACAAAACCGTGGCGCATCTGAGAAAAGCGATGAAATCGGAAAGGCCCGTGTTCGGTATCTGTATGGGCAACCAACTCCTTGCCAGGGCGGCCGGAGCAAGCACCTATAAACTCAAGTACGGACACAGGAGCCACAATCAGCCGGTGAGGATGGTTGGGACCAACAGGTGTTTCGTAACTTCGCAAAACCATGGTTACGCCGTGGATGATTCGACCCTCGGGAAAGACTGGGAACCCTGGTTCGTCAATATGAACGATGGCACGAACGAAGGAATACGCCACAAGTCCAAGCCATTCTTTTCCGTGCAGTTCCACCCTGAAGCCTCAAGCGGTCCTACAGATACGGATTTCCTTTTTGACGAATTCATTTCCAAACTTTGACAGCCATGAGAGATCCCAATATCAAGAAAGTACTCCTCCTCGGTTCCGGCGCCCTCAAGATAGGCCAGGCCGGCGAGTTTGACTACTCCGGCTCCCAGGCTCTCAAGGCCCTCCGCGAGGAGGGTATCGAAACGGTCCTGATCAATCCTAACATCGCCACTGTCCAGACTTCCGAAGGGGTTGCGGATAAGATTTATTTCCTTCCTGTGACTCCGTTCTTCGTGGAAAAGGTTATCGAGAAGGAAAGACCGCAGGGTATCCTGCTGTCGTTCGGCGGCCAGACCGCTCTGAACTGTGGAGTAAATCTCTACAAGGGAGGAATCCTTGAGAAGTATAATGTAAAGGTCCTTGGAACACCGGTCGAGACCATCATGGATACTGAAGACCGGGAGCTTTTCGTACAGAGGCTGGGGGAAATTGAAGTTAAGACGATCAGTTCCGAACCTGCAGAGAACATGGAAGACGCCATGAAGGCAGCCCATGAGCTTGGATATCCCCTGATCGTGAGGGCCGCCTATGCGCTTGGAGGCCTTGGCTCCGGTTTCGTCGAGAACGACGCAGAACTTGAAGAGGTCTGCACAAAGGCCTTCTCATTCTCTCCCCAGGTGCTTGTTGAAAAATCCCTCAAGGGGTGGAAAGAAATTGAATATGAGGTTGTAAGGGACAAATATGACAATTGCATCACCGTGTGCAACATGGAGAATTTCGATCCTCTTGGCATACATACCGGTGAGAGCATAGTCGTCGCCCCTTCCCAGACACTCACCAACAGGGATTACTACTTTCTGAGGGAACTTTCCATAAAGATTGTGCGGCATCTCGGCATAGTCGGGGAGTGTAACGTCCAGTTTGCATATGACCCTTACGCGATGGATTACAGGGTGATAGAGGTCAATGCAAGACTCAGCCGCTCTTCCGCCCTCGCCTCAAAGGCTACAGGTTATCCCCTTGCTTTCGTAGCTGCGAAGCTCGGACTTGGCTACGGTCTGTTCGACCTAAAGAACTCTGTAACGAAGACGACTCCTGCCTTCTTTGAACCTGCCCTGGACTATATCGTATGCAAGATACCTCGCTGGGACCTCTCCAAATTCCACGGGGTGTCCAGGAAGATCGGTTCGAGTATGAAGAGCGTCGGTGAGGTTATGTCAGTAGGCCGGACATTTGAGGAGGCTATCCAGAAGGGCCTTAGGATGATAGGCCAGGGCGCCCATGGCTTCGTAGGCAACAAGGAGCTTCAGGTGGCAGATATAGACGAAGCGCTGAAGGATCCGACGGACAAGCGCATATTCGTGATTTCCAAGGCTATGAGTGCAGGCTACAGCGTCGACCGCATCCATGGACTAACGAAGATAGACAAGTGGTTCCTTAACCGACTGGCAGGCCTTGTCGCCACATACGGGAAGATGAAGGAATTCGATAAGATTGAAGATCTTCCTGCTGACCTTCTGCTGAGAGCCAAGCAGGAAGGCTTCTCCGATTTCCAGATTCAGCGTGCCATTTATGATGACCAGGGCTCTTCATTCGACAATATGGACAGGGTTCGGGAGCACCGCAAATCTCTGGGCATCGTCCCTGTCGTCAAGCAGATAGACACTCTCGCCGCCGAGTTCCCCGCTCAGACCAACTATCTCTACCTTACTTATAACGGCACTTACGATGATGTTGCATATGAACATGATGGCAAGTCAGTTATCGTGCTCGGTTCCGGTGCCTACAGGATAGGAAGCTCCGTAGAATTCGACTGGTGTTCAGTGACATGCCTGCAGACATTGCAGAAACAGGGGTACAGGGGAGTGATGGTAAACTACAATCCTGAGACCGTGTCCACGGATTATGATGAGTGCGACCGCCTCTATTTCGATGAACTCACCTTCGAAAGGGTCATGGACATCATCGAAATGGAAAAACCGCACGGGGTTGTCGTTTCGGTCGGTGGACAGATCCCTAACAATCTGGCGCTCAGGCTTTCCCGCCACGGTGTAAACATCCTGGGCACCAAGGCGGACAATATCGACAGGGCAGAAGACAGGCATAAGTTCTCCAGCATCGTCGATTCGTTGGGAATCGACCAGCCGGAATGGAGCGAGCTTACAACCATGGACGAAGTGGACAAGTTCATCGAAAAAGTTGGTTTCCCGGTGCTTGTGAGGCCGTCTTATGTCCTTTCCGGAGCGGCCATGAATGTGTGTTACGACGAGGAGAAGCTTCGTCATTTCCTTTCCCTCGCCGTGGAAGTGTCCCAGGAACATCCGGTTGTGATCAGCAGGTTCATGACAAGATGCAAGGAGATTGAGTTCGATGCCGTTGCCGATGAGGGTGAAATTCTCGCCTACGCCATCTCCGAACATATTGAATATGCCGGGGTCCACTCAGGAGACGCCACAATACAGTTCCCTCCGCAGAAACTGTATGTCGAGACCGTGCGAAGGATAAAGAAAATCGCCCGCCTGATTGCGAGCGCCCTTCAGATATCCGGTCCTTTCAACATCCAGTTCCTCGCCAAGGAGAACAATATCAGGGTCATAGAATGCAACCTCAGGGCCTCGAGAAGTTTTCCCTTTGTCTCCAAGGTTCTTAAAATCAATTTCATAGAGCTTGCCACCAAGGTGATGCTCGGCCTGCATCCCGAGGCCCCTGTCAAGAGTGCGTTCGATCTGGACTATGTCGGAGTGAAATCTTCCCAATTCTCGTTCGCCCGCCTCGAGGAGGCCGATCCCATGCTGGGAGTCGATATGTCCTCCACGGGAGAGGTTGGCTGCCTTGGCGACAGCCTGGACGAGGCTCTGTTGAAGTCTGTCATGGCGGTGGGTAACAACATACCGGCCAAAAAGATACTGCTCTCCACCGGCGATCCTCGCCAGAAGGCGGACATGCTCGGGGCCTGCCGTCTCCTGTCTGAGAACGGATATGAGCTCTATGCAACCGGAGGCACTTACAGGTATCTGGTGGAGAACAGCATCCCATCGACCAAGGTGCTGTGGCCCAGCGAGTGCGAGAATCCTAATTTCAAGGGGAAATTCCGTCCGGCGCTGGATATGATAAGGAACAAGGAGGTCGACATGGTCATCAATATTCCCAAGAACTTTACGGATGCGGAGCTTTCCAATGGCTACCGTATCCGCAGGGCGGCTATCGACTATAACATAACCCTGTTTACGGATGCCCGTCTGGCAACCGCATTTATCAGGGCTTTCTGTTCAAGTTCTCCGGACGATCTCCAGATCAAGTCCTGGGACCAGTACTAGAAAGTATCGTAGAATTTAGCTTCGCGGGGGGAGACCTTGTTCATGTTGTCGAGCAGGTCGTCGTTCGTCTTGTACTCATCCATGAGCTGGAGCATGAAGTTCATGGCTTCAGTGGGATTCATATCTGCGAGCAGTTTGCGTAATATCCAGATTCTCTGCGCCTTGTCCTTGTCATAAAGGAGGTCGTCGCGGCGGGTGCTGGAAAGCACCACGTTGACAGCGGGGAAGATCCTGCGGTTTGCAAGCGTCCTGTCGAGCTGGAGTTCCATGTTGCCGGTTCCCTTGAATTCCTCGAAAATGACGTCGTCCATCTTCGAGCCCGTTTCTGTGAGTGCCGTGGCAAGGATGGTAAGCGAACCGCCTCCTTCAATGTTGCGGGCCGCGCCGAAGAATCTCTTCGGTTTCTGCAAGGCGTTTGCATCGACACCGCCGGTGAGGACCTTCCCGGATGCGGGCTGGACCGTGTTGTAAGCGCGTGCAAGCCTGGTAATAGAGTCAAGCAGGATCACCACGTCATGTCCGCACTCGACCAGGCGGCGGGACTTTTCAAGGACCATGTTGGCCACTTTCACGTGTCTCTCAGCGGGTTCGTCGAAGGTTGAAGCGACGACTTCGGCCTTTACGCTGCGGCTCATGTCCGTCACCTCTTCAGGGCGCTCGTCAATCAGGAGGACGATTTCATACACCTCGGGATGATTGTCTGCTATCGCATTGGCTATGGACTTGAGGAGCATGGTCTTACCTGTCTTGGGCTGGGATACTATAAGACCCCTCTGGCCCTTTCCGATGGGAGTGAACATGTCCACGATACGGCAGGAAACGTCGCTCCCATGACCGTGCCCGAGGAGGTTGAATTTCTCGTCCGGGAAAAGGGGAGTGAGGAAGTCGAAGGGGACCCTGTCGCGGATAAACTCCGGCGTACGGCCGTTGATAAAGTTGATCTTCACCAGGGGGAAGTATTTGTCACCTTCCTTCGGAGGACGGATTTCGCCTGTTACGGTGTCGCCGTTCTTGAGGGCGTTGAACTTTATCTGGTTCTGTGAGACGTAGATGTCGTCGGGGGAGTTGAGATAGTTGTAATCCGAGGAACGAAGGAAACCATAGCCGTCGGGCATGATCTCAAGTACGCCGGTAGCCTCAACGGTACCTTCGAATTCGGGGGCAGACTGCTTAGGCTGGAAATTCCCGTTCTGCTGCTTGTTGTTATTATTGTTATTGTTATTGTTATTGTTGCGACGGTCGAACCGGTTGTTTTTGCGGTCTTCCTTCAGATCATCGAAAATCTGATGTATGAATTCTTTACCGTCGACTTTAGGGGCCTCTGCCTTAGGGGTTTCAGTAGGGGCATGGACAGTTTCGGGAGAAGGAGCCGGATTGACGGGCTCGGCGTTCCTGTCCACCTGTTTCCTCGAGCGCAGCTTCTTTCTTGGAGATACCGTGGCTTCGGCAGGCGCTTCTTCCGGAGCGGGAGCATGAGTGGTATTCTCTGCGTTTGCTGCTGCCTCGGGCTGGGGAGCCTCAGTATTCTCTTTGGACTTGATACGCGTCCTTCCGCCCTTCTTTTTCTGGGCTGGAGTGGTTTCTTCCTTCGACTGCTCCACAGGCTTTTCCTCAGTTTGTTGCGCAGGCTTCTCAGGAGCGACGGACGCATCTTTCTTTGCCTTTACAGGTTTTTCCTTTGCTGCGGTTTCCTTTTTTGCTTCTTTCACTTCAGCCGAAGACGGGGTTTCGTTTTTACGCGGCCGTCCCCTCTTTCGCTGCGCCGGCTTTTCCGGAGTCGGCTTGAGGGATTCAACTTTGGCCTGGGAATCCAGTATGCTGTATGCAAGGTTTTCTGCATCAAGTTTCTTAGCGTTCTTCACACCGTAGCCCTCGGCAATGGCCTCGAGCTGCTCTTTACTCATCTGAGTCAAATCAAAAAGACTGTATGGCATAAATATTTGTTTGGAAGATAAAATGACGGGGATATCCCGTAGATGGGTGCAAATATATGAAAAATAATTGGAATAATACAAAAATACCGGGCTACCTGTCCCAGTAGCTTGTACTCTTCTTGAATCTGAGCAGGTCGGCGAGGGCGGCCGCATTGGCGGAAATCCTGAACATATAGGACTGCCAGGTGCCTGTAGGAACCCATGAAACCGAGATATTGAAGCAGTGGAGGTCGTATGTGGCGCTGATCTGCGTGGTGGTCATTTTCATAGCCTGCAGGTCGAATCCCGAAGTGGCGTTAAGCGACATCTTCGGGGTCAGCTTGATGTTGCCGGAGAGGCCGAGGGTCTGGGTGTACCTGTTGTTGGTGACGAGCTGGTTGTTGGTATATTGGTAGGACTTGCTGTAACTCAGGGAATAGTTGATGTTCAGGGACCAGGGAACATTGGGATTGGTATAGTACAGCCAGCCGCCGGGGATATATTCGCCGGTCATGGGATGATAGTATATCCTTTGGTAATAATCGGCAGTGCTTTCGGATCCTTTCCTGCCGTCATTGCCCTTCATGGTCCCTTTACCTGACAATGAATATGAGACGGAAGCGCTTGCGTTCGTAAGCCTGAGAGGATGTGCGAGTCCTTTCTCGATGATGTTGAACTTGTTGATCCTCCGTCCCGTTTTGTCAATGGCGTACGGGTCCAGGTTCGCGTTGGCGCTTATACCTACCTTCTCGAAAATGGAGGTGGACATCGTAATACCCACCGTATTCATTTTCAAAGAGTCGGCCAGGAAATTGTATCCCGTGCTGAGCGTCAGCTGGTCGATTATCTTGACCTTCCTTGAGCCCTTTCCGGTAGTATCCCTGAGGTCGCGGACCTTTGCTTCTATATTGTTGCTGATCGAAAGGCCCATGGTCGCCGACCGCCCCTTTCCGGGAGCGGAATAGATCTGCCCCGAATAAATGTTGTAATCGTAAGAGCGGGCGACTCCGAGGGTGTCTGTGTAGTTCAGCGTTCTCCATCCATTCATCCTGTTCCCCTGTTCCGGAGAGACTGAAAAGGACATGGTAGGTGAGACTACGTGCCTGATAGCCTGTATCTTGCGAAATTTCCCAAAATTGAACATTCCATAGAGCCTCGTGCTCATTCCAAGGGAGCCGGAGTATCTTTGGGTAATTCCGAAGTGGCTGAACTGGCCGCCGAGATGGCTTTCCACCCTGTTCGTTTCAGGATTGAACTCGTACTCGGTCTTGCGGAAGAACCAGTTCATGCCGTAGGTAAGTCCGGGGGTGAAATTGAAGTATTTGGCTAGGGTGAAATTCGGGAGCCCGATGGTGAAGTTGTGGGCCATACCGTTGTTCATCTTGTCGAAGAATCCGTCCTTCATGAATTCCGAAGCCTTGAAACTGATCCTGTTCTGTAGGGTCGTGTTGTATGAAAGGGATAGTTTCTCGTAGATCCTTTCTTTTCCGACCCTGAGTTTCCTCTTGAAAGGATAGAACCTGGACACTGAAAGGGTCAGGTTCGGGAGGGTTATGGAATAGGAGGAATCCCTGGAATTCTGGCTGTGGAGGGCGTTGACCGAAAGGTTTATCTTTCCGTTCCAGTTTTTTCCAAATGAAATGGAAGATGATGTCTGGTTCTGAAGGGCTTCTGAAACGGAACGGGAGTTGTATTTACCGTTGTCCGCGCTGGAGAAGTTTACCGACGCGCTGAACGTGGTTCCAGGCCTGGCCTTGGAATCCTGGGAATGGGACCATCTCAGTCCGAAGTTCTTTGTCTGAAAGAAGTCCGTGCTTCCCTTTTCTCCTGTCTGGTCATTGGAGTAGTTGAAAGAAAGATTACCGTTGAATTTGTAGTTGACCTTGTATCTGGAGTTTACGTTGACGGCCCAGGAACCGAGGGTAAAGTAGTCTCCCGTGAGTGAGAGGTCGAAATAATCTCCGAGGACGAAATACATGCCGGCGTCCTTGAGATAGAATCCTCGGGAAGTTTCTTCCCCGAAAGACGGCATCAGGAGGCCGGTGGCCCTTTCCGGACGCTTGGGAACGAATCCGTAAGGTATGCCGAGGAAATAGATCGGCACGTCCTCGACGACAAGGTATGAAGGACCGAAGACCGTTTTCTGTGACGGCTTGGTCAGGACCTTGGCTACCGTCATGTTCATATAGTAGTGGGGATGCTCGAGGTCGCAGACAGTGTATTTCCCCCTTTTTATATTAATGGAACGGTCGGGCATCATCTGGATGTCCTGCCCCTGCATCAGGCCCTCGTCCTGCTGTGTTATCATGTTGGTGATCCTGGCCTTGCGGGTGTTGAAATTATACCGGAGTTCCTCCATCGTATACGATTTCCCGCCTTCTTCCATCACCGGCCGCCCCTTCCATTCCTTCATGATAGTATCATATACACCCTTGGCGAACACCGTGCCGGTGTTCATGTCGTATTCCATGTAGTCGGCCCGGAGTTTCATGTTATCATAGGTAACGGTCACTCCGCCATAATAGAAGAGTTTCCTGTGCCCGTTGACGAACTGCTGGATGAGGGAGTCTTTGGCATTTGAAAAGGCCGGACGAGAAAGGGAACTTTTTTTCAGAAGACTGATGGAATCCCTCCTGAAAAGGGAATCTACGCGGCGGAGGGAATCCCTTCTGGATAACAGAGAGTCCGGAAGAGACTTCAGGCTGTCCTTCGTCATCATTACGGCCTGGGACTTTATGCGCGGACCCTTCTGACGCCTGTTCTGGGCCGGGAGGGCAGTCTCAACCACGAACAGAAGCATTAGAATCGCTGCCAGAAATCCGTATTTGTTCCTTAAATGCAATTTTTTTATAATTTTGCAGAATACAAAAATAAGACTATTTTTCCGAATATGCGCAATCGACCCTGTCATTATCGCGCCATATTTTTCTCCCTGGCGCTCTTCCTTACGGCTTTCCCCGGCTTTTCACAGACCAGGAACCCGAAGGAACTGGGGCTTACGGCCATAGTGATCGATCCGGGACACGGCGGCAAGGATGCCGGCTGCATAAGCAGGGACGGGAAAACCTACGAGAAGAACGTGACCCTGGATATAGGCAAGCGGTTCCGTGACAAGATAAGGGCGGAGATGCCTGGCATCAAGGTTATTATGACGCGGTCCGACGACCGTTTCATCGAACTCGGGGAGCGGGCCGACATTGCGAACCGCAACGATGCCGACCTTTTCGTATCCATCCATATAGATGCCCTCGACACGAAAAAGAATACCAGATGGCGCTACATCAACGGCTTTTCCATCTACGCGCTGGGACAGTCCAGGGATAAGAACAGGGACCTTTTCGCCCGGAACATGGAACTGTGCAAGAGGGAGAACTCCGTAATCCTCATGGAGGATGACTATTCCACAAAATACCAAGGCTTCGATCCGTCGGACACCGAGTCGTACATCATGTTCAACCTCATGCAGAACTCGAACCTGGGCCAGAGCCTGAAGTTCGCTGAAACCGTCGACGCATGCATGAAATCCGGTCCTGTCAAGACCAGCAGGGGAGTCCATCAGGGGCCCTTGATGGTGCTATGGCGGACCACCATGCCGGCTGTCCTTGTCGAGTGCGGTTATATCACCAGCGATACAGACCTTTCGGTGCTACGCCGCCCTGCTGGAAGGGACTCCATAGCAGGGTGCCTGGTCAAAGCGCTCAAGGCTTTCAAGAAGGAGTATGACAAGAGCCTCGGCGTTGTACGGGAACCCGTCACGGAACCTGTAACAAAACCGGAAGCCATAGCGGAACCTCCTGCAAACCAGGATGTTGCCCCAGAATCTCAATCGGATATCTGGTATGGCACCCAGGTGCTGGTATCCAGCCGGAAACTGGCCCCGTCGGACAAGTTCTTCCAGGGACTGGACGTACGCGCCGTCCCTTCGGGCAACCTCTATAAATATATGGTCGGATGTTCACAAGATCTTGAGGAGTCCAAGAAGATTTTCCAGGACGTGAGAAAAAAATTTTCAGGCTCGTTTTTGGTAAAAGTCGAACAGAACGCGGTCTCGCGGGTGTTGTAAATTTTCTTTAAATAAAATTATCTATAAAAGCAAGAGGAAAGAATATTTTTTATAATTTTATTTTCCTCCAATTTTGCATTTGAAGAGTGAGAGATCACTGCTCCTAAAACTAATTTTTTCCGGCATATTTTTTAGATGGCTGAACAGTCAAGACATACTGACGTGTGGGATAATTGTCTACGGATCATTGAGCAGATCATTGAGCCGCAGAAATTCAATACCTGGTTCAAGCCGATCAGGCCGGTATCTTTCGTGGATTCCACGATCACCGTGGAGGTTCCATCTGATTTCTTCCGTGAATATCTGGAAGATGTATATCTGGACCTTATCAAGAAGACACTCAAGAGGGTCATAGGCTCCGACGCCCGTCTGGTCTACAATATCAGGCCGGTGAAGGTCGAGGCCCCGATGACGTTCCCCGCTTCCCAGGGAATGCCCCCCGTGAACAAGACGGTGTCCATCAACACCTATCAGCCCTCAGGCAATCCTGGCCCCTTTGTCTTCCCCGGCATCCACCGGGTGCAGATAAACCCGAGGCTGAATCCTGTATACTGCTTCGGCAACCTGGTTGAGGGAGAGTGCAACAAGATGGGCGTCACAGCCGGAGAAAGCATTTCGGATGCTCCGGGCAAGACTCCGTTCAACCCCTTATTCCTCTTCGGCGGTCCCGGTCTCGGCAAGACCCACATCGCTCAGGCGATAGGTATCGCAATCAAAGAGAAGTATCCTGACCTCATTGTCCTATACGTTACTGGAAACGAGTTCAAGAACCAATATATCGATGCCACCCATGTGCGCAACAAGCTCACTGATTTCTTCGCGTTCTACATGAAGATCGATGTCCTTATCGTAGACGATGTACAGGAGCTTCGCGGCGACGGGTCCCAGAATGCCATGTTCAACATTTTCAATCATCTCCATGAAAATGGGAAACAGCTCATCTTCACCTCTGACAGGGCGCCCGTTGACCTTCAGAACTTCGAGGAAAGGCTGCTCTCCCGATTCAAATGGGGACTAAGTGTCGAGCTTTCGCGTCCTGACTATGCGACCAGGCTCTCCATGCTCAAGGCCAGGTGTTTCCGCGAGGGTGTGTCGATAAGCGACAAGGTGCTTGAGTTCCTTGCTTCCAGGGTGAAGTCCAATTTCCGGGAGCTCGAAGGCGCCCTCATATCCCTGGTTGCACATGCGACCCTTGCCCATACCGAGGTGACCGTTGAGATGGCCTCGTCCATTACCGACAAGATTGTCGGCGAGGAGCACACCGAGGTAACTATGGACAAGGTCCAGAGGGTAGTGTGCGAATACTTCAACATTACCAGGGATTCCCTCCTTTCAAAGTCCCGCAAGCGTCAGATAGTCCAGGCAAGGCAGATTGCCATGTACATGAGCCGCAACCTCATCTCCGGCTGTTCCCTTTCCACCATCGGGTCCGAACTGGGAGGAAAGGACCACGCAACAGTCCTCCATGCCTGCAACACCGTTTCCGACCTCATGTCCACGAGCAAGGCATTCCGCCAGTATGTCAATGACATAGAGAAGATGCTCGTACCTGTTTCCTCATGAGAATCATGGACAGGACACTGATAGCTCCGTCGATTCTCGCTGCCGACTTCCTGCACCTGGAGGAAGCCGCTAGGATTGTCAATTCACACGCGGACATATTCCATCTTGATGTGATGGACGGGACTTTCGTCCCGAATATCTCTTTCGGATTCCCTGTGGTGGAAGCTCTCGCCCGCGTCGCGGAGAAGCCGATGGATGTCCACCTCATGATAGTGCATCCCGAGAAGTATGTTGAGCGTTTCGCCAAAGCCGGAGCCACCATGATAAGTTTCCATGAAGAGGCTGCCGAGGCGGACGGAACGGATCCTGCCGGAATCTTGAAGCTCATCCGTTCGTTCGGTGTCCACCCCGGACTCGTAGTGAATCCCGACATTCCGGTCGAAAAACTTTTCCCGTACCTTGAATTATGCGATTACGTCCTGATCATGTCGGTTTATGCAGGATTCGGAGGGCAGAAGTTCATCGAGGAATCCTACGGGAAGGTCCGTGCCGCCCGGAAAGAAATCGTCAGGAGAGGCTTGGACGTGAAGATCGAGGTGGACGGCGGAGTAGGGCCGGGCAACGCAGGAGCGCTGGTGGAAGCCGGAGCGGGCATACTTGTCGCAGGCAGTTCCGTATTCAAGGCTGAAGATCCTGCGGCTGCAATCGAGGCTCTTAGATAATATAGCCTATTTCCTTGAAATTGAATTCTTTCCTCTGACCTGCCAGGGTAACTGCCTTCAGCAGGCCCTCTTTGGTTACGCCATCGATTTTTCCTCTGAAGACTTCCTCCGTCCTCAGGTCCCGGAATTCATGCCATTCACCCCTCCGGTACAGATGCTCAGAATACATTCCGTCGAGCTTTTTCCTTCCTTCCATGTCCTTTAGGAGTGGAAGCAATGATGAGAATATCACGCAAAAATCTTCGAGTCCGCTTTCCAGGGAGTATCGCCGACCGGTCAGAAGGGTCAGGGATGTCGGATTCATGAGCTGGGGCGGAAAGTCTTTCTGGTTGAGATTCAAGCCGATTCCGATGATGCTCCAGGATATCTTTGCGCCGGAAAGGGAATTCTCGATCAGCATCCCGCAAATTTTCCTGTTTCCGACATATATGTCGTTGGGCCATTTAATCTTGGCGTCTATACCTTCTTTTGCCAGGAATCCGTGTACGGCCAAGGTAGAGAGGCGGCTTATGTCGAACTGTGAAGTCACAGGCAGCGCGGCCAGGGAGCCGTTGCCTTTAAGGACTATTGAAAAGGTGAGGTTGTCTCCCGGGGAAGAGTGCCACACGTTCCCCCTCTGGCCTCGACCGGAGTATTGCTCCACTGCTGCAATGACTGACAAATCAGCGAGGCTCTCTATGCGCCTTGCAGCCTCATTGTTAGTCGAATCCAGCGAGTCATGCCACAAGATTTGCATCTTCCTTTCCATTGGTTCGTTTTTTGTTTATATTTGTAAGACAAATTTACAAACTTTCGTATGATTACACACGATTTGAGGGTCCTGGCAGACGCAATGCTGGACAAGAAGGGGCAGAGGGTCGTAGGAATCGATCTCAGACCGCTCGGTGTCGCCATCACCGACCATTTTGTCATCTGCAGCGCCGATTCTACCACGAATGTAGCAGCCATAGCCGACAATGTTATCGAGAAGATGCGGACCGAGCTTGGCCGAAAACCGCTCAGGTCACAGGGTTTCGAGAATGATTTCTGGATCATCATAGACTATGGGGACATCGTTGCCCATATCTTCCTCAATGAATACAGGGACTTTTACCGCCTTGAAGACCTGTGGGCGGATGCTCCCCGCAAGGAATACAAGGAACGCAAGGTAACCAGGAAGCCAGCCACTCCCAAAACCAGTCAGTGATGGACCAGAATAATGCCAATAACAGCAACGGCAAGGATCCCAAGAAGAAGGTGGTGAGGATCAGGTTCAACCTTTCCTGGTTCTATATCCTCCTTATCGCCGGCATAGCATGGATGCTCTATTCGATGGACGGGAGCAACCCCCAGAAGATTGAGTGGGCCCAGGTCCAGACGATCTTCCGGTCCGGTGACATAAAGGAGATCCATTTCGTCCGTAACAATTTCAAGGGGACCATCACGATAAAGCCCGACAGGATGTCGAAATATACCGACCTCTTCGCCGGCAACGTGCCGAAGTCCTCTCCTCAGTTTTACTTCCTCGTTTCCGACAAGTTCGATGCAGAGAAAGAATTCGGAGAACTGAACTCTGAACTTCCTGCCATTGACCAGGTGAAGGTCGTTATGGAAAACGAGAGCAGGGGTTGGATGGAAGTCCTCGAATGGCTGATTTTCCCTATCCTGCTTATCCTTATGTATATATGGATGTTCAGGGGCATCGGCCGCAATATGGGCGCAGGTCCCGGCGGGGGAGGCCCGGGAGGGATTTTTTCCGTAGGGAAATCCACCGGAAAGCTCGCCGACAAAACTAATGTCAGCGTCTCTTTCAAGGATGTGGCCGGCCTGTACGGGGCGAAGGAGGAAGTCATGGAAATCGTGGATTTCCTCAAGGCTCCGCAGAAATATACGAAACTGGGTGCCAAGATCCCGAAAGGAGCCCTTCTCGTAGGTCCTCCGGGAACTGGCAAGACCCTTCTTGCAAAGGCAGTTGCCGGCGAGGCGAATGTTCCCTTCTTCTCCATCTCGGGTTCTGATTTCGTCGAGATGTTCGTAGGGGTCGGTGCTTCGCGTGTCAGGGACCTCTTCCGGCAGGCCAAGGAGAAGGCCCCGTGCATCGTCTTCATCGATGAGATCGACGCCGTGGGCAGGGCCAGGGGGAAGAATGTAGGATTTTCTTCAAATGACGAGAGGGAGAACACGCTCAATCAGCTTCTTACTGAGATGGATGGGTTCGACACCAATTCCGGTGTCATCATACTTGCAGCAACCAACAGGGCCGATATCCTAGACAAGGCTCTGATGAGGGCCGGCCGTTTCGACCGCCAGATCCATGTCGACCTGCCCGACCTTGACGAGCGTGTGGATATTTTCAAGGTCCATATGCGCGGACTTGCCATTTCTCCTGATTTTGACGTAAGGACCATGGCCAAGCATACTCCCGGATTCTCCGGAGCCGATATAGCCAATGTCTGCAACGAAGCTGCCCTTACCGCAGCCCGCAGGAACAAGCAGGTAATCGACAATCAGGATTTCCTTGATGCCGTCGACAGGATAGTGGGAGGAGTCGAACGCAAGGGCTCTGTCATGAGCATGAGTGAGAAAAGGACTACGGCGTATCACGAAGCCGGTCATGCCGTGGCCGGATGGCTGCTGCCATATGCCGATCCCGTATTCAAGGTAAGCCTCATCCCGAGAGGACAGGCACTTGGAGTGACCTGGAGCCTGCCTTCCGAAAGGAAGATACTCGGCAAGTCCTATCTTATCGATGAGATGTGCAGCCTCATGGGAGGCCGTGCTGCCGAAGAAATCATCAACGGAGAGCCGGGAACGGGAGCCCAGAACGACCTCGAGCGGCTGACGAAGATGGCATACGCCATGATCCAGTACTACGGCATGAGCGAGAAGGTCGGAGAACTGTCTTTCTATGATTCAACAGGATCGAGGGGATATGACCTCACCAAACCATACAGCGAGAAGACCGCCGAGCTCATGGATGAGGAGGTAAAGGCTCTTGTCAAGGACATTCACGACAAGACGGTAAAACTCCTTCTCGACCACAGGGATGGCTTCGAGAGGATAGCCCAGCTTCTCCTTGAAAAGGAAGTCATCCTTTCCGATGACATCGAAAAGATTCTCGGGCCAAAGGTCCGGCCGGCCGGGGAAGAAGGGGAACACAAACAAGAGGAGGAATAGGATATGTCCAATTCTGCAGTAAGGGCCCTTTCGGGGACGGGATTTGTCATCATAATGCTGTTCTGTCTACTTTTCAGCAAGTTTACCTTCGCCGTGCTGGTCATGTTGATAACAGTAGGTATGATGGTGGAATTCTACCGGATGACGATGGGGGATTCATATGTCATCTCCCGCATCCTCGCGATAGTTGCCGCCGTATCCCTTTTCGTCCTGATATTCTGTCGTTCGGCCTTCGGGATGGACCTGAAGTTCATAGCGCTTGCCATGGCTCCGATCTTCCTGATAATGATCAACTCGCTATACGTCAAGGACAAGTCTGAGTTCGGAAGGTTCTCCAACATTTACACGGCCCTTCTGTACATTGCCGCGCCGATGGCCCTGTCGAATCTTATCGTGTTCCAGCACGGGAGGTTCAGCAGGGTTCTGCTCATATGTTTCTTCATCATCATATGGGCTTCCGACATCGGAGCCTATACCTTCGGTATCGCCCTGGGAAAGAGATTCCCAAAGAAACTCTTCGAGTCCATCTCTCCCAAGAAGACGTGGATAGGCTACTGGGGAGGACTCATCATGGCCGTCGTTGCGGCATGCATCCTCTTCTATACAGGTTACATGAAGTATCCTCTTATCCATTGCATCGTCCTTGCCGTCGTGATGCATATCGCAGGGGTCTGGGGGGACCTCTTCGAATCCCAATGGAAGAGGTTCTATAACGTAAAGGATTCCGGCAATATAATTCCGGGCCACGGGGGGCTTCTCGACCGTTTTGACAGCACGCTGATGGCCATGCCGATCGGCGCTGTCTATCTTGCAATCTTCAATTTACTCTAATACCGTTCGTCATGACTCTCGACCAAGATTCATATAAACTCATAACGATGGTCTGGCTGGTGCTTGCGCTGCTCGGATTCATTGTTCTCAAGACCGTCAATCTACGCCCCCTGGCATGGTTCCTGGTATTGGTCCTTACCGTTTTCGGCTGTTTCGTGACATGGTTCCACAGGGTTCCGGACCGCAATGTCGTGGCAGATCCCTCCGCCGTCACGTCCGTAGCTGACGGCAAGGTCGTCATCGTCCAGAAAGCTTATGAGGGTGAATATCTTCAAAGGGAATGCATCCAGGTGTCGGTGTATATGAATTTCTTCGACGTACATGCCAATTTCTGGCCTGTCGACGGAGAGATAACGTACTATAAATACCACCCGGGACATTATTTCCTGGCTTTCCAGCCCAAGGCCTCGGAGAAAAACGAGCATTCCTCCACCTGCATCAAGAGCGGGAAAGGCGAGGTCTTTTTCAAACAGATAGCCGGCACGTTCGCCCGCCGTATAGTCTGCTATTCCACGGTAGGGGAGAACGAGAAGAAAGGGCAGCAGTGCGGAATAATCAAGTTCGGGTCGAGGATTGACATGTTCCTTCCCCTGGACTGCGATATAAAGGTAAAGGTCGGGGACAAGGTAAGGGCCTGCGAAAGCGTCATTGCCGTTCTCTGACGATCAGTCCCTTTCAGATTCAATGAGTTCAACCAGTCTGTCTACGGCCTCCGTGTCGGGGACGTGGCGCAGTACGGGAACATCCTTGTGGTAGATGGTAACCTTATGGTTGCCTTCGCCGACATAGCCCCAGTCGGCGTCAGCCATCTCACCGGGGCCGTTCACTATGCAGCCCATGACAGCGATGACCACGTCCTTCATGCCGGCAGTACGCTCCTTAACCTCCTCAAAGGCCTTCTGAAGGTCGTACATCGTCCTCCCGCATCCGGGGCAAGCGATGTACTCAGGCTTGTAGAACCTTCTCCTTGACGCCTGCATGATTTCATTGACCAGATAGTCTCCCAATCCGTCTTCATCGATGGAACGGAGGGCCCCTTCCTGGGTGGTGAAGGTGCCGTGGATCTCGATTTCATCCAGCTTCTTTTCCATCAGCTCCTTGCCCCAGTCACACGAGGCATCGAGCAGGAGCCTTTCCCTTGATGGCGCTTCATATGTAGCTATGGCCTTCTTCCCCTCCGTCTTTATTGAGACGAGGGAGGAGAAGAGTTTCCTGTCGTATCGGTCAGCAAGATACCTTGCAACGGGAATCTCGTTCACCGGGTCTTCAGT
>Ga0256405_10006079_pt1 | contig 19811 bp, 11 predicted proteins | sample RumenRJG_02DNA_FD_189096 | JGI IMG/M metagenome (GOLD analysis project Ga0256405, IMG submission 189096) | Bovine rumen microbial communities from Lethbridge, Alberta, Canada - RJG_02 | ecosystem: Host-associated > Mammals > Digestive system > Stomach > Rumen | place: Canada: Alberta... | reverse complement strand
ACTGGATCAAAGATTGGAATCCGGAATCCAAGTCTCTTCTTTCTTATACGAGTTTATTTCTTAGTAGAGTAATGTTTCCCTTTCCTTGACTGTCTTCCCGGAGAGATTCCTTGATTTCGGTATTGTTGAAACTGGCTTTCACATGAATAACCCCTTTTGTTATTCTACGTGCACTCTTCCGTAAACTAAAACGGGCATTCCTACGCAAACTAATAGGCACTTTCTTACGTGAACCTATTTTTGGTATAGCTTTGCTAATCTTTGATGGCCATCTGTACTTGTGAAAAGAGATAGAGCCGTCTCGCGCATCACTGCTTACTTGTGATCTAGATCTGCATCCTGATAAGGTGCATCCCGTTAAATGATCTTATGTAAAACTTATCACCACAGATAATAAACAGGGCAGAGTTTTGAAAAGTACAACTCGATCTTTCACCTCAGCTTATGGTGGTGACTTTACCTATTTTTGAATTTCTATATGTCATCATACCTTTTAGGATCATAACCATCCTCATCTTGTAAAGTTTCTATGGCGAAAACTGTAGGCGGGTGACCCTGACGATTGCACCAAGACTGGTATCAGAGTCCCTCGGTAATCAAAATCATAGAGGCCAAAGTTGCTAATGTATCTGCAAAAGAAGAGCTATAGGAAGTAGCAAGGAATCCCACATGAACCATAAGCTAGAATACTGGTATCAAGAGATGTTATTACAGGTACAACCCTATTTTCGTCACTGTATAGAGGCATTCGAGGTTTCATAGACAAAGGTTAGATAGATGGAAAAAAGCTAGGTTAGATAGTAAGAACTTGGTAATTGAGGGTTGGCCAAAGCAGGATCTATGGTTCGGTTGCTTTTCTTCTCCTGATTTTCTGATCCAAATCCTATTTCATTGATTTTCTGACTGGAATTCCAGAAGGAAAACTAGGAGAAATTGACTGGAAATGATTATCCCATTTCTTGCTTTCCCAACCGGAACAGCAAACTAGTAGGAAAGGATCTGTTATTTTTGAGTTCTGTCCCAACCTTCATTCAATTATCCGGGCTCCCCTTCGGCTTGAAGAAGACCGCTTTCCCTTTCTTTTCTTCCCTGGCACCCAGCATAAGTTATAGGGCGCCCTGAGGGTAGACCCAGCAATTTGTCAATCTATACACAGCATAAGTTATAGGTCGGCTAGGTCAATCAGTTGAGGGAAGGCCGAAGTAGTTCTGGTTTCGGAAATCAAGGCAGATAAGCTATGGTGTCCTATAATCCTCTCCCCTGAAGGGTTGTTAGATTACCAAGTCCGCAAGGAATGGGAAATAGGACCTTTAAATCAATGCAAGTAAGGGCTGATTAACCTAAAGAAAAGAGTGCATGCATCAGAAAACACTTTTATTTGATTCTAATTCTCGTATCAATAAGATCATATCGGGATCCATCTATGAAAGATCTCTATTGCATCAATAAAACAAACCCCTATATATCCCTTTTTGGTATAGAAAGTTCCAGCCAATTCCAATAGCTTGTGATAGAGTCAAGGGTGCGATTACCCTTGAATTTCAGCTCACACTTTCGGAAAGCTCGATAGTATCGTATTCCGCTCGTATGCTCTCGTTATGTAATAGAATACCTTTTACCGTTCATCAAGTGAACGTAGCCCTTTCGTAGTCTATGCCCCTTTATTCTTAAGTGGGGGAATCCCCTGAAAGCCGGTGATCGAGTGAGTTTTTTCCAGGAAGCTAGTTCTTTAGGGCTTAAATGCGCCGCTTGTCGGCTGTGAAAAGTATACCTTTCCTTTCCCACCTGTTTTCGGTGCCTTCTTTATGCTCTTTCCTAAGGAAGCAAGAGGAAGAGTGAGGGTCGACAGGCAAAGAATGGCTTGAGTGAAAGCTGGAGTGGCACAAGACAGATTGAAAGCAAAGGGAATAGCTCATATGGAAAGAAACATATATAGTCAATGAAATTCTAAAGATAGCCGTAATAAGCGATATGATAAAAGATTCAGAATGAATGAATAGAATCTAATAACATCGGGTTCCCGTGAAAAAATGGGATTGGGGGAGTAGTTCCCCTCTAGCCAATCCTAAAAGTTCTTCTGCCTTCGATCCCGTGGTAAGCCTTTCAAGTTTCCAGCCAGTAGACAAGAAATTCAGTAAGTAATAGAAACGGGATAGCCATCATAAAAGGGAAATCTCAATCAGTACTTCTTTTTTGGAAAGCGAGGTTGAGTTATATGAAACTAAGGCAAGAAGACGAAAAGACGTTCACGTTACCAATTCCGTCTCGTCTGATCTTTTATTGGTTTTGTTTTTTCTCTCGTGCCCTTCTGGGCGGTACAAAGAACTGATGTAGGGGTTGCCGCTCCTTAGTTCATCTCTCGGTAGAACAAGGCACCTATGCGGTGGGTTCGACTCCCACAGGAGCGTACATTTCCAATCGATTTGGTACTTTTCTTGATTCAGAGTTCTTGCTGTCCATTACGGATTCTTTAGCGATGTAAAGCCATCAAGCAGTAGACCAGCAAGGGTTTTTTCTGTCTCGGTATTCGTTCTTGAATCAGTGACTGAGAGTAAGGGCTAGTGATCCATCTAATCACTAAAGGTGGGGCATCTTTCTTTTCGTAGTAAGCAACTCTATTGAGAATCTAGTTTCTTGATCGAAGTAAAGAAGAATTTTAGTTCCTCTTTAGGCGAGCTACTTCGTTCCTATTCTCCGATTCTGAATAGGAGAAGGTTGTAATGAACCCAAAATACTTCGCTAAGGTTCAACCGTTTCGCTACGGTTTTCTTCCAATTTCTTCTAAGGAATTCTGATCAACAGAAAAAAATCTAAGCGAAGGCACCTTTCTCTGTATGGAAAAAGGAAGAAGATGCTGCTTCGGCTTCCGTTTCTAGCTCTGCTTGAGCTGCTTCGTCTGTTTCTCTTGATGTGGGTGTCGGTCTTTTGAGATCTCTTCTCTCACTTTCGGAGCACAGTTGGTCCTCAATTTGAAAACCGACAAAGGTGACTTCTTCCTTATTCACGCCTTGATGCACCTTTTTTCGTGTTCAATCTCGCCTGAGAGCAGTGCATCGATACAACAGAGTTCTTATTCTTACCCTTCAAAAGATCGGGAAAGGTCATTCTAGGCTCTTTATCAGATGTCTCATTCCATCCTTTACCTTGTGCCATGCATGATTCCTAGATCGATTGAATGATCAATTCGAACTTTAGGAACGTAGTCCCTTTGGCCACACAGGAAAAGGTTCATTGTTTTATTTGAAGTAGTGAAACTAATCAACCAAGCGAAGCAAAAGAGATACAAGTAGTGATTATTATTAAAAGATTGGAATGCTATTAAGCATAACGAGACGCTAGCTCACGTTGGCATCTTTCAACCTTTCGGATAACTTCTCTCCATACTAACCAAGAAGAGCAGGGCGGTTTTACTACCATTAGCGAGTAGTTCCCTCTCCATTTTGCAATACAAATATAAGATCACTATTATTACGAGTGGTGAAAGCGAAAGCAATAGTCGCGTACTGGAATCCCAGTAAAGAAGAGTGATTTTCGTCAGAAAGAACAAAAGCTGGAGGAATGCGATCCAGAAAAAAACGGAAACATTGCACTTTTATTCGTTTGCAAGTAGTTGAAGAGGGAATCCACTACCAAAAGAGAAAGAGTTCAGCTGCCCCGATTTCTCGAAGGGTAAGAAGAAAATAAGAAGTCTCTTGAGCAGTGAGGAGCACAACGATTTGTGCTCTGAGCGATAGAGGTCAAAGGTGCTACTAAAAGGGGGCAATGAGATAACAGCTTGAAACAATAGGAGAGAAGTGGTAGCTTCATGTCGGGGCGAACTGAAACATCTTAGCCGTAAAAAACCTTCCCTTTTCAAGTCCTTGCTATCCCTCTCGCTCTACCCAACTATCTATAATGGGGCAGAGAAGGATAAGCAAAGTAGGCGCACGAATATTTATTAATTAAGAGTTTTCGAGACTTCATTCTCTTTTTAGTTTTGACTCTGGGTCCGGTACAGGTTGACGCGGAGGATAGGGATGGGAAAAGAAGCCCTAGCTTTGGGAAAGACCGGATCATAACATGAATTTCAGGGCATACTTAGTAGATGCAGATCTAGGTACTCTTTCTTCCCCAGATGGGGAATGGGCCAAGCCGATCCGTTGTTGGCTCTGAAAGTGCATTTGCTAGTTCGAAAGAAGCTGAATCCGGGTGCAAATGGGATTCAAAATGATTCTTATGTTTCGTAGCATGCTGCGCAGACTCACTTGGTAAATAGCCTTCCCTAAAAGAGGCAAGGTGCTCACACATGAAATTCCCTTTTGAAGGATATCCTATTTGACTTTTATGCCATACTTGGGCAAAGCCATCGAGACTATATCCATCACCAGGAAGAAGAGAAGCGAAGCCATAATTTCTTTAGGATAAGCCTGAGATATCTAGTACAGTAACAGTGGTCGAATTGCTGCATAGCCCCCCCTAATACGAATTTGGCAAATCCTCGTTCTAAAGTTAGCGCACCATTGAGGTAAGTAAATATTAGTAGGCACACAGGCAGCCCGTTGCAAGGAAGGAAAGAGCAAGAGCTAGGGCTAAGTGCTCGAGTTACGGTTGTTGACTCGGAATTGTAAGCCGAAGAAGCATTCCTGTGACCTGGCCGTATGAATGGTTTCTTTCTCAATACCAGAGCTAAATAATTAGGCATCAAAATTCAAAGAAGGTTTGCCTTCACTTCAACCTTAACCATTGACGGAAGATTCATACCTATGAATATTCCCCTCCTCATTTGCTGAAAGCACTTCCTATAGCGAACCAGGCAAGGAACATATCGAGTAGGCTAGTACCAATTCCTCCACATCAACAGCAAAATAGGCATATGAATCTTAAGTAGGAAATTCCTTCATCTCAGATGAGGTAGGTAATCTACCATAATTTATTTCCATTTCCAGGTAAGATGAGCGGAGACGAGTTTATCAGCACCGATACCCCCACGCATCGTGGCCGGTTCCCTCGGGGGTAGAAACTTAGCTTGGAGAAAGATCCCGTTGATCTTCGGGCTGGCCCTTGCCTATTGAAAGTATGGTGTCTCATAAATGCTTTGTTAATGCCTCTTATTCGTAGGATCGGTCCAAAGCGCGGCTGAGTTGACGTTGATAGACTTGTGCGTGCTCTGCCGCTCGTAACCTTTTTTTTCTCCCATCGATCGAATCGAGGAGGTCAAGTTTCGAGAGCAGAGCCTCTCGCTTCTGATTATCAGTCATATCGTCGTCGAGCAGAACGCGCAGGGAAGGAATCGTCGAGTTCACTGGGAAGAATGGCGTCCATGCCAACGACTAAGGAGAAGGGGACCAGTGGCTATACAGATTGACGTCCGATAAGCCCAGAGAGCCTCAAGAAGGCGATCTGGCCAGTCTCCTCCGACTCAAAAGTGTTTGTAGCTATGGTATGGGTCTGGTCTGAAGACCAATGGGTCAAAAAAGGGGATATCCTCTTCTTTGGCTACACCAACTAATGTAGTAGATTGCGTTCCCGGAGGACACTTTCTCCATTTCGTCGGTACTGGTAACAACGGATCTTGACCTCGTTTCTTTTTCTTGTTATTTGACTTCTTGGAATGGAATTCTTCTCATGATAGTCACACAAGCAAAGGAGAAGAGGATGGGTCCCGAGGGAACTCTTTTTCTTCTATTCTAAGTTTTGATTGCACGAGCAGCATAACAACATAACAGTTTTGTGTAAGGAAGTAAGGAAAGACTCCTTTCTGAAATTGAAGGACTTAATTAGCCTGTCGTATATAACAGATAATGAGTCTCAAAGAGAGTTTCCAATGGGTTACATCAAGTTCCATTCCCAGTATGCGAAATCAGTAAACACGAATATCTGTATATAAGAAACTTCTATTCCAATCCACAATCGGTCCAACAAGGCAACTGTCGTCAACTAGATCAATCAGGAATAAGCAATATGTCGTACCCTATCTGTCATATTTGCTTTTCGGTAAAGGGTACACACGACTTTCTTTTTACTTATTCAATTCTCTGTCTTGCTAAACACAAATCCTTCTTTTCTTGTATAGACGAAATAAAAATGAGAACTAAGTAGGTTTCGACCCATTAAAGGAGTCAATGGCACGCACACAAAGCAGGAGGAAATCGGTACCCCGCGAGGCTGGCGAAGTCGGCACAAGAAGTAGGCGGAGTAGAGGCAGCAGTTGCGGGCTCAGGTGCGGCTAAATCGCAATCAATATTCCCGTCTGGGGTTGGCGGAGTTGGTAGAAAGCACGGTTGGCGATAAGCTGGTACTAGTTTCATTCTTTCTATTCCAAAAAAAATCCAATACCCGGAACTGGTAAATCAAACAATGTAGGCACACGTTGGCACAGTTCTGTAAATAAGAGATGTCTCATCCGGTTGAGCTGTCGCAATCAGTCTTTCTCTTCCTTTCTTAGTAGCAGATCCAACATGACTGTATTAAACCTTAAGCAATCAGGGTTAAGCTAGCTCATTGCCTGAAAGTGGAGCTCGTATTATACACCTTGACCCCCACCTTTTTTGAATCCTTCCTCCATATATATTGTTATATAAGAGAAGTCCCATAACTGCCTCATTCAGATCGATTCCAGTCGCCGCTACGGTCACATCAATCCGTTATGGCTCGGACCCTCTTAGCAGCTGGATCCTTCGGGAAGCCATAGTAGGGATTACGTCAGTACATTCTTAGGCGAGCAGTGGGTTATATCACCCCTATTTTGTTTTTGACCTTCTGTCTTTTTTAGGCATGGGACCAAACCAAGGTTGATCGAAGTTGAACATTCCTATGGAACTCCCCTTCAGACGACTTCTCTGCGCTTGCCCAGCACCTTTCGTTTTATGGACCAGGACCAATTTCACCTCAGACCATGGTCAAGTCATAACTGACTGGATAACGTTCTCTCAAGGACCTGCAAAACTCTCTAATGCGGATGATCAAACGTTGCTTCAGATGTGTATGAGAAGGAAGCGTCTCACAGGACTCTTAGATAGAAACCAGCATAGTCTATGAATTAGCATGAACAGTTTATTGAACTTGGTTGCACTCGTAAAGCGAGCGTGAAGAGAGCTGCGAAAGAAGCCCACGGAACGGAGCGGTTATTTTTCCTGACTAGCAAGTGGACAGGCTCAGATGGCGTAGCTGATGTGTCATGCTAGGTATCTTTTATTGGCCAAGTCAGGCAGGATAGTCAAGTAAGAAAATAGACCATAAGCCATCCTTTATCTTTTTTTTTCTAAGAAAGGAACAATAAATAGCTCATAGTTTCCTTGCAACTGCCCTAAGAGTTGTTCTTCTATCATCAGCGAGAGTTTACTTTGCTGTCGATGCAGGCAATAATAGATAGATTTCTGTACATAGTTGGGCCCAGGCTAAGAAAGAAATAATAAATGGATTCCTCCCCCTTTAGCATATGCTTATGTAGCACTCCTATTTTGAATAAGCTTATGGGCAAATACTAGAATATGCTTTTCTCCATTCGGAGATTTATATTCTGTCTCCTTATTTTTGAAAATAAGTTTTTAAGCAAGTGAGCAAGCCATACCATTCATCCTCCACCTCCTCGTCCATGAAGTCCGTTGACTTTCTTTTTCCGGTAAAGGCAGCATATGCCCTAAGAGCCTATTTTTCCACATCAAGAGGAAAGTCCCACACACAACCCCAAAAGAATAAACTGGATGGACCCCTATTCGCGCGCCTATGGACCGATGGTTCCCAACCAGTAACTAGTGCCCCCCCTATGGACCACTCCTATGTAACTCCAACAGAAAAGGGAGACAGAATATAAATGGAATATTATGGGCTTGCTCACCCTAAGCAACTGAAGGAAACTCGTATAGAAATACAGGTTTTGCTTCCGCATAAGAAAGGTCGCTACAAAGCTGGCTCACAGCAGTTCTCTCCTCTAGAGTGTAAAATCATGGATGGAGCTTGATGCAGCAGCCACTAGATTCCTACCTTTAGTGCTTGCCAATGGATGGTCCTTCTTTCCCTTCCGATACAAAAAAACGATTTATTGGCCTTCTCACTAGTGGTCTCAATCCTTGACTCCAGTATGTATCTCATATCAGGTGCCCTACTCCTTTTTATAGATAGATGCGTCTGGAGACTGATAACGCTTGTGATCTCTTTCTTTTTCTATTGGTTAAGGAATGCTAATAATGAAATAACTGATAGAGCTGCTAATGGATTTCATGTCCCTCTTGATCTCCATTCTCATTGGACGTTTTGACTTAGTAGCTATGTGATTTTTCACTTTGATCCGCGTACTTTATTTCTTCTTTCACTACTTCCTTTCGTCTCTCTTCTTCGGGCCCTGTATTGGGAACCATTCTTTTCCCGGTTCCCGTTAGAATAGCATTCCTTCCATTCTGCCAACCAACCATATCTCTTATCCCTAGCTCGGCTCTTTTAGAACCAATTTCCATCTTTCCACTGACAGCTGCGAAGAGCTCCCCTTCACTAGGTATGGTTGTTTTTGGTTCATAATGGTGGTCTAGGAGAACCCGAAACTAGAGCACACACGGGATATGCATTTTTTTCTATGGTTTGTGATTGTTGCAACCACCTGTCTCTCTTTTTTTTTACTTTATCAGATATTTCATAAAACGAACTCTCTATGGATCCCCACCATAGAAGGGCAACAAGAGCTAATGGACTCAGTTAGGGCAACAGATGATAACGACTCGTCAGGTTCGAACTGACATTATTTATATACTAAGACCTATATTCCATGAAGGAGTCGCGAAACTTCTGTTAGGTTCTTATCTGAGATTCCGTCTATACGGAGCATATGTTGGTTTAGAATTGCTCGGGAATTCATTGATAGTGACTTTTGAAGTTCTAGGTTTTCTAGTCTACTCCTCTTTTTTCTCGATCGAGCCGCTTTCCCTCATTCTACTCGTCCAGCCCTCTTCACGAACTTGTACAATCAATGCCACAAAGATAGCAAACTCGATTATCGAATATATAAGGAAAGGGGCGACGGTTTGGCACCAGATATCCGGGGGTGTGGAAAGAGCAGCTGTGAAAAGCGGAAAAACCATCAAAAAACGACGATTGCTCGTGAAGGTTTCCACAGAAAGACCCCTTGGTTCTGGCAAACAGATCACAATTACAGGTACCTGGGAGCATACCGATGGAATGAACAAAATACGAACAGTTAACATAATATAGTCATAGATCTTAGGTTGTAACTTGATCATGAGCGAATTTGTTGATGTTGCACCCACGAAGTATGGAAAGTGCCAAACATTGGGAACTACCCGGGGAGGAGTTAGGAGCAGGAACAAGGAGAAGCGAGAACCACTTAAATGGAGGATTCTATTGTATTTCTGCCTTTGTTCCCCATAGCAACTGGGGATCGAAAAGCACCAAATTTGATGACTTATTAAGGGAAAGACGAAGTAAGAGCATGCTATTGAAGACGTTGCAACATATGTCGGGGGGGCCTCCGTTGATTGTGTACAAACAAAATACGAGTCCAAAGGTAGGGTAATAAAGGGTTTAGCTAATGGAGAAATTGACTCTTCCGGGAACCAGTAACGCGTAAACCATGTCAAACCAAGACCGATCAATATCCGAACGGAACGGATTCGAACTTCTCCTAGAAAAGTTTCCGGTGCGAAATTCAAAAAAATGAGTAATTCAAAGGAAAAATGAATTTGAGGCATGCGCCGGACTGAAGAGACTGATTCCTTTCTCCGGGACCATTTCTTTGTTTGCGTCAGAGAATCCCGCACCCTGTTTGCAATCAATGCAAATTAACATTGCTCAAGACCCCGAGAAGGCCCTGATAGAAGTGGGACCGTCTCTTCTGAGCTTTGAAGTCCCTTTTCCATTTCCGTAATTCCTTTACGACAAAATCCCCTGCTAATCCCCCAGCACGCAGTTGTCCAACCTGGGTTTTTAGATAGTGGTTGATTGCCCTGGATTCGTAACTACTACCCTCGCCCCCCCAACATCTTTTTATTACGATTCGCTCATTTTGAAGGTTCGTTCTGCTTTTGGTCTTCAAGAAATTCAGAATATTTCTGAATTCCCGTTTTTGCGCTGGGTCAAGCGTGTCCCCCTCCAGAAAATCCGTAATGGGATCGTCCTGAGCAGGCGGGGCGTCCTGAGCAGGTGGGGGTCCAGAATCAATTCCAAAGTCCAGTGCCAACTTCATGATCAAAATCAACTATCACCTTCTCGGGACTCGACCTGGAACTTCTTTCACTTTAATATGCCTCGTTCAATGAGAAAGCATCTGATCGAAGAGCAGCACTAAAGAAGCACGCTAGACTTCCTACTTTTGGGGTTTTTAAGGTGACCGATGCCTTTCAAAAGTGTGCTTTGGGCCCATCCTTAGTACTTGACGCAGAATGGAGCTAGTTATCCATTTTCAAAAGCGGATTCGGTGGTTCAAGAAGTAGAATTATGCATAGATTGCCGGAAGAAAGACGAATAAAGACGAATGGAAAGGCCTGTGGACATGACCAAAACAAGGGCTAGTAGCACTTTTCTCAGGAATTGCCCCTGCAGACGGAGGACAAAGGGTTTTCATCTCGCGAAGAATCAGCAGTTGTGTTGTATATTGACTAAGCTAAATACCATTTTCACTACTTTTGGCCACAGGCGAGATAGAGTTTTTTCTTGAAATTGAGTTCGGACCGATTACTCATAGAAAATGACTACAAAGCAAGGCGAAAGCATGGAGAATTCCATACTGACGAGAAGGTATTAGTTAGTGGGTGCAAACGAGCTTTTCCAACCAAGCTAGCGTGTGATTGCGATGAAATACTTTTGGGCGGGGCATTACCGATACTAAGATGAAATTCGAAATGAGAAAGGGCTTCGAGCCTCATGCTTTCCTGTTTTATTTGGTTGGGAAATGGCTCTTTCCTGATCTCTTTTTGAAATAATTCTATCTCTGTTTGCTAAGTATGTCAATTTCTCCTTAGTAACAAGGCCAAAACCGGGGTTTTACAAGTTTTGACTCATTTTTGACCCGATCATCCCGATCGTGCCGCCGTGGAGTCTTATCTTTGTCTGGCTCCGATCTCTGGAAGCGATTAAACTTCTTCTGCGGGTTATTCTTCTACTGCTTATTGCCGGACCCTTCTTTCCTCTTATACGGATTGGGAAAGTATTTCTATTAGACGTATATTCTTAAACACATGACACCTTAGGCGCACACTTTATTCGGACAGTGGGGCACGATGCTCTAAAAGAACTTATTGAAAAAAAACATAGCGGTAACGGCTGTTTTAGAAAGCACCTCTTCCTTTCCTGAAACTCAAACAACCTACTAGGCTACTAAAAGGCTAATCCAGACGAAGAAGATAGCGAGAAAACGACTCCTCAAGCCGAAGTAAGGGCGGGACCATCTTCTTTTCTGACCGTTTGGAGCTGCGGCCTAAACCTTCCTGTAATCCCTGGAGCTTCGTCAGAGCCTTTTCCTTCCCCACAGGCCAGAGCTCAATTTACCTTCGCCACAGCTCTAAAATAAGGAGAATCAGCTCAAGATAAAAGGGCTCGCACTCAATTGATCCGGGTCAACACTTCCTGTATCTGGTTTCGGCTTGATTTTGACTCCTTGTAGGGGCTCATGACAGTCCTGTAGGGGATCCAAAGGCTTTCGAGCAGTAGCGGCAGCGGGGCGGGAGAGTTGGTTATTCAATTGATCCTCTGATGTTGGCCCTTCTGCATCATCCAGCAAGGCTCGGAAGTCTGAGCTATTAAGGTGCGGTTGACGGATAAGAGGCCTTCTATATGTTAAGGGAGAGAGGGGAGAGTCATTCCAGAGTTGGGTGGGAATCGTTGATAGAAATTTGGATTTTCCCTGAGGTACGATAGCGTCTGAACTAAAGAAAGGGAATATGGAAAGTGAATGTGGTAAAGGATACCAAGAGTAGGTTCCCTGAATGATTTTTAGGCGTATTTTCTTTGAACAAATAAATCTATAAAGAAAATAGGATGGATCTTCCACCTATGCTATGAGTGAATCTTATCATCACTGGCGAGTGGTATCGTATCACCGTCTTCGTCCTGAAAACATCTGCAGAGCTAAGCCAGTGTAGGCTTTGACACTACTTATATTCGCTACAAGTATTACACTCGCTTCGCTACACTCTTCTCTTATGCTTCGCGCTTCGCATAGGCTAAATAAGCCGCTCATCCCTGGCGAATCCTACCCACATAGGAATGCGGAACCATCGGGGAAAGGCAAAACATATTCAATCCCAGGAGAGAAGTCACTGGTTCGATAGGACCAGGGAGAGGACCCTGATCACCTTGCCAACGAATTCAAGGCCTTAGGAAAATCATCCTACAATGGACCGTAGGGACTGAGAACGAAGAAGACATAAAAATAAGGTTAGGGGGGATAAAAAGAAAACCTCCTCCCATTCAAAGTCGTCTTCAAGTACCTTTTTGATTCTTTACCGAGTATGGATGGATCAACTATAGGTTCGAGTTTAGCCAAGATACGTACACGGCTAAGTGTATGAAAATCCAAGAGAGAATCAGAAAATCTAAAAGCTAGGAAGGAGAAGACCGGGTGATTGAATATGACTTGCTAACAGATCCTACTCTTCCTTAAGCGCTAGTTCTATTCACGATGGTTCAGTTTCGAGAGCAGCTAAAGTAGTTACCTAATAAGATAGATGAATATTCCACGATCTACGATTATAAAAATCTTCTTATAGAAGTCTAGTTCTTTCTTCTTTTAGAAAAGGAAGTCTTGCTCTCCTTTCTTGCCGCTACTTGCGTTGCGAGCCAATCTTCAAACTGTTACGGAGAAGTCGTTTACTGATTAGCTGCTTGAACGTGGAAATATTTCGGCATATCTGCTCTTAGGTTAGTACGAGAACTCGACTCTACTCGTGCTATAGTCGAGGATGTACTTATACTACTCTAAAGAGGGATCAATTAATGGGGTGCATTTTTCTTAGGGCAATTCTAGGCAAGACCTTGAATCACAGGGTTTGTTCCTGGCAACCCAGCATTCTTTATCTTGGCGTAGATTGGTGTGATGGGACGGATGCCGTGAAAAAGCTTTTTTCTTTGACCGGAATCAACAGGTGTGAACCCATCTAGGATGAGTCAAACATAGGGGGAAGGGCCTCCTGGCAATATCCGGCATACTAGTAATCGATTATTTGGCCTTTTGCGATCGAACAACCTATGAACAGTTGTAGCCTACATAACCTACCTACCCAGACCAAGGGAAGAAGGTATCAGATCACTGTAGTTCTAGACCCCTTTTTTCAAATAAAGGAAGTGACAACGTTTGCCCGAAGAGGTTGAATCAATAGTAAGAAGATACCACCCAGGCACAGAATCCGAAATAACAATCAGGAATAGGACTAGGAGAATGAGGTCTAATTTACGGAGTCAAGCTGTAATTGGGCTTAGTGCTCCGATTGCGCCTTAGGACTAGGACTGATAGGTAAATGCCCCTTACTCAACCAATGAAGGCGGGTAGGGCTTTTCTTTCTTTTGTTTAGGATTGGCAAGAGGATGGCTGCCTCGGCTTCAAAGCTGTTAGAGAATGCGCTCTTATCACTACAGGGACGCGAGAGAAATTCCTCGAAGGTAGTATTAAAGGGATGGGGCATTACCGGTGTTAGCGACGAAGGGATTGTTTGCAAGAGAAGGTTGCCCTGTTAAGATACGAACAGGGGGCATGCCACGCATAATAGTAAAAAAAGGGCAGAGAAGAGGATTGAGGGACAGAAGGAGCTGGAGGCCAACAAGGAATAGAAGAAGCTGTTCCACTCGTAGCTCTTCTTCTTTTTTTAAAGCTTAACTCACATTTCGGGAGCGGATGCTGCTCGAGCTAAAGATATGCCCCCAACTCTTGAACAGCTCTCACTTGCCTTGGCCGATAGCTTAGATGACCGACCGTTAGGCATGGTTACCAATGATTTCACAGTATATATCTTGTTTGGTGAGCCAACCGGCTTCACCCGAGGATGAAGGTAGTAGAACAAAGAGGAGCCGCATCTTTTCCTGGCCGGAGAGGAATCAAGGTCCATCTCATTAAGGCCGAACATTTAGTCTCGTTCCCGATAACAATAGGGAACATCTGGTCTTGTTTGGTTTTTCTTTCAAGGATTTTTTCTTTCTTGCAATTCTGCGAACTTTGAATGCATCATTTCCTCCATTTCTCGGAACTTATCGCGGAATCTAGGCCCACTAGGACTCGGCGGGATTTCTGGTAAATCAAGCTCTCTCAGGGGTGGAAGCCAGCCCCCACTACTCGATGTTATCACTCTGCAGGATTCGACAATGGATTTGTCTTCCTCAGTCTCTTCGAACTTTTCCAATCCTGCTATTTTCCCCAAGTCTTCTTGAGTAATATGATCCCTGAGGGTCAATCCTTTCCCTTCCCCCCTTTGCCCTTTCAAATGAAAAAGAACTACCAATGCAAAAAAATGAAATGAAATGAACAATTGCTACTTCTTTATTAAATTACACCGAAAAGAAAGTCTGTAAAAAACAAGAGCCAACCTAAAACTTAACTACCCCTTGCCCTCCCACTGAACCCTTCTTTCTATCCAAAAAAAGGAAGAGCGCACCAAAAAAAAAAAGAATCCAGAAAAAACTCCGCAACTTAAGCTCTCATTGCAGCGGCACCTGTTAAAGTGGCGGCAAGAAAGAAAAGACCAAAAAGAAGGTTTTTTTAATACCTCTGACGAACCGAACCAAGCAGTCTGATCATCCTTGCCCGTCCCCCTCTTCTGTCAACCGTTGAAAGAGCATAGCCCAGGAATGAACCATATCGATCCAAGGTTGCAAGGAAAGAAGAAAGGTAAACCAGACCATAGGAATCTTCTGATGAAGTCAATCAGAGAGGACGGTTAGGTTCTTTGTTGCCTCATCTGCTTAGCTTATAGAATTACACGGTTTATCACGATAGACATTCCAATCAATGGTTGGACGATCAATACCATCGAACTATTCCATTCCACTGCTGAATGACGGAAACGGAAGCTTTTTCTTACTGATGGACTGATCCTGGGAGTTCAGACTGACGGTTAGATGGTTGTTCGCTTGTGTGCTTATTTTCCTTCCCCACTCAAAAACAAGTGTTACAGAATGTTCTTCAATTCAAATAGGTATGATCCCGTCCATCCTTCCAGAGCTAGGCACCTGCTTCAGAATGAGAATCTTCGACAGAGATCGTTCCTTCAGTTTAGCAATCAATTAGATCCATACTGACTTAGCTTGAAGCATGGCTTGCCGTTTCGAGGCTCGATGCTACTCTTGGGAACATTATTGATACATCGACTTTCAAGCATCTCGTAGTTGAGCGGTACTGCCATCAACAGTACCAAGATGGAAAGGGACTGCTGAACATGGATAGAACGAGAGTCGAACTCGCATGTCTCTCTTTTCCTGTTAGTTAGGAAAGAAAGCCGATATAAACAGCTCCATATTAGCGAATTGCCTCTGACTACTCTTCCCAGGCTGGTCAAACTATAGGATTCCCATTCACTTAGTAAACTTATTGGACAGACGGGTCAACCACTTGACCGAGGGGAGTAAGGTTCGTCACCACAGTCCCGATAGAAGGTCGAGTTTAAAAACAAACCGAAGACAAAGCAACGAATGAAAGGAAGGACGGCTCGCTTCGCTTTACAACCAGGGCGGGTCTCGCTGCCGGATCAATGCGCAGGACGCACGATCTACAAACAACAATAGAGAGAGCCAACCAAGAACGAAAGAACCTGGAAACAAACCCGCGAGCGAATACCAAACAGAGTAAGAAGGAGGAAGGGCCGAAGGCGGCTTACTAAGCGAGAAGGCTCCAAGCAATAACGCATTAGAAGGGAGCTTGCTGCTTTGCAACCTAAGCGGTATAGCTAAGCTTACTCATCAAGGGCCGATAGATAGAGCTGCTCTTGTTGCTAATGGAGAAAGATTGGAGTGAAGTTTAGTATGCTTTCTAAGATCAGAGGAGGAAAAGAATGAAGGTGTGGGCGGGAAGGAGGAGGCAAGGCCCCCTCAATGTGTATTCGACTACTCATTACGGAACCACCGATTGATCCGATTAGACTTCCCGCGGGGTAGCGCGGGGAACTTGCTGAATCAACTCCTTGGAATCGGAGGCCTGACTGAGGGTCAATCCAATGGTAACCTCAACCTAGGAATGCCTGTTTCACTTCCTTGACAGAGCCAACTGAGATGCTCTGTCTCGATGTTGACCTAACATGGATTGATTCTAAATTATGAATCCAAAATCCTGATCTCGCAAAGGATCCGCAATAGCTGTGTGTACTCGAGGACTCTTAGGGAAAGAAAAGCACTTTTCTCTCTCAGCAGTTAGACCGGCTATGGGTGGGTTGGTTATATACTGCGCCTTCCTTCTTCGAACCTTTTGGTATGTATTGCCCCCTAACTATAGATCAGATCCACCGGACCAGAAACTCAATTCCGCACTGCTGCTGAGTCGTCGGACTTATCCACCTCAGGGATTCGTGGAATTTCCGTTTTTGAATTGCGTTGGGGGAAATCTACCAAAGCTAGGCAGATAGATAGACTCCTTTCCCGCTGCTAAGGGAGAGCAAGAAACTAAATCAAATGATTGTTTTTTTTCACCAGCGCCCTTTTTTTGCGGGTACTAAGAGTCCTCTCACTACCAACCAGCAGACATCATCATCTGGCTGGGTCTTGCCGGTATCAACAACGAGAAAGAAGAACCAAATGGAAACAGCAACTAACTATGGCTCTTGGCCCAGACAACGTCCTAGGCGTAGGGGAGATCAAAACAAGAAGTCACGCCTAGACGACGACGCCCGTCCTGGGCTGCAGTAAGTAGATCGAGAGGTCGTTCCGCCCCTTGTCCCCGAAGATGGGTAATATGTTCTCATACAATGTTGCTCCAACTTTTTTCTAGAGGGCCTAGCTGGCGAGCGATCCCAGTCCGCGGCAGAGAACAAGACAGCAAGCGAGCGTACCTTTGTTCGCTTCTTTTCCACCAAGCACAGAAGTTTAAGGAGAACTGTAGGTCGGTGGCTACCTAAGGAAACTCCGATTCGATCCGCCCCCCCGGCTGGGAGGCATCTACCTCATCCCGATCACAAGGAGAGGTTCACCATGATGGGGGGTCAGGTACTTTAATTCTTTGCGTTCCGGAAAGAATGAAATGCATAGGGGACCATCCTTTTTTTTGCGGCATGCTCTCTGATTTACGGATTCGCAGGGGGCCGAGGGCCAACCTTAGTTGACTGACAATGACAAAGGCTTGCGAAACAAAGTAGCGCCTTTGAAATGGAATCTTAATTAACTATCAGTGGTGCGAAGCAGCTTAGCCCCGGGGAGCTAAAGGTTATACCTTTGTAAGCGAACTGTGGTTCTTCTATGTAGGGTATTCCTCCTTTACTCTCTTAATTAACGTCGAGCTAAGTGACTTTGTGTAGCGTAGTAGAATGAAGGCTACGTACGCACCGACACTCTCTTATCCCTAAGCCTCTTCGCTAACTCGCTCGCCTACAAAAATGAGTAGGCGAGGCTAGGCAAACTCAGCCGCTGACTTTGACTGTACTGTAGTAGACTTTCTAGCCTTTTATTTTAGAACCCTTTCTCATGTTCTTTCATCCATCAAGTAGGCGAACCGTCAGGTCCTTAGTAGCGTTGACAAAGAAGAAGAGCCGGTGAAAAAAAAAAAAAAAGAAAGCTAGAATTTCCAATAGTGAGACCAGCTTGACAAGCTACCTTTCCTCTTGATATGAGGTGCGAAGAGAAACATCTCTTTTTTATGACTTCCACTTCTCGATCCCGGCCCGGAAAAGTGACCGACCCCTTGATGAATGAAAGAAAGGGTTTATGAGCCCTAGCCCTGTAAGCCCACACCTGTGTAGAGTAGATCGTTCAACACCTGCGGCACAAACCCATTTTTGACCAATTGGTCCGTATATCATAGGCGACCGAACGGCCGCCCCCCGTCTTACTAGACCAACCTGCTATAATTATTCCATAAACACCTAGCGAAGATATGGCAAACAAATAAAGTAGCCCTATGTTCGGATCTGACAATACCATACCATAATCAAAAGGTACAACGGCCCAAGCGACCAGACTTAACATAAATGTAGCCACTGGAGCCATTCTAAAAAGGGAGAAATTAGCACTACTTGGTGAAATAGGTTCTTTTAGAATCAATTTCAAACCATCTGCTAGAGGTTGTAACAATCCGAACGATCCCACTACATCAGGACCCTTTCGACGTTGCACAAAAGCCATTACTTTACGTTCAGCTAGCACTAAAAAGGCTACTCCTAGTAGAAGTGGTAGAATTAAACAAAGTATTTCCGCTGGAACAGCTATGTACGTTTTCGATTTTCTATTCACTCATGATCGGGCCTGACCTGGTCGACCCGATCAAACTATTTCACTTATGATCTGGCCTGGTTGACCCAATCATGATATTGAAGGATGGGACCTTTTATCGAAAAACTCCGGATCCCGAGAAGTTTTGAAGATGGTGCTCCTGTTACGTTACTTCGAATGGAATCCTCACTTGACTAAGCATAAGCGAAAACGTGGCTGAGAGTAAGCAATCCCCTTTCCTAGTGGTTGAGTCATGATCAGAAATATTGCGAAAGAAAGTGAAATGTCCTATCGTCGTCCCAATTTGGGTAATCCACGATGTCTCCATTTTATGTATCCATCTTGACTCGTTTTCGGTGTATCGATAGTTCGTTGTATTACACTTTGAACTAACCTAGAGGCCGTGCTTAGGCGAAAATCGATATCAGTGAAGTAATCCCGGAACTCTAGAAATCGTGAAGAATTTCTTCCATTTTTTTTAATATCGCGAATATAGTGGAAAAAACTCTAGAACATTCCTTTGAATGGAATTGTTCATTGGGTTCGACTTGTTGTTCGACAAAATAGAAAGCTGTCTCTCGTATGTTATTGTAAGGTGATTCATTCAGAATATTTCTTATGTGCGGTTTCAAGATGCTAAAAAAGTAGATTTGGTAATCGGCTTTTGAGCTCCATTATGTGGACTTCATCAATTTTTGAATTATGGACTTGGCGGTAGTGGTCAATACTAACTGCACCGTCTAAATGCTCCCTGACCAAGTTTGCGTACTCGTCAGGGTTGAGTTGAGGGGGCAGCCCGTGCGCTAATTGGGCTTCGAGGTGGCTATACGCGAAAAAAGCTCGCTTTCTACTGAGGCCTGTTCTGTCCTAAACTGTTCCAGAATGTTATTTGTTTCATAGGAAGATTCCAAAAGCACATTGATGCCGAAAGAATCTTCGGAACCGGTGGAGAGGCTATTCTGATTGAAGGCTAGACAAATAACATGACTGAGGTATGTAAATAAAACCTGTGAAATAGCTATATAATATGATCTAAATATAGAAGAATACCAAAGATAATGGATTGCAAAATAAGCTTTTTAGCTTTCTTTTTCTTTTGTGCGCGCTTTTCGCCTGCCTTCCCGACCGCGGATAGGCTACGGGGCTTTGCACTTCGGCCCCATTGTGTGAATACCACATCAAGGTGACAGGATTCGAACCTATGGCCCTCTGTACCCAAAACAGATGCGCTGACCAGACTGCGCTACACCTCGTCTCCCCCTCAGAACATATGGATCTACCCGATCCATAAAGAAAAGAACCACCGCTTTTAGGAAATTTTGACAATTCTCTTTCACTTGCATTTTATTTCGTGAAGGCTCGCTCTCGTTCTTCTTACATCTTGCCCTTTTTTCTTGAGAATTGTATCTGTGGCTACTGCTGTTTTGCCAGTCTGTCTGTCCCCAATAATGAACTCTCGCTGACCGCGCCCTATAGGGATCATCGAATCG
>Ga0256405_10006078_pt1 | contig 19813 bp, 16 predicted proteins | sample RumenRJG_02DNA_FD_189096 | JGI IMG/M metagenome (GOLD analysis project Ga0256405, IMG submission 189096) | Bovine rumen microbial communities from Lethbridge, Alberta, Canada - RJG_02 | ecosystem: Host-associated > Mammals > Digestive system > Stomach > Rumen | place: Canada: Alberta... | reverse complement strand
TTCTGCATATCTTTTCTTAACTAATGATCTCTTAACGCTGAACAAGCGACAGCTTCTTTGCCATCGCTTGTTCCATTCTTCTTTTCTGTTTTAATTCGGATTTACCCCAACTATTGACAAAGAGCCTTTTAGTTTTATTTGATTCGAACATTTCAGGTATGATGATAGTCGATTTAAGTTTGTTTGAGCAGGCATGGGACTATGTGTAATTCGATGGAAGGGACAGTATCAGTAAAAGTCAGATAACTGCATAATCTTCAGCAGAAGGGTGCAGGGAACTTGTTCCCTGCCGAGGTCCGGGGCGAGGAGCCCCGGCGAGGGTGTTTGAGGGGCGAGAAGCCCCTCAACATAAGGCGAGAAGCCCCTCAACATAAGGCGAGAAGCCCCTCAACATAAGGCGAGAAGCCCCTCAACATAAGGCGAGAAGCCCCTCAACATAAGGCGAGAAGCCCCTCAACATAAGGCGAGGAGCCCTCAACATAAGGCGGCGAGGAGTTCCTTAACAGAAGGCGTGGAGGTATTTGAAGAGAGGTTTTTTCAGGAAGAAGGTGCGAGAGTAAAGCTCTGAGGCAAGGGAACGGTAAGCTTGTTCCATAAAATCTCTGTCAGTTTTGGGAACAAGGGCATCGGAATAGTTGGCGGCAAGTACAATGTCAATTATGCGCCGGGTGTCTTCGCCGGAGAGAGAAGTGACGACGCCTGCGAGTTTTTCCGGAAAATCTTCTTCAGAGCCGGTGTAATTTTTTAACAGCTTTGAATAATGCAAGGCACGCATCGTACGGTCAAACAGGCGTTTGCACGACATGGAGGAGAGGGACGCAATGATTCTTCTGCGGCGAATGAAGAGAATCACAGCAAAAGCAGCGAAGATAAACGGGGTCAGAATAATCAGTGTGATAAGAAAGCCGGAGGAAGAATTAGCGCCGGCGCCGTTACCGTCATCTTCAGCATTGGTGTCATCCGAGTCGATGCTGCGGAAGGACCAGTGATATTTAGACATAATAGAGCGCATCATAATGTCATCATAACCGGGATAAGAGGCATGCATCATATTGTTGGTATCGGGGGTGACCTCAACAGGAACCCAGCCGTAGTCCTTCAAAAAGATTTCAACCCAGGCATGAGCGGATTTGTCTGTAAGTCTGGCGGAGAAGTAATCGGGATATTGCTCGTTAGGAGAAAAATCCGAAGAATTGGCGACGAAACCGGTAACGTATCGGGCGGGAATACCGTACATACGATACATCAGAGCAGCAGCCGAGGCAAAATGGACGCAATAGCCCTGACCGTTTTCAAAGAGGAAGTAGTCAATAACGTCTTTATTATAGGGTGTGGAGCCGGGAGTAGTGCTGTAAACACATCTGTTCTGAAGGGTAACGAGAATGAAGGTGGTAATGTCATTGAGGTCAGTCAGAGGCTGCTGCCGGCAAAGGGCTTCCATACGGGAAAAGGTATCTGAGGGATAGGCAGTGTATTCTTTCTGAATGGCGCTGATATAAGCGTCGGACAGTTTATTAAAGATAGGCTGCTTTTTCCAGATATTAGCAGCGTTGATATCGTCTTCTTTCAGATAGAAATTGCCGTAACCACTGCCATTGTAACTGTGACTGGCGATTCGTGCTTCACTGTCAGAGGCAAAGTACGGGATAAAGTGATGCTGCATATTAGCTTTTGAGAGGCTGCTGATAAACAGATGGGTAGCAGAATTGTTCTTCAGATAACCGGTTGCTTCTTCCTCGTGATTCACCTGTAAGTAAGTTGTACCGTCCATATCGACCGTTTCAAAATATTTATCGTTCAGCAAAGTGGTATCTGCCAGCATATAATACATTTCAGAAATCGGGTCAGAGGAGTCATACATGAGATAAAAGAAGGAATAGGGTGTTTTATCAAGATATTCTTCATAAACCGAGGTAAACAGATCGTTGATAAAGCTTTCCTTCAATTCCACGTTATTATTAATACTTGTCTGACTGAAGTTGAAAGCATTGTCCCAGTTACTGTCCTGATAATTTTTTCCTGTGTAGCCTTTAAGATACAGTCGGCCGGCAGGCATCTGATTGACAGATACCATAATCTGGTTTCTGCCGCTCTGATACAGATTGCCCCGGTTAATATTACCGTTACTGATGCCGTTGTCAGAACCTCTGCCGGTAAGCTGCGCAACGATATCTTTGATAAATCCATCTGCCTGATAGGCGGCGTTATAGAGGATTCTTTCATTTGGCAGCTCAATGACAAGAGCAGGAAGAACGGCAGCGCCGATGACACACAGTGCCAGGATAACGCTCATGACATTGATGCGGGAGCGCATTTGCATTGTCATTACGCTGCGTGTGCTGCGTTTTTCGGACATATTCACAACGATGAAGCCGAATTCAAAAACGCCGAGCATAGCCATGGCAATATAATTCATACTATGGCCGAAAACAGGCATCAAAAACAATAACACCAGACCGCCGGCAAGCATAATAGAGTGGTTGCGGATAATAAATTCCAGACTGAACAGCAGGAATGAGATCAAAAAGACCATCAGCAGAATAAACCCCAGATCAATTTCGTCTGAAGTAACCGGAATTCCATGCTGGAGGAGGTATTTGATTCTGCCGGTAAGGAAATAAACTCTCGGAATGACCAGCAGGGTAGAGAGGCCGGTCAGTATCGAGGTGACCCATATAAACATCTTTTTATAGTGCGTGTATAAAAACCAGAAGAGAACGCTGAGCAGCGCAACAAAACCGGAAAGCAGCAAACTCAGCGGCAGAGAAATACCAATCAGATCACCGATACTTATAATGATACCGCTGCAGCCTAAGATGAAAAGAACCAGCAGCAGAGGTGAACTGTCGATCATACGGGTTTTTCGTTCTTCTTCCTTTTGCGTTTTTTTATCGGAATAGGTTCTGACGGTTTTGAGAATGATTTTTTGTTTTTTATTCTTATTGATAGCCTTTCACCTCCTGTAGAACGGCTGATGGAGAGACAGTAAAAAACAGGTTCATAGCTGAAAAGGAATAGATGACAATTCCTGTTCTACCTTGTCGGTATGAAAGCGATAAACGGCTTTCCCGGAAAAAGACCATTCACCCTGTGTGGTAATGATCATCAGTCCCTTTTGACCGGGTCGGAAACCGGCGTACAATTCTTCTTTACTGCACTGTTTTTCTGCCATATACAGTCGTGCCAGTAATTCTGCACAGTCTGAATCTTCAGTAATCCGAAATTCCGTTAAGCCGTTTTTGCTCTTGTCGTAAAAATAGACGTTGATAAAATAATCCATTTTCAGGAGTGCTGCCATTACGGAAAAAACAATTTCATAAAAAGCATCCCATTGCTCGGTAGTGATGTCAGGATACGACGTATCGAGCAGCAGGTCGAAAATATAATCGTTTTCTTTACTGAATTCTTTCACCCACAGCGAATCGGTACGAGCACTGTAATTGCGGTGAATGTGACGGGCAAGGTCGCCGGGACGATATTCACGGATCAGTCTGACTTCCGTATGATCGTCGCCGGGTTTGTTGCTGTAGGTTTCAGCCAAAGGAATGTTATCATGACTTCCCGATAAGGGCATAAGGATCCGAACAGGCTTTTCTACAGGGAAAACCAGAATCTGTCCGGAAGTATTCAGTTTTTTTCCGGAAGAAAAAACAGACATGGGATCATAGACCTTCATGTTTTTCAGCCTTAGTTCGATGATACCGCAATAAGGAGCGGTAAGATAACACTCGGAAATATTTTCGCTGTTCATTGTATTGCTGCCGGCACATCCTCCGTACTTTTTGGTAACATATTTTTTGTCGGTAGAATAGCGAAGCTGCAGCTTGACACGGTAACGGTTCACAGGCAGTCTGCTGTTGTTTTCGGCGATGATATCCACGGCTTTTTCAATTCGCTTAAAGGCAATGTCCTTATCATTCTTCAGGGTCAGGTTCAGCCGGCGCTTCTGATAAATGGTCAGCACTGTCAGCAGAACCGTCAGTACAGCAAGCAGCACAGAAGCGATTAACAGAGCAGACTGATGAAACATTCCTGCAAAGTACCAGAAAAGGAGCAGCACCAATAAGACGGTTACGGCCTTCAACTTTTGCCTCCGAGATAAGGCTGGGGTGTTCTCTTCAGAATATCCTCCAGAATATCCCTGCGCTTGCTTCCGCTCATTTTGGCTGTCATGCTCAGAGACATACGGTGAAAGAGTACATAGGGAAGCTGAGCGATAACGTCCGTCGGCACAACATAATGCCGTCCCTGAAGCCATGCATAAGCCTTGGCAGTTTTGACAAGAGCAATGGTAGCGCGGGGACTGGCACCCCGTTCAATATAGGGGTGGTTGCGGGTGGCAGTAACCAGCTTGATGATATAATCGTAAACGATGTCTTTGATGTAAATATCGTGAATTTGCTGCTGCATGGTCAGAAACTCTTCTTTAGAAATAACCGGCTGTACATTGTCTGTTCTGGCGCCTGCACCGGAAGTACGGGCGATTTCCAGCTCGCTGAGATAATCCGGATAGCCCAGTGACAGTGTAATCATAAACCGGTCGATCTGAGCTTCCGGCAAAAGCTGAGTACCGGCGGTACCGGAAGGGTTCTGGGTAGCAATAACCAGAAAAGGAGAAGGTGCGTCCCGTGTAACGCCGTCTACGGAAACCTTGCGTTCTTCCATAACCTCAAGCAGAGCCGACTGAGTTTTAGGAGAGGTACGGTTGATTTCGTCTGCTAAGAGAATATTGCAGAAGATGCTGCCTTCCTGATAGACAAATTTTTCTTCTTCACGGCGATATACGGAAAACCCTGTCAGATCGGAGGGCATAACGTCGGGAGTAAACTGAACACGGCGGCAATCCAGTCCCATTGCCTTGGAAAAGGCGGTAGCCAGAGTGGTTTTACCCACACCGGGAATATCCTCCAGCAAAACGTGGCCGTTTGCCAGAAAAGCGGTCAGAATTTCAGCAGTTTCGGCTTTCTTTCCGAGAATAACGGTGTTCACTTCCTGCAATACTTGGTGTGCTTTTTCTACATAGGTCATATCCATCAATATTCACCTCATCATGTCTGTTGTTATAGGTTAATCAGCAATCATTTTTTCGGCAATAATATCTTTTAATGTAAAGGGAATCACCTTTTTCAGTTGATCCAGAGAAAGCTCTATCTGAAAACCGATTTTACCTCCGCTGAAAAGAATCGTGTCAAATTCCTGTGCAGAGGAATGAATAGTAGTAGCGAAAAACTTTTTCATACCGATTGGGGAGCAGCCGCCGTGAATATAGCCTGTCAGCGGCAGAAGCTCTTTGGACTTGAGCATAGAAACGGATTTTTCTCCCACGGCAGCGGCAGCTTTTTTAAGATCAAGTTCTTCTGCAACAGGCACCATAAACACATAGTGCTGACCGGATTTAGCAACAGTGACAAGCGTTTTGAAAACCTGAGAGGGGTCTTCTCCCAGAGCCTGCGCTACTTCCACGCCGCTGAGAGCCTCGGTATCGGTGTAATAATGCTCTTTATAGGGAATCTTCATACTGTCCAGTTTTCTCATTGCGTTGGTTTTATTGTCTTTTGCCATACTGATCTCTCCGTTTATGCTGTCATTCGTCGATCTGAAATTCATGTCATGATTTGCGCAGCAATGCTGCTTTGCAGGTTCAGAGATCCGAATTTCAGATAGCTAACTAAATATCATTTTAACACAATTATCAAGATGATTTCAATACCTTGCACGTCTAAAACGTAAAATAATACGAAGTTGATACAGAAATCTGAATGCCGTATCAGACGGATGGTATTGATTTCAACCATCATCAGGTGAAAATGGTATGCTAAGCAGGGCAGTGGTGTGCGGTTTTCATTATTTTTAACAATGCCGGAAGAAATCTGATGATGAATAGAAGAACAGAATAAGCACGAAAAAGAGTTTTAAAAACATAAAAGAAAAATTCATACAAACAAATTTGAAAAAAATATAGATTTTTTGCAAGGAATATGTTATTATAACATTGAATCTTTGGGTATTGACTTCCAAATGAAGGGTTCAAAAACCGTAACGGCTTCCGAAATGACCGGGAAGCTATCATATATATTGTTAAAAGGGAGAATATGATTATGGAAAAGAGAATGATTTTTGTAACTTCGCCGCCTGCGTGTGGTAAGACAAAGCTTTCCAAAAAGCTGGCTGCCGCACTCAAACATGTTGTTTATCTTGACAAGGATACGCTGATTCCGTTGTCAAAACAGATTTTCAAGATTGCAGGGGAAGAATATAACCGCAGCTCTAAATTCTTTGAAAAAGAAATCCGTGACTATGAATATGAAGTGATACTGGATCTTGGGTTTGAGGCACTTCGCTATGCGGATCTTGTAATGGTCAATGCACCCTTTACCAGAGAAATCAGGGATAACGACTATATCCGTTCGCTGCGTGAAAAGCTGGCAGGAGAGGGAGCAAAGCTGACGGTGATCTGGGTGGTAACGGATCCTGAAGTATGTCATCAGCGTATGATCGACCGCAATTCCGACAGAGACGTATGGAAGCTGGCACATTGGGACGAGTATCTCGCCACACTGAACTTCAATATTCCGGAGAATCTTCGTGATCCGGAAGATGAAGGCTCGCTGTTGCTGTATCACAACTCGACAGACGAGATGGCAGAGGTGGATTTTGCCAAGCTGTTGGAATTTTTCAAGGATTATGACTGAGCATACCTGAACTGACAGATAAAAAAAGCCTTTTGACGGATTGACAGAAGGGGTGACGAAAATGTTTGCATTGGCTATGATGGCGCTGGTGATCATTGTCGTGACCATAGGTGCTTCGTTTTTTCGTCATCTGCATGATTACAGCAGCGACGTGTATGACAAAGTCAGTAAAAAAACACAGAAACCCGGAAAGCAGAATCAAAAACCGCCGAAAGACGATCAGTCTTCTGCGGAATGAAGACTCTGCGGTAATGAAAAAACATGACAACGGCTGCTTGTTCAGGATAACAGGCAGCCGTTTTTTGTGATAAAAGTGTCGGTGACAAAAAAATTGTATTGAAAGACAATGTGTTTTATGGTATAATACGATAGTTAAAGTATATTTAAATATAAAGCGAAGGCAATATATATCAGAAAGGGAAGATAATATGCGTAAAGAAAACAAATACCGTACCCACTACTGCGGTGAACTCAGAGAATCCGATATCGGACAGAAGGTTCGTGTGGCAGGCTGGGTAGAGAATATCCGTGACCACGGCGGCGTTATGTTTCTGGATATCCGTGATCATTACGGCGTTGTACAGGTAGTCGTTCATGACGACAAGCTGCTGGATAATATCAATAAGGAATGCTCGGTTACTGTCGGCGGACTTGTTACAAAGCGTGACGAGGATACCGTCAACCCGAAGATTGCTACCGGTACGGTAGAAATCCATTCCGAAGATATTACGGTTCTGGGCAAGGCGCCGCAGAATCTTCCCTTTGAGGTGCAGACCTCTACGGAAGTTAAGGAAGACGTTCGTCTGCGCTACCGTTTTCTCGACCTGAGAAACAGAAAGGTACACAACAATATTGTGCTGCGTTCACAGCTTATTTCCTTTCTGCGCAGCAAGATGACCGAAATGGGCTTTCTGGAGATTCAGACGCCGATTCTGTCCTGTTCCTCTCCTGAGGGTGCAAGAGATTATCTGATTCCCAGCAGAAAACATAAAGGAATGTTCTATGCGCTGCCACAGGCTCCCCAGATCTTCAAGCAGCTTCTGATGGTGTCCGGCTTTGACAAGTATTTTCAGATAGCGCCTTGTTTCCGCGATGAAGACGCAAGAGCCGACCGCTCTCCGGGTGAGTTCTATCAGCTTGACTTTGAGATGGCGTTCGCTGAACAGGAAGATGTTTTTGCCGCAGCAGAAGATATTTTATACGAAACTTTCAGGAAGTTTTCCAAAAAAGAAGTTTCAAAGCCGCCTTTCCGCAGAATTCCCTTTGCAGAAGCTATGCTGACCTACGGCACTGATAAGCCTGATCTGAGAAATCCGCTGTTGATCAAGGATATCAGTCCAATGTTTGAAGAAACGGATTTTGCTCCTTTCCGTAAAAAGACAGTTCGCAGCATCAATGTGCCGGGTGCTTCCGCACAGTCTAAAAAATGGTTCAAGAATATGGAAGAATATGCGCTTTCCATCGGTATGAAGGGACTGGGTTATGTAAAAGTAAGAGAGGATCTGACCTTTGACGGACCGATTGACAAGTTCCTCAAGGAAGGCGACAGAGAAAAACTGATTGAGATCAACGGTTCCAAAGCAGGAGACGTTATCTACTTTATTGCTGACAGCAAGGATATGGCACCGAAGATGGCAGGACAGATCAGAACAGAGGTGGCAAAACGCCTGAATCTGATTGACACAAGCCGCTTTGAACTTTGCTTTATCACAGATTTCCCGATGTATGAGATAGATGAAGAAACAGGCAAGGTTATCTTTACCCATAATCCCTTTTCCATGCCACAGGGCGGTATGCAGGCATTGCTCGAAAAGGAACCGACCGATGTTCTGGCATATCAGTATGATATTGTCTGCAACGGTGTGGAGCTGTCTTCGGGTGCCGTGCGTAACCACGACCTGGATATTATGGTCAAAGCCTTTGAAATCGCAGGCTACAGCGAAGAGGAACTGAAGGATAAATTCAAGTCCTTGTATAATGCCTTTAAGTACGGCGCTCCGCCTCATGCAGGTATGGCACCGGGTGTAGACAGAATGCTGATGTTGCTCTGTGAGGAAGAAAATATCCGTGAGGTTATTGCATTCCCAATGAACAGCAATGCACAGGATCTGCTGTTGGGCTCTCCGACAGAGGTCAGCGAGCAGCAGCTTCGTGAGGTTCATATTAAAATCCGCTGATCAAGCGAAAGTTGTGTCAATAACTATTGTTTCATAGGGGGACCCTCAGGTCAGCAGCATCAGAACGATCGTCTGATATCCTGCGGGTGAAACACGGAAAAGAGCACTTTTCCGAACATAAAAATGGTGAGAGATTCAAAAGAAAAAGACAATAAGCTGGTGTTGGCAGATGGTGCTCCCTACCGCTCAGAAAGGCAGGATCTGCACCTCAGCTTGCACCTCTGCCTGTTATACCTAAGGCAACCGATCCTGTGCTGTTGGATTATCAGAAGATAGAGCACGGCGCTCTCTCGAAAGCCTGATCAAAAAAGGACCTGACAACGCTTTCGGAACAGGTTTTGCAGGAAATTCTATGCTTATGGAAGAGCAAGATGAATGTGATGATGAGTATGATGATGAGTACGATGACGGCGAGTACGACGATGACAATTCTCCGCTGAAATGAGTCAATCTGCCGAAAGACTGATTTGTCGGATTGAGGAAGCGCCGATGAAAAATGATGTTTGGATTGCGCTGTCAGATTGTATCAGATGAGTGCCGGAAATTTCTGACTGCTTTCAGGAGAATCAGGAACAAACTGACGGAAAACACGCAATCAAGGCTGACGATAGACAAGACAAATTTAATGGTTTCTGTAATACTACGAAAAAAGCACAGCAGATAGGAGTGAAAACCAATGGTAGAAAGAGAAGAGATTATGAAAATAGCAATTTTGTCCAAGCTGTTTGTAGCTGAGGACGAGATTGAACAGCTTACGGAGGATATGTCAAAGATCATATCCTTTGCCGACACCATCAATAACGCTTCTGACGAGGGAACGGATTTTGATAATATCAACAACCTCTCCAATGTACTGCGTGAGGACGAGGTGGTTCCGTCTTATCCGAGGGAAAAAATACTGGCAAATGCCAAAGACAGTGATGAAGGCTGTTTTTTGGTAAAGAATATTATGAAATAATAACCGTCAGAGGTGAAAAGAATGAGTGAAAGTATGATCAGCAAGCTCCATACCATGCTGAAAGAAAAGGAGATCTCCTGTCAGGAACTGACACAGTCTTACATAGACGCTGCCCTGCGTGATAACAAGGCATTGAATGCCTATGTTACGCTGACGCCTGAAACAGCCCTTGCTGCAGCCGAAGCTGTTGACAAAAAAATTGCTGCAGGAGAAGAAATCGGTCTGTTAGAGGGTATTCCCATGACTCTGAAGGATAACATTTCTACAGAAAATATTCGCACTACCTGCTGTTCAAAAATACTGGAGGATTATGTGCCGATTTATGATGCAACCGTCTGGAAAATTCTGAAGGCACAGAATGCGGTATTGCTGGGCAAGTCTAATATGGACGAGTTCGCCATGGGTTCTTCCTGCGAGACTTCCTTTTTTGGCGGCGCAAAGAATCCGCATAACATTAACCATGTAGCAGGCGGAAGCTCCGGAGGTGCTGCGTCTGCCGTAGGCGGCAATATTGCGGTGTATGGTCTTGGCTCCGATACAGGCGGTTCTATTCGTCAGCCCGCAAGCTTCTGCGGTATTGTCGGACTTAAGCCGACCTATGGTGCCGTGTCCCGTTTCGGACTGATTGCCTATGCTTCCGGTTTTGACCAGATCGGTCCCATTACCACGACTGTTGAAGATACCGCTATTGTATTTGACGCCATAGCGCAGTATGATACCATGGACTCTACTTCACAGGGAAGAAAAGGTGCGCCTGTCTGCGAGAGTATGAGAAACGATATCAAAGGTATGAAAATCGGTATTGCAAGAGAATATATGGACGGAGTACGGGCTGATGTGCGGGAAGCCGTTGAAAAAGCAGCGGAGCTTTATCGTATGTTGGGAGCAGAGATTGTGTATTTTGACCTTCCTGCGCTGAAATACGCTTTGCCTGTTTATTATATTCTGGCGTGCGCCGAGGCAAGCTCCAATCTGGGACGCTATGACGGCATTCGTTACGGATATAAAGCGGAAAGCTACACTGATGTTAATGATATGATCAAAAAAACACGCAGCACCGGGTTTGGAGATGAGGTCAAAAAGCGTATCTTGCTGGGAACCTATGTGCTCAGTGCCGGATATTACGATGCTTATTACAAGAAGGCGCAGAATCTTCGTGGAGCTATTGTCAGGGCGTTTGAAAAAGCGTTTGAAGCCTGTGACGTGATACTGGCTCCCACAGTGCCGATGACGGCGTTTGAGAATGGTCACGCAGTCAGTGATCCCATAGAAACTTACCTGACCGATATCTGTACCGTACCGATGAATATTGCAGGTCTTCCCGCTATTTCCGTACCCTGTGGTTATAATGCAAAGGGTATGCCTATCGGAATGCAGTTGATCGGAAACAAATTTGAAGAAGCTAAAATCATCAATGCGGCATGGCAGTATGAAAATGCCGCCAATGTTTACCGCAGCGCCGACTTCGGCGTAAAGCTCTGAGTACGGTAGAGAGGAGAGATATTCATGAAATACGAATTAGTTGCAGGCTTTGAAACTCATGTTGAGCTTGCTACCAACACAAAGATATTTTGCTCCTGCACCACTCAGTTCGGCGGAGAACCGAATACACATTGTTGCCCTGTTTGTATCGGACTTCCGGGAACGCTCCCGAAGCTGAACAAAAAGGTTGTGGAGTATGCAATACGGGCAGGTCTTGCTACCAATTGTGAAATTGCAGAAATCTCTAAAATGGACAGAAAGAACTATTGCTATCCTGATCTGCCAAAAGCGTATCAGATCTCGCAGTATGATATGCCGCTGTGTCAGCATGGTTATATTCAGCTTTCCAACGGCAGGAAGATTCGTATTCTTCGGATCCATATAGAAGAAGATGCCGGCAAGCTGGTACACAGCCGGGGCAGCACACTGGTGGATTACAATCGTGGCGGTGTACCGCTGATTGAGATCGTCACTGAGCCTGATTTCCGTTCCGTTGATGAGGCAAAGGAATATGTGGAAAAGCTGCAGCTTATTATGCGGTATATCGGTGTATCCGACTGTAAAATGCAGGAAGGTTCCATGCGGTGTGATGTGAATATTTCCGTTCGTCCGGAGGGCAGCGAACAATTAGGTACCAGAACCGAAATTAAGAATATGAACTCCATCAGCTTTATCGCCAAGGCAATGGAATATGAATTTGCCCGTCAGGTGGATCTGATTGAAAGCGGCGAAAAAGTAGTGCAGGAAACCCTGCGCTATGATGACGTGACTAATACAACATCCAGTATGAGAGGCAAAGAGGACGCTAACGATTATCGTTATTTCCGTGATCCTGATCTGGTAACGATTCATGTTCCTCATGAAAAAGTAGAGGAGATTGCTGCTACATTGCCCGAGCTGCCCGCTCAGAAGCTTGAACGCTATGTTGATGAACTGGAGCTGCCTGAAAAAGACGCTCAGTTGCTTATCAAGTATCGTAAGGTTGCAGAATTCTTCGAAAAATCCATTGAAGGAACCAAAACGCCCAAAACAGCCGCAAACTTTATTATCGGTCAGATTTTCCGTACCGTAGAAAATGAATCGGAGAAGGAAGCGTTTGATATCAAAGTCAGCGCCGAAAGTCTGAATGAGCTGATTAAGCTGCTCGATAACGGCAAGATTCGTATGAATCTGGCAAAATCGACACTGGACAAAATGCTCGAAACCGGAAAAAAACCATCAGAACTGCTGTCAGACAGCGATATGGCGGGGCTTTCCGAAGAGGCGCTGATGGAACTTTGCCGACAAGCCGTAGATGCCAATCCGAATGCTGTGAATGATTATAAAAACGGCAAAGAAAAAGCGATTAAAGCTATCGTTGGATTTGTCATGAAAAACAGCAGAGGAAAGGCTGATGCAATGGCTGCAGAAGAAAAGATCAAAGCCATGATTAGTGGTTAAAAGATGATAGTTTTGTCTATCCGGTATGCCGGGGGCTGCTCGCCCCCGGACCCCTCGGCAGGGAACAAGTTCCCTGCACCCTTCCTGTAGGGCAGGGAAAAAGGCTTTGGTTCAATAGTTGGCTATGATTGAATCGTACAGAGTAAGATCATTCTGTATTGCCGGGATAATCCAATAACTGAATAATGAAAAGACAGGCGACGGCGACAAAAAGCTGTCGCCTGTTTTTGGTGCTTTGGATACACACTGCGGCAGAATGTGTTGAATAGGTGAAAATAATGTGCTTTAAGAAGAATTTAAGAAACTGTCATAATGACTATAAGAGAAACCTTACTTAAAGCTGATAGTATAATTGTATCACAAATTCTCAAATGACACCCTGACATAATGAATAAATCCGGTGTTTAAAAATTGTGTTAATCGACAAATTTATAAAACAAGTGTAGTCAAAATGTCGAAAATAACGGAAATGAATTTACAAAAACGGGTTTTTGAGTTAAAATTATATCGAATAATTGAACCGTGGTGTGTATTTTTATCAAGGTTACAAATTTCAAAAACAGGGGGAGGGAAGTGTCAGAAACAGTCATCGTCCGAACTACCGTCTCATACACAGAATTAAACACGAAAGAAGGAATACGATGTTAACAAAAACAAAAAGCTTTTTTAAGCGACTCCTCGGAACGGTTCTTTCGGCAGCCTGTCTTGTTTCCGGAACGGCAGCGGCAGGCACTATAGCAGGAACCGTAGCAGCAACCACCGCACCCGAGGCAGCCGCCGCAGCCAGCCCCTCGGATTTCTCGTGGGACAATGCAACGGTTTATTTTCTGCTGACAGACCGTTTTAAAAACGGCGATACCTCTAACGATCATGCGTATAACAGAAAAACCTTTAACGGAGATAACCGTGCAAGCTTCCATGGCGGCGACTTTGCCGGTATTACACAGGAAATTGAGGCAGGTTATTTTGATGACCTCGGCGTCAATGCCATCTGGCTGACAGCACCCTATGAGCAGATTCACGGTTATATTCAGGGAAGTTCTACCTTTGGTCACTATTCCTATCACGGTTACTATGTACTTGACTATACCGAAACAGACGCTGCATACGGTACCAAAGAAGAATTCCGTACAATGGTCGATACGGCACACCAGCATGGCATTCGTGTTATCATGGATATCGTTATGAACCATGCCGGTTATAACAGTATGTATGATATGAATGAGTATGGCTACGGCACACTCAAATCCGGCTGGGAAAATGCATATAACAATGAAAATCTGGCAAACTATCATGATTATATCGACTATACCAACAGTGACGGAAGCTGGTCGAAATGGTGGGGCTACAACTGGATCCGCAGTGGTATCAGCGGATTTGTAAAGCCCGGCAGTGATGACATGACAAGATGTCTGACAGACCTTCCGGACTTTGTGACAGAGTCTACCGCACAGGTCGGCATTCCTCCTCTGCTTCAGACAAAGTGGACAAAGGAAGGCACTCTTGCAGCTAAACAGTCTAAGTACGGTACATCTGATACCGTAACAGGCTTTATCACCTCCTGGCTGTCAGACTGGGTTCGTGAATACGGTATTGACGGCTTCCGCTGCGATACGGCAAAGCATGTTGACCTTGCTTCATGGAATGCCCTGAAGACCAAGTGTACGGCAGCTCTTAAAGAATGGAAACAAAAGAATCCTACCAAAAAGCTTGATGATCTTGATTTCTGGATGACAGGCGAATGCTGGGACTGGAATATCGGTTATGGCAAAGACGGCTACTTCACACAGGGCGGCTTTGACTCAATGATCAACTTCCAGACACAGGGCGGCGGTATGGTATCTCAGGCAAATGTTGCGAATACCTACGCTAATTATGCGAACAGCATCAACAAAGTTGACGGCTTCAATGTTTTGTCATATCTGTCGTCTCACGACTCTACATTGGCAAGACCCAATGATATGTATGCGCTTGGTTCTGCATTCCTGCTGCTGCCCGGTGCGGTTCAGATCTACTACGGCGATGAAACAGCCCGTCCTTTTGTACAGGGTATTGAGCAGGACGGCAACGGTCAGGCAGGTCACTCTCTGAGAAGCGATATGCCATGGAGCAGCCTTAATACTGCCCTTGTTAATCACTGGGGTATTGTCGGCCGCTTCCGTCGGAATCATATTGCGGTCGGCGCAGGTGCCAATGTCGGTTTAACAGCTTCCAGCGGTGTCGGCTTTGGAAGAACCTACGATAAAAACGGTCTGACAGATAAAGTTGCAGGCGTTATTTATGCTTCTGCCAATGCAAGCGTCACCCTTGATGTATCTGCACTCTGGGCCGACGGCACAATGCTGACAAACTTCTATGACGATTCTACTGCAACTGTTTCAGGCGGCAAAGTAACCTTTAATGCAGGCGCTCACGGTACTATTCTGATCTCTGAACCCGACGGCACAAAGGGAAGAGTTACCGTTAAGCACATCAACCAGGATACAGGCGCTACTATCAAGACCGAAACTCTTTCCGGTCTGGTAGGCGACAAATATTCCACATCTCCTTTGACACAGGAAGGCTACACTGTTGCTAAGACAGAAGGTAAGACAACCGGTGTTTACAGCGAAACAGACGTAACTGTTACTTATTACTATACTTTTGACAGCGCAAACTATGGTTATGTTACCGTCAAGCATGTTGACGCTGCTTCCGGCGCTGAAATTGCCGAGAGCGAAACGAATGCTGCCAAAATCGGAACAAGCTATTCCGTATCTCCTGCAGATATCAAGGACTACGAAGTAGATCTGAGCAAAACTTCCAATGCTACCGGTACCGTAACGAAAGGTACCACAACCGTAACATTCTATTACAATTATGTTGAGCCCACCAACCTGAGAGTACATTATTACAATGCAAACGGTTGGAGTACGGTTAGAATCTATGCCTACGACGAGTCGGGTGCTACGGTTAAGGAATATACCGGTGCATGGGCAAGCGCAAAGGAAATGACCGCAGAGGGAGACGGATGGTTTGTTGCTGATGTTCCGGATACAGAATCTGCAACTGTCATCTTCCATAACGGTTCAGGCGCACAGGAGCCTGCCGGTGTAGGTACACCCGGTTATGACTGTTCAGGCGAAGTATGGCTTAAAAACGGTAAAAAGATGACAGCAGGCAAGGTTAACGTTGTTTACAGCTCAACAGACGGCAAGGTGCTGGGAACAGAAAAACTGACCGGTCTGAGCGGCGAAAGCTACAATACTACAGCCAAGACCTTTACAGGCTATACGCTTTCTTCAACACCTGCTAACGCTTCCGGTACGTTTACAGAGGCTACTATCACTGTAACCTATGTTTACAAACCCAATTCGGTATCAGCCCTGACTAACAGCTCCAAGCTTTCTGCATCAAGTGTAGCACTGGGCGGCAGCGTAACTGTTAACTGTGCAGCTTCCGGCGGTACGTCACCTTATACGTATAAGGTTGAATACAAGAAGAGCAGTTCCACTTCCTATACAACTGCACAGGCGTTCAGCTCTACAGCTTCCGTAAAGATTACACCTGCCGCAGTAACAACCTATGATATTAAAGTAACCGTAAAGGACAGTGCAGGAAAGACTGCTGCTAAAACGCTCTCACTGACAGTAAGCGGTGATTCTACTACGACACTTACCAATAAGTCTACTATTTCCGCAACTTCTATTGCAAAAGGCAAGAGCGTTACCGTAACCGGTGCAGCAACCGGCGGTAAAACACCTTATCAGTACGCTGTATATTACAAGAAGTCAACTTCTACCTCTTATACAACCGTACAGGCTTATAAAACGAACAAGACGATTACCATCACACCTGCTGCCGCTACTACCTATGATGTAAGAGTGAAGGTTAAGGACAGCGCAGGCACCGTTAAGACAAAGGACTTTACAGTAAAAGTAACAGCGGCAACTACCGCACTGACCAATAAGTCCACTATCTCTGCTGCAACAGTAGCAGTCGGCAGCAGCGTAACAGTAACAGGCGCAGCTTCCGGCGGTACTACTCCGTATCAGTATGCAGCCTACATCAAAAAGTCCACTGCTTCCAACTTCTCACAGGTAAGAGCTTACAGCACAACCAAAACGATTACCATTAAGCCTGTAGAAGCAGGAACCTATACGGTTCGTGTGAAGGTTAAAGATGCAAAGGGTACAGTTGTTAACAAGGATATTACCCTGAAGGCAACAGCAACGCTGAAGAATGCTTCTACACTTTCTGCTACCTCAATCACACTGGGTAAGAGCATTACCATCACAGGTAAGGCAACCGGCGGTACAACCCCTTATAAATATGCTGCATATTATAAGAAGGCAACTTCTACCGCTTATTCAAAAATCAGAGATTACAGCACAACCGCAACCATGACCGTTACACCCGCCGCTGCCACCAACTATGATGTCAGAGTTAAGGTGAAGGACGCTTCCGGTAAGGTTATTAACAAAGATTTCACTGTCAAGGTCAGCAAGGCTTCAACGACTGCTTTGACAAACAAATCTACTATCTCCGCAACCAAAATCACGCTCGGAAAAACACTGACCGTAACAGGTGCAGCTTCCGGCGGTACAACGCCTTATCAGTATATTGCATACTATAAGAAAGCGGCTTCTACGACCTATACCAAGGCTCGTGATTACAGCACAAATACAAAAATGACGATCACCCCCGGTGCAGCTACCACTTATGACGTAAGAATCAAGGTGAAAGATGCTAAGGGTACAGTCGCTGTAAAGGACTTCAAGGTAACCGTAACCAATTAAGAGAAGTCCGGATTAACAAAAGAAACAGACGGCAAGGCGCAGGCTTTGCCGTCTGTGTTTTTGCATTCTGTTCGCAGGAAAGAGCGATACTCGTTCTAATCTGATGGTGAATGGATCAAGATTTGTGATTGTGTTTTGGGCGGTATCGAAGTTTTGTTTTGATATAACCAATCACCGATGTCCCCCGCCTCTTAGGCGGCGGGTGCCATTCGGGGTTTCAGTGGGGGTTATAATCCCCCACTGAAACCCCGAGGAGCTAAAGCTCCTGCGGTGAGGTTGCCTCGTTGCAGCCGATGTTCAGCGAGCTTACATCGGGCTTTGCTCCGAGTTAAATGATGATAAGTCAAAATAATGAACTATCCGTAAAGGAAACAGAAAAACGGGAATGCTGTTCAGGCATTCCCGTTTAGTATCGGATCACAACAGATGATCTTTAGTCTTCCTCTTTCACCAGATGATAGGTAAAGAAACGCAAAAAACCGTCCTGTTCTTCTATTTTGTCCCAAGGGCTGATCTTTTCGCCCAAAACTTCACCCTTTATTCCGGTGTTAAACATCGTCTGTCCGTTTTCTTCTTTCCACTCATACTGTTCATATTCTATCAAATTGTCACCGAAGCGTTTCAGTTCTCCGGAAGCCACCGCTTCATCAACTTCTTGCTGAGAAATACCTTCAGGAATGGGCATGACCATGTGGATAAAGCCGTCTTCTCCGAACACCACCTTTGAACGCAGCATTCTTTTATCCGACTCGTCAGTTTCCGGATTGGCAAGAACAGTTTCAACGTCTGTCCATACACGCTGGAAGTCCTCAGTAAACTTTAATACTTCTTTAATTTTCCAAGTTCCGATTACGTTCATGTGAAATCGTCTCCTTTTGACAGCAGAATAACATCAAGCCCAGGGATTGCTGCTTTCCGGCTGGCGGATACCAACCAAAATAAACTGTTCCCACAGATACCATTTTCCGTCCTTTGCCTTACGGAGCAGAACTTCTCTGGGGCTGTCAGCACCACCGGAACGGATAAAGAGTTTGGCATAACCCTCGTTCTGATAAGAGTAAGGATTTTCAAAAACCGTAACGGTATAAGGCTGGGAGGGCAGGTAATCGTTTTGCGGAGTTGCTCCCTTGAAGTAAGAGCGGGGAACATAATCACTGTCACGAAAACGATCTGCGATAAAGGATTTTTCGTAAGGACTCAATGGCTTCGGACCTTTTAGAAAATCGACCATAGCAAGACAGGTGTCTTTGTTCTGGGGATAAAAGCAGAAAGCAAGTACGGTTAGTGCGGCAGTATCAAATGGAGTGCTCATAGCTGCCTGAGGAAGTGCCTTGAACTGTTCAAGAGTATCGGGAAGGTTGGGAAATACGATGTCGAAAGAGCGGTTACTGCCCTGCTGTGCTGCATTATTCACAGCATTGTTTACCGTATTTCTCAGGTTATCAAAAAGTCCCATATTTAACATCTCCTTTTCGGAATAATAAATAATCAGCGGCACACGCCGCAGAATAGCAGATGAATGGTGCATCATGATAAAAAGGACATCAGTTTTTCTTCAATCTCATAGATGATGCCTTTGCTTTTTTCGGGGAAATCCTGATCAGCGTAGATTATATAGGAATCCTTGTCAGAGGAGAAAGAAGCCAGTTCTGTAGGAGCATCGAGGGCGAAGATCTCGCTTTTGGGACATTCTGAGATGATGGGAACACAATGTTCCTTATACAGAGCCTGAATGCTTTCAACAGCGTCCTTCCCGACTGTTTTCTGTTTTTTCAGAGTTTTGGCACCATTGTGCGGCTGATGAGAATAACTAAGCAATGCATTCTCGCCGCCGTTATATTCCAGACGGATCACGGTATGAACATTTTCCATACCGCCGACACGACGGAATTCGCAGACAAAATGATCGGTATTGATAATTTTGTCATCTTCATATTGATAATACTGTGCACGGCGATCATACAAAAAAAAGAAGAAAGCAACACCAGCAATGACAAAGAGTAGGATTCCTAACAAAATGAATGCAAAAAGCGGCATATCAGGCATAACGATACACTTCCACAAATGAATTATTTTCTGAAAAAGAAGTTGCTTTCTTGTATTCTATCATATTTTTTGTAATAAGTAAAGTGCTTTTTTGTTGAAACTGTCCATTCTTCCTATAACCAATCACCGATGTCCCCCGGGTCTCGCCTGCCGGGTGCGGCAGCGTGACGCTGCACCCGTGTCCGCCTTTGGGGTAGTTTTCTGCCTGCGATAGTCACATTAACGGCGGGTTCAGAGTTT
>Ga0256405_10006077_pt1 | contig 19814 bp, 7 predicted proteins | sample RumenRJG_02DNA_FD_189096 | JGI IMG/M metagenome (GOLD analysis project Ga0256405, IMG submission 189096) | Bovine rumen microbial communities from Lethbridge, Alberta, Canada - RJG_02 | ecosystem: Host-associated > Mammals > Digestive system > Stomach > Rumen | place: Canada: Alberta | collected... | reverse complement strand
TGGACGATCTTCGTGAGGCCCGCGATCGCCTGCGCGCCCTGGCCGGACGTCACCATCTGCACGAGCTTGTCGAAGTTGGCGGGCTTGTCGATGTCCAGCGCCTCCACGTCGTCGAGCGGGTACTCGGCGTTGATGTCGGCGCCGCCCCTGCTCTTGATCGCGATCAGGTAGGTCTTCGCGCGGCTCTGCCACTTGATGTCGCCCTTCTTCGTGTCCGTGGCCGTCTTGATCGTGCCTTGGATTGCCCAGACGGACGAAGCCGCGAGCAGGATTGCCATCGCCATGATGAGTTTCTTCATTTCGGTTGTCTCCTTGAAAAGATTGTCTTGTCGGTTGGTGAACGGGTGATTTACTCGGCGGCCTCTTCCGCCTCCTCCTCGTCGGGCGCGTCTTCTTCCTCGGCGGGGGCCGGCTCCGGGGCGGGCGCGGGCTCCGCCGCGTCCTCCTCCTCCGCGACGGGCGCGGGCGGCGGCACGTCGTCGGCGTCGTCCAGCTTCGCGCCGGAGGCCTTCGCGCGGTTGATGCAGTTGACCACCTCGGTGCGCGCCTTGCCGTTCGGGAAGTACTTCAGGTACTCCTGGCCGAACTTCAGCACGTTCTTGGCGTGGTCGTCGCCGAGGCGCGAGAAGAGCGGGATCATCGTCGCGTAGCAGCGCTCGAGGTTCTTGAGCTGGCCCGCCGTCATCTTGTCGATCGGGTTCGTCTCCGTCACGCCGCGCGACTGCAGGAACGTCTGGAGCATCGAGGCCGCGCGCGCGCACGACTCCTGCGCCTGCTCCTTGAGGCCCATTGCGTCCTCGGCGGCCATGCGGCGGATCACGACGTCCGCGCTCATCAGGTCGACCGTGTCCTGCTCCTCCTGCGGTTTCCGCCTCCAGTAGCCGCGCAGCTTCTTGACCGCGCCCACGGCCGCGCCGAAGTGCTTCTTGCGCAGGGTGTCGTCCTTTTCGGTGCGGCCCTGCTCGGAGGCGATCTCGACGAGCAGCAGGTTCGCGTCCGCCGCGATGCTCAGCTTCGACATCTTGTCGTCCGCCAGGAAGTCGTCGATCTGGTTGCGCGCCTCGGCGTAGGAGTTCGGCCCCTGCTTGAAGAGCGCCTTCGCCTTGCCGATGCGCGCCTTGGCGACGGTCGAGGGCTGGTTCGCGCCCGCCTTGGCGATGGCCTTCTCGAACGCCTGATCCGCGAGGTCCCAGCTGCGCGCCTCGATCAGCGCCTCGCCCGCGTTCACGAACTGGCCGGCCGTGTAGTTGCCGTCGAGCCGCAGCATCTCGGCGTAGATCTCCGTGCCCTCCTTGCGCATGCCCATCTCGATGAGGCTCTTGGCGAGGCGCGGCATGGCGTCCTTCGTCTCCTTCGCGTCCGGGAACTCCCGGGCGAGGCGGTCGAGCGCGTCCTTCGAGCTCGCCACGTCGCCGAGCGCGGTGTAGAGCGTGCCGAGCTTCACGTACGCGGCCTTCGCGTACTGGCCCTGCGGATACTGCTTGACGTACTCCTCGAGCGCCGCGGCCGCGCGCTTGCGGAAGGCCTCGAGCTTGGCGGCCGGCTTGGTGAGGCGGCCCCAGCAGTCGCCCGCGAGGTAGAGCGCGCCCTCCTTCAGCTTCGCGTACTGCGCCTTCTCCTTCGCGCCCACGCTCGGGTCCTTCAGCTTCTCGTCGGCCGTCTTGGCGAAGTCGACGAACTGCTGGATGCCGCGGATGATCTGGGCGCTGCCGGCCGCGAGCTGCCTGTTGACGGCCTCTTCCGTCTCGTTCGTCTCCGCCGACTTGAAGATGTCCAGGCCGTCCTTCTGGTAGAGCTTCGCCAGCTGCATCTGCGACTGCGTCTTCCTCAGCGGCGCCGTCTCGACCTCGCAGTAGCGCTTGAGCGCCTCGATGGCCGCCGCGCGGTTGCCGAGCTTCTCGTGGCAGACCGACATCTGGAAGAGCGCGGTCGCGTAGTACGGCGACTTCTTGTAGTACCGGTCGACGATCTCGTAGAGCGCGAGCGCGTCCTCCCACTTCTCGGCGCGCTGGGCCTCGCCCGCCATCGACGCGGCCGTGATCGGCGCGTTCACGTGCGCGCGGTAGTTGGAGAGGAACGCCTTGTAGAGGGCATCCGCGCGCGCGATCTCGCCGCGCTCCTTCTCCTTGGCCGCCACGCGCAGCGTCGCGTCGCCCGCCTCGGTCATGAGCACCTTGTCCCGACTGCCCGCGAACCGCTCGGAGAGGTAGCCCTCGACCGCGTCCGCGTCCATGCGCCAGGCCTCCAGCTGCTCGGGCGTGCCCTTCTTGCGGACGATCAGTCCCAGATACGCGCTGACGAGGTTTTCGATCGCGTCGATCGACTCCTTGACCTCGGGGAAGCGCGCGAGCACGTCGAGATAGTCCGTGATCGCGCCCTCGTAGTCGCCCTCGGCGAGCTTCGCGCGCGCGCCCTGGAACTGCATCGCGCGCACCTTCGCCATCTGGTCGGCCGTGATGTTCGTCTTGATCTTGGCGTCGTACGTCTTCTCGGCGAACTCGCGGATCGCCTCGCTCATCTCGCCCGCCTGCGCGGCCCACGTCGACTCGGGGTACTTGATGAACACGTTGAGCGCGTGGTTGAAGGCGCCCGCGCCGTTGCGCTTGCCCGACTTGAGCTTCTCGCCGAAGAGCAGCGCCTTCACGCGCTCGTCGTCGCGCTTCGGCTTCTTGGCCTCGGCCTGCGCCTCCTTCCAGAGCATGTCGGCGAGCATGTAGCGGCACAGCGGCATCGGCGACTGGCGCAGGAGGCCCTGGCGGCCGTCGGGATCGATCTCCGCCATCTGCTGGTGCAGCTCGACGAGCTGGTCCATGTAGTCGTCGATCGTGGCCTGCGCCTTGGCGACGTCGCCCCTGAGGAGCTCGATGTTGGCCTTCATCGCGATGGCGCGGCCGAAGTAGACGGGCTGGCTCTGCATCCAGAGCAGGTCGTCGACGATCTTCTTCGCGGGGCCGAGGTAGGGCGCGCGCGACTTCGGGTCCGGCTTGCCGTTCGCGAGGTGCAGGTACATCTCGGCCGTCTCGCACGCCACGTTGCACCAGATGCCCTCCTCCTCGTCGGTGCCGCGCTTGTTGATGAGCTTGAGGAGGTTGTCGTAGACCTTCACCGCCTCGTCGAAGCGCTTGTCGCCGACGAGGATCTGGCCCCACGAGTAGCTCGCGTTGCGGTAGAACTCCTTCAGCTCCTTCGGCAGCTTGTTGAAGTCCGCGAACGTCTTGAAGAACTCGTCGTAGATCTTGACGCACTCCGACTTGTTGCCGCGCACGAAGAAGTTGTTGGCGACCTCGAGCCGCGCGGCCCAGTACTTCGAGCTCTTGCGGTCGGGGAGCGCGGCGATCTTGGCCTCGGCCTCGGCGAACTTCTGGAGCGAGAGGAGGCCGCGGATCTCGATGGCGAAGAACATCGTCTCGGACTCGGGCCACTTCTTCTTGGTCGCCGCGATGACGGGCTCGGCGAAGTCCGGGAAGCCGCTGTCGATCAGCGCCTCGACGTAGCTGATCTCGGCCTTGAGCGCCTCGTCGACCTTGTTTTCATCGGCGGCGGCGGCCGGGGCCTCGCCCTCCTGCGCGCGGGCGCACGGCGCGGCGAGGCACGCCAGGGCGGCGCCGGAGACGCCCAAAACGGTCTTGAATTTGACATTCATCGATTTGAACCTTAAACGCATGATGTCGTTAGTATACTATTTGAAAGCGAATCGCGCAAGTGGGAATTTGAAAAATTTGCGCTGCGAAATTTGGGAGTGGGCGGGCGCTAACGGATGAGGATCGTGAACGGCGCGGGGGCGGCGGCATCGGTCGTTTCGACCGCCGTGTACGCGCTGAAGCCGAGAAACGCCGCGTCCGCCGTCCAGCCCCCCACCCGCCAGAGGTAGCGCGTCTGTGGCTCCAGGCCCCGCACGCGGTAGACGCCGCGCGCCGGAAAGACGACAGACGTCACCGCGTTCGTCCGGGAATACGGCAGCGTATAATCCCGCGCAAAGCCGATGGAGTCGATCAGGACGCGCGGATCGGACTTATAAGATGATGAATGGAACAGCAGCCGCGCTCCTCCCGCGACGACATCCAGCGGTATTGCATAATGTTCCATCGTATTGGTAATGGAAAGCGTCATCAGCAAATTCGTCTCACCTGCCGTCACATATTCAATCGGCATGCCAGCCTCAGAATTGTTACTCGCCATTTTCCGGGCGGAAAGGACAAGCGACAGTCCTTCATAAGATGGCAGACCGTCGAATTCAAGACACCCCTCCTTGCTGTTGCCGCTGCTGACGCCAATTTGGACATGTCCCGTATCATTTGTTGCCACACGGATTTTTTCGCCGCCAAATCCCGGCTCCAGCCGGTCAAAATCCTCGCGCGTCAGCGGAATCACGCTTTTCTTATCGTTGCTGATGGCGTCAAACGTGTAATTCGTCACGAAGTCCGCCTCCAGTTCGCGCGGGAAGACCTTGACGACCTCCAGCGCGTTGGAGACGGCCGCGCCCACGTTCGTCCACCGCGCGGTGAAGCGGTCGCGAAAGACGGCGTCCGCCGTCAGGTCCGTCGGGACCGCCGCGAAAAGGATTCCGGTCCACAGGCCGGCGCCAAGGAACAAAACGGTTTTCATCACTGTTCTCCTGTTGGGTGTGTTCATACCCTCCAGTATAGCACAGCGGCGGCGGCGCGAAAATTATTTTTTCCTTAGTTTTTCCTTACTAAGTTTTGTCCGCGAAAACGCCGCGTTTACTGGGCAATTATGATATACTACCCGCCGTCAACGAACAAGGAAAGGCGAGAAAAGACATGAAAGAAGAAGCGGTGGCGACGGCCAACATGATTGTGGACTGGCTGAAGGTCAAGGGCGCGGACGCGGCGCTCAACGTGCTCCTGGCGGCGGTGATGCTCGTCGCCGGCTGGTTCCTGATCCGCCTGATCTCGAACGCGCTGCGCACGGCGCTTACGCGCGGCGGCAAGAAGGAGCCGCGCCGCCTGATGGTGACGTTCGTCGTCTCGGTCGTCGAGAAGACGTGCTGGGCCATCCTGGGCGTGATGGTCCTCGCGCGCCTCGGCGTCAACGTCGGCCCGCTCATCGCCGGCCTCGGCGCGACCGGCTTCATCGTCGGCTTCGCCTGCCAGGAGTCGCTCGGCAACCTCGCCAGCGGCCTCATGATCGCCGTCAACGAACCGTTCAAGGTCGGCGACTTCATCGAGGCGGCGGGCCTCGCGGGCAAGGTCGTCGCGGTGGACATGATGGCCACGACGCTGACGACCGCCGACAACAAGAAGATCGTCCTGCCGAACAAGTCGGTCTGGGGCGCGCCGATCACCAACTATTCCGCGCTCAAAGAGCGGCGCGTCGATCTCCAGGTCGGCGTCGCCTACGGCTCCGACCTCGGCGCGACGCTCGCGACGATCCGCGCCGCGCTCGCGAAGGTCAAGGGCGTCCTCGCCGACCCCGCGCCGGTCGTCGCCATCGCGAGCCTCGCCGACAGCGCCGTTCTCATCAACGTCCGTCCGTGGTGCAAGACCGCCGACTACTGGACCGTCTATTCCGACACGCTCAAGACGATCAAGGAGGACCTCGCCGCCGCCGGCATCGAGATCCCCTTCCCGCAGGTCGTCGTCCACACCGCGCAGGGCTGAGGGAGCGCCGGATGAACTGCTGTCTCACCATCGCCGGCTCGGACTCGGGCGGCAACGCGGGCGTGCAGGCCGACCTGCGCGCGTTCCACGCCTACGGCCTCCACGGCTGCACCGTCTTCGCCGCGCTCACCGCGCAGAACCCCTTCGCCGTCACCGCCATCCACGGCGTGCCGGCCGATTTCGTCGCCGCGCAGCTCGACGCGGTGCTGGGCGTCTACGACATCCGCGGCCTCAAGACGGGGATGCTCGCCGATCCCGCCGCCATCGAGGTCATCGCCGACCGGCTCGCGGCGCATCCCGAGATCGCCAAGGTCATCGACCCCGTGATGGTCGCGACGAGCGGCGTGCGGCTCGTGAGCGAGGCGACGACCGCCGCGATCCGGTCGCGGCTCCTGCCGCTGGCGACGCTCATCACGCCGAACCTGCCCGAGGCGGAGGTCCTCTGCGGCCGGGCGGCCGGCGCGTCCGACGCCGCGCGCGGCGGAAGTGCCGCGCACGCCGCCGAGCTCGCGCGGCAGCTCTTCGAGACGTACGGCTGCGCGGCGCTCGTCAAGGGCGGCCACGGCGACAACCGCGCGGCGGTGGACGTCCTCTGCGACGGCGGCGACATCCGCGAATTTCCGCTTCCGTGGGTGGAGAACCCCGTCTCGACGCACGGCACGGGCTGCTCGCTCGCGGCGGCGCTCGCGGCGGAACTGGCGCTCGGGCGCGGCACGGCGGCGGCGGTCGAGGGCGCCAAGCGCTACGTCCACCGGGCGATCGAAGGCTCCTACTGGGTCGGGAAGGACTGCGGCGTTCTCGGCTTCGTGGACATGCGGCCGTGAGCGCGCGGCCCGAAATCCTCGCGCCGGCGGGCGACTTCGTCTGCCTCCAGGCGGCGCTCGACGCGGGCGCGGACGCGGTCTACTTCGGCCTCGGCACGTTCAACATGCGCGCGCGCAGCGGCGTCAACTTCACGGAGGCGGACCTGCCCGAGATCGCCGCGCGCTGCGACCGGTACGGGGTCAAGCGCTACCTGACGCTGAACGCGATCATGTTCGAGGGCGAGGTGGAGGCGGTCGAACGGACGATTGTCGCGGCGCAGCCGTACGTCGACGCGTTCATCGTCTCGGACTGGGGCGTGATCGCACTCTGCCGGAAGCACGGCGCGACGTTCCACGTCTCGACGCAGATGTCCACCTCGAATTCGGCGGCGGTGAAGTTCCTCGCGTCGCAGGGGGCGACGCGCGTCGTGCTGGCGCGCGAATGCACGCTCGCGGAGGTCGCGGCCATCGCGGACGCGGTCCGGCCGACGGAGATCGAATGTTTCGTCCACGGCGCGCAGTGCGTCGCGGAGTCGGGGCGCTGCCTCATGAGCCACGACGCCTTCGGCAAGTCGGCGTGCCGCGGCGAATGCCACCAGCCGTGCCGGCGGCGGTTCCTCGTCCAGGCGGTCGACCTCTACACGGACGCGGACGGAAAGCCCGTCCACGAATCGGACACCGCGTTCATCGTCGAGCCGCACACGGTCCTGAGCGCGAAGGACCTCTGCTCGCTCGGCTTCATCGACCGGCTGATGGCGGCGGGGATCGCGAGCTTCAAGATCGAGGGGCGCGCGCGCAACGCGGAGTACGTGCGCGCGACGGTGCGCGCGTACCGGCGGGCGGTCGACGCGGTTCTCGCGGGCACGTACACGCCGGCGCTCGTCGCGGAGCTGACGGCGGAGGTGAAGAAGGTCTTCCACCGCGAATTCTCGGACGGGCTCTTCTACGGGCGACCGGGCGCGGACCAGTTCACGGACAGCGAGGATTCGCTCGCGACGACGGTGAAGCGCCATGTCGGGATCGTGATCGACTACTATCTCAAGGCGGGGATCGCGCAGGTGAAGATCCAGGACCATGCGATCCGGCCGGGCGACCTCGTGCAGATCCACGGCCGGACGACGGGCGTGCAGGAATTCACGCTCGGGGAGCTGCACCGCGACGACGAGCGGCCCGCCGTCGGCGAACGCGGCACGTGGGTGACGTTCAAGTGCCCGCGCGTGCGCGTCGGCGACAAGGTCTTCTACATCGAACAGCGCTGACGCTCACGCCCCGCGCCCGCCGCCGCCAGCGATCCGCCGATGAAACCCCTTCGTGAAACCATATCCGCCATCACTTACCCCCTCAACCAGATGTCCTTAGAATTATATCACATCTGGCCTGTCAGAGGCGACTTCAGCGCAAGATGAGGATCAGGCCGGGACGCAGACCGCGCCACGTCAGGCGGATCGTCTTGCCCCAGTCGGGAGAATTCGCGTCATAGGTGTAATCCGTGCCGTCATGCCAGCCCCTATTCTTCCACACGCCGTCCACCAGTTCCTCGGTCGTGTAGCAGACAACCTTCTTTATCTCGCCCTTCTCAACGACGGTCTCGGGGGCCGTGAATGTATAGCCGCCTTCCACCTTGTAAGCCGTCTCTTCGCCGCCGACGACCTCCACGACATTAGTCGTCGTCAGCGCATCGAAGAAACGCGCACTATCGACAGAGCGGTTCCACGCAAGCTCGTCCTCGGTGAGCATGCGGTCGTATAGACGGATCGATTTGACTGTGCCGTAGAGGGGATGGGAGCCGCCGCCGACGGACGCGGAGCCGATGCCCCAGCGGGTGGCCACCGCTGCACTGTCTTTGGATCCCTCCGACCAGTCGATGCACGCCTGGTTCCGTTTCGTGTTGGAGGTGGTCGGGTAGGCCGTGCCCTCGACAAGCGCCGTGCTGTTGCCGTTGCGAAAAGCCGTGAGATAGGTGGCATGGCCTTCGGTTCCGACAATCACCCCCGCATTCATGTCCCAGGCGGCACCGGTCGTGTCGCCCGTCCGGTGCTGGATCGTGCCCGTGCCATCACTCTTGATCCAGATGCTTCCATACGCGTAGTGGTCGATGGGCGAGACGAACGTCCCTCCCTGCGCATTGGATGCGCGGAGGTTGTCGGCAAAGTTCACGTCCGAGACGGCCTGCATCGTGTAGGCGTGGCCGAGGGAGAACTTGCCCGTCGAGGTATCCGCCGTGGCGAATACGGCGTTGCTCGCGAAGAAGTAGCCGTCATCCACCCAGTGGCTTTCGCCCGATGGATTGCCGGCGAGCGTCGCGTCGCGGCCATTGCCGGAGAGATCGCTCCAGACGGTGGCGCTGTCGCCGTGCGCAAGGCCGTCGAGGTGGAGCTGCACGCCGCCGGTCGCATAGTCGGCGAGCGCGTAGTCGGCGGCGGTGCGGATGCCGGAGACGGGCTTCCAGAGCCAGGTCAGGCGCACCGAGGCGAAGGAGGTGCCGGAAGGGGAGGTGTAGGAAGAAGATTCGTAAGAGTCCTGTTTGCCCCAAGTCGAGCTGTCCTTGTCCCAGGTCTGGAGCTGATAGCCGGCGCACTGCCACTCGATGCCGCGCGCGGTCTGCGTGCCGGCGCCGGCGGAGAAGGTCCAGCCGTCGGGGAAGTAGGTGCCGGAAGGCTCGCGGCCCTCGAGACCCGCGATGGCGCTCTGCACCACGACGCATCCGGTCTTGGGGATCTTGCCGAAGAAGCGGGCCTCGTCCACGTCGCGGTTATGCTTGAGCTCCTCTTCCGTGAGAAGCCGGTTGTAGAGGCGCACGGACTTGACCGTCCCCTTCGTCGTGTTAGCGGGCACCGTCGTCCTGCCGCCGACGAGCCATGTCGTCGGGTCGGCGACGAGGTTCTTGGATCCGACAAGCCAGGCGTTCGTGACATAGTTCTGGCTTGCGGCAATCCCGCCGTTGGCGACGTCGTATTCGGTTTCGGGATAGGTCGTTCCCGTGATGAGAGCCGTCTTGGCATTGTCGCGAAGGGCGGCAAGATAGGTGACAGTGTTCAACCGGTAGAACCCGGGCATGGCATTCCAGGCGTTACCGGTCGTGGCATCGCTACGGTGGCAGAGGATTTCATTCGCCGCCTTGTAGTAGATTCCGCCGGCGCCGGTCGGGCCGGTGGACGGAACCAGGATGTCCTTTTCCACGGTGTCGCCCCACCAATCGGAGCGCTTGCCGTCCATCAGGACTTCAAAGGTGTGCTGCGTCCCGAAGGCGAACTTTTCCGCAGTCGAGAACACGGCGTTGAAATTGAAGTAGAAGCCCTTGTCCGTCCAGTAGCTCGTACCGTCGGCGTTGCCGGCAAGATATGCGTCGCGACCGTTGCCGGAAAGATCCTTCCAGACGGCGGCGGAAGCGTCATGGACGCCGACGCCAGCGTTGTCGATGCCGTCGAGCCGGAGCGCAAGACCCTCCGTCACGTATCCGGCGTCAAGCGAACCGGTCGCCGCTTCCCACTGCCAGGTGATTTTCACCTTGTCGGAGGAAGAGACGGAGACGGCGAAAACTCCGTCACGGGTTTCCGCCGCGTCCCAGTCGCCGGCCGCGGAATTCCACTGCGCGACGGTGCAGCCGGAGAGCGCGTAGGCGACGCCGCCCACGGTGGCGCAGGCCGGGGCCCGGAACGTGTAGCCGTCTTCGTCAACCGCAAAGACACCCGTGCCCTCGGGCCCCGTCGCGCCGTCGACAGACGTCGCGATCACGGCGTTGGTGACGGGGATTCCGGTGACGAAGCGATATTGGTCGAGCTGCCAGTTGGCGGCGATCTGCGCCTTGGTAAGCGTGTTCGTGTAGATGCGAACGGCGTAGTAGGTACCCTTTGCGGGGTGGTTGTCAGCCTGCCAGTTGCAGCCGATGTTCCACTGGCAGGCAGGGAACGTCTTGCCGGACGTCCTTCCTGTCTGGGTATTGGAAACTGTTGTACCTGAAGCATACAGAACGACCTGCGAAGCGTCGAGGGCGGCGGCGAAACCTTGTTTGTCCCAGGAGGATATTGTCGGACGTTTGGGATTGGAGAAGCCGTAATTGTCGAGCTTCCACTTCAGCGCGCCGCCGTTCATCCAAATGCCGCAATCGGTTGTCGAGCCGCCATCGGCAACCGAAATGAGATTCGGATGAGTCGTGGGCTGCGTCGGGGTGAAATCGCCGAACACCTCGACCGTGACGCTTTCGCTTGCGGGAATGTTGCCGATCGTCTTGAAGTACCAGTCGGCATCCATGTAGAAGGCGTTGTCGAGCCAGCGGCCGGTTCCAGATGAGTTCTTGCCCGTTCCGGTGTATGCTGTCTTCATGGCACCGCCGCCGCCGGCGAGGTTCGCCCAGACGGTCGCGTTCGTGACGTGCGGGGCGTTCGCGCCGGCATTGCGGATGCCGTCGAGCTGCAGGACGAGGCCGTCCTGCACGTAGGCGTCGGGCTCATAGAGAAGTCCGGCGCGAACGGATGTGCTGGTCAACGCGAGACCGATTGAGCCAATCAACATGAGTTTCTTCATTGTGCTTGCTCCCTTCTTGCTGCCATCAGGTGGCGATAGATTGATGAAAGTGTACAGCAACACGCTTCGCCTTGCAGCGAAACGTGGCGAGGTGGCGCGGAAAATGACTGGCAGCGCGCGCAGAAACGCGCACGCGCGCATTTTCAATTGAGGGGGGGGGGGGTATTCAAAAGCGTGCGCAAACGCGCGGCACGCGCGTGACGCGCGAGCGGTGCGAATCGAACTGTCTTTGCGCCGTTCATCTTCTTCTCTTTTGTCCTGCTCATGCCGGACGAAACGCCTTCCCCAAATTTGCGGATGCTATTATAGCACACATTAATTCATCTTGCAATTGTAAAATTTCACACGCACTTGCGTTTTTCGCTCATGTGAAGTCCAGAAGCAAATGCAAGTTTCTCTTGCGTTTAGTCCTTGAGATTGCGGGACGGGATTGAAAGGCAGAATATTTCCCGTCATTCCTTCCGAGGAAGGAAACCCGCGTTTACTTCTGGACAATACTGCCCGTCGCAGGTTTTGTCAACTCCGATCAGCGGGCTCTCGCTACCGCTCCGCAGAATTGGAGTTGCTTCGCGCCACTCATTCGCGTCTCGCTGAACGACACATGTCGTCTTTGAGCTGGAGGAAGCATCCTCCAGACCTCCTCTCTGACGCGACGGATTGGTTGTGACGTCTTCAAAACCTGCCGAAGGCAGCCCCAAAAGACACTTCAACGCACGGAATCACCGTTGAGACAACGCGAAGTAAAGGCGAAGCGGTCGCGGAGCCAAATTTATCAACGCTCGGAGTTTTTCAAACCGAAATTTGATATACTGTCGTCGGCATGAAACTAACAGACGATCCCAAAGTGCCGTCCAGCAGCAACGACCGAAACTCTGCCCTGTCTCGACGGATTGGTTGTCATGCCCTCAAGACCTGCCGAAGGCGGCCCCAAACGACCATTCAGTGGATTGAATCGCCGTTAAAACATCGCGAAGCTGCGGAGCGGTAGCGTGAGCCCAAACGATCGGAGTTGAATTTCGTGCAGTTACTTTCAGAACACGCGTTTACTCTTGGACACGACGAACTTTTTTTTGCGCCCATTTTCCATGCGCTGGAGGGGCGTGAGGGGGCGGCGTGGATAGGCGTATTCACGAATGCGAGGAGGCGTGTAAAAAAACGCCCCCGCAGGCTATGGATCGCATTCACCTGCGGGGACTCGGCGACAACCACGACGCCTAAATCTTTGGGCTACGGCTTACTTCGCGCTGATCGTCACCTCCGCCTTGTAGTAGAGGACGTTGTTGTTCTCGCCAAACGGCAACGCATTCGGCGCAAACGACGTCCCTACTGCCGATGTCCACGACTGCGTATCCGCATCCGTGCCGTACTTCAGCGTGACCGTCGTCGTGACGTTGTCAGCCGCATCGATTTCCTCATAGCCGGCAATCGCACCCTGTTCATTGTAGACCGGATGCTTGACCGTGAAGACATAGTTGCCGTTCGCGTCGGTCGTCACATCGACAATCGGCTTGTCTTCCTCCTTCGTCGGGTCAAGGCCCAGCGCATAGCACTTGAAGTAGTTAATTCCATTGCCGCCGGCAGCAAACGCGGCTGGATTCGATTCTGGTGTCGCATCCGGCGCCAACGCCAACGCCGCTTCCGCAACGGTCTTGCCGGTAAGATACTCGCTAATGAACGCGCTGCTGACTGCGACATCATCTTCCGACACAACATCGACCGGAATATCGCCCGAAACGAAGCTGCCGTTGAGCGACGTGAACTCTCCGGTGCCCTTGTACGCGACAGACGAGATCTTTGTCGCATTGGTCGCGAGGAAGTATTCGCCAAGGGAATCTTCACCGACCGACACCGTGAATTTACCGGTCGTGTAGTTGATCGTCAGCGACACCGTATACGTCGTAGCGGCCACAGCCGCAACCTCGGTCGTCTGCCAGGCGGCAGTGCCTTCGAAAGTCGTCTTGCCCCAGACCTCGAACTTGCTGTTCTGGATTCTCACAGCCGCCTGTGCATCGTCTCCGACCTGGACTTCCGAATCGGCATCGCCGCCGAACTTGACAACCGTTGTGAGCGTAACGATTCCGTCGCCGGCGGTATTCGCCGTATACGTGTTGTCCGTAAGCGTGGCCTTGCCATCGGTATACGTGAAGTCCGTAGCCCACGAACCTGTAGCCTCGTAATGCGTCGAATTCTCCTGCACCCATCCAGAGGTGACATTGCCGACAGTGGATGTCTGCGGCGTGGAAGTTCCAGAGGTTGTTCCGGACGCGCTGATGGTGTAGGAGAGGGTGCCGCCGATCGACGGGCAGTCAACATCATTGAACGTCACCGTTCCATTGGAGTAGGTTCCGGTAATCGGTTCACCTCCGGCCGTAATCGTATACGTGGCATCCTCCGCGCCATCGCCCGTCACGGTTGCCGTAATCGTAGCCGCCTTCGAGAAGTCGGCCAGATACTCGACCGCGAAGTTGCTGAACTCAACCGAGTTCGCCGCCACCGTAGGAGGCGTCAGCGTCTGCGCGGACGTAACGGCGTTGAGAGTCTGGCTTGCACCAGAAGTAATCCTGTAGCCGCTCGCCGCCGTCCAGTTGGCGGTCACGTCCGTGCCGGCGTCAACCGTGATATCGCCTGCTGCCGTTGCAACCAGCTCCTCGCCGCCGCTTGTATAGCTGACGCTTACCGTCGTGTTGGCAACAACAGGAATCGTGATCGTGTAGGTATTAAGCGTCGCCGTTGCCGCGACAGTAATTGCCGTCTCGCCAACCGTCACCGTTCCGTCGCTGTCCGTACCGCCAGTCACTGTGACAGTCGCCGTGTAGTTCGCGGCAGGTGTCGCGACATAAGTGAACGTATCGCCAGGGAAGAACTTGAACGTATCGCCATCAGCGACTGCGTTGCCGTCGATCGTAAGCGAGACGTTCGCTCCAACAGATATCGTGACGACTGGCTTCGCAGCCACAGCAAAAGTAGAGCCTGTCTTCTTCACATAAGAATCAGCAACCGAGGTCGAGACCTTGTTGTCTGCGATTGGAGCTCCGCGACTATCGGTAAGCGTTGCTCCCGCTCCAGCAAGGACAACCGTCGCAGTGTCAGAATCTAGGTTCACGCTAGAGCCATCAACCGTCACTCCTCCAGCCTCGATTGTCAACGAATTACTAAACTTAAGCTTAGTTCCTCCGGTGGTGAACGCGCCCTTGACTGTGGCTGCGCCGTTGATCATCAACCAAGCGTTACCCCAACCAAAGTCTGCGCCTCCGTTAATCTGGGCAGTGCCGGCAATTATATGATTTACGCCCCAGATCTTGAAGGAACCAGATATTTCGACATTGCCATTAATTGTCATCACATTATCGCCGGCAAACTCGGAATCGTTTGTAAAGTGGATGTTTGGCGCGACAGTTATATTGGCGCCATCACCGGACAAACAGACATCACTCAGCGTCAACGTACCTGTTCCCGTAATGTTTCCAGTGGTCTTCAGCTCTTTCGCTGTGCCAGAAATGGAGACCGCGCCATTGACTGTCACTCCGGCAACGATTACACTTGCACCCAGCGTCACCGTCGCACCGTTGTTGAATACCACAGAGTCGGTGCTTTCGAACGTACGAGTTGCAACAGGACCATCAGAAGCGCCGACCTTCCAGTTGCCGAGCGTAGCCCATGCGGAATCAGTTGTGCCAGCCCAATAATAGGTTGTGGACGTGTTCGTCGCAGTGTACGAGCCATTGGCATACTGTACTGCGTATTCAGCAGTTGTAGGATTCACAGTAAGATTACTGACATCCTTGCCCATATCATTATTAATTGTCTTTCCGACCGCCAATACAACAACTTCATTTGGCGCATCAAGAAGATATGCCGTGTTGTCCGCCAATAGCGCTGCTGCTACACTTGGATGGTAATAATAAGTGCTAGGAGGCGTGATGGTAAGCGCAATAGCTTTGCGAACATACAATCCGTCGGCTTCGTTTTGCAAGAGGTAGTAGGATTCGCCAAACTGCTTCACATCCGAGTCATTGTCAAACACGAACGAACCAGCAGGAGCAGACGACCAATTAATCAGTTTAGTGCCGCTAGTTGGCGTAACTCCGCTTGGATACGATATCGTTACCGTACCAGAAGCGAAGGTAATGCTAGAGATATCTGTAAACGAACTGCTGGATGTCGGGAACACAATGTTCGCCCCATCCGCAAGCGCGAGCTTTGTTATGGCAGTGGCATTGGTTGATTCTAGATAACCATTTGCGCCAACCGTCACAGTGCCATTCCGCCAGCTGCCGCCACTGGTGAACACAACCTTGCCATAGGTATCGACTGTCAACGGTCCGTATGTAGTGTTAATACCAGAAAGCGTCAGAGACTTCACAGTGGCATTTTCACCATATACATACAACGCCGAATCACGAGATGAGGGACTCGTACCGCTGAACACGCCAGAATACAGCGTATTATCAGTCTGCTTGCTTCTAATTGTCTTTGTCCCAGTAGTTGATGTATAGACAGGATCTATTGTGCCGCTACCCGTTAAATTGGCCACCGCAAGATAATTGCCAGCCATTTCACCACTAAGGCACATGTATGCAGCCGTACCGCCAATCTCAAGGGATGGCGAACCCGTGAGGATGAGATTCGCACCACTCGACGCGCTTGCGGAATCACTGCCAAACGCATGATGGCCTGCGCCTGTATTGCGAGTAACCTTGAGCGTGCCGGAGAATGTTGATGTAGCCGTATGGTTTATGTTGCCAGATGTGGTCTTCAACAGCTCCAACGTGCCCGCACCTGAGAACTTGTCTGCCGTATATGCAGCATTCATTAGCGTGAATGTAGCCCCATCCTCAATAACAACGCTCGGGAACATGGGCATGCTCTCCATGATCATGCGACCAGCGCTAACCGTCGTGGCAACAAAAGGAATAGTACCATTAAAACCTGACGGAGTTAAAGCAAAATCGCCATCACCAGTCTTAGTAAATCCAACCTTATCGGTATCCCAACCTGCCGCAAGATATCCTGAAATTGTCAGGTTCATATTAGCAGCAACATCTACTGGTGTATTGCTTCTAAAGACCATTCTCAAAGGCAACGTAACCGTACCAGTTATCCCGCCATTGGATTTTACATACATCGAACTTCCGTTAATTTCCCAAGGACCATACGTGTCAGGCCCTGTCCCAGTAAAAGTGCACCCCGTGTAAAAGTACAGCGCGTTATTTGCACCAAACACCCATCTATAGCTCGACATATTCAGTGAGCCGTAAACGTGCAATTCTGTCGGCTCCAGTGCGGTTGCGGCTGAATTAATGCCTCCAGTTGCACCAACTGTCAGCGTTGCGTTGCCATCAATAGTAATATTACCCTTCAAACCAGCACTAGCTGTGGTAAGAGTCGTAGTGCCACCCACAACTTCAAATTCACTACCATAGTAGAATACGTTTGCGGACGAAGAAAGTGTTGTCGTGCCTTTCGTGTACAACTTTCCGCCCTCTTGTACCGTAATCTTAGTGGAGCAGGTCGCATCGTCCATTGTGAGTTCGCCGCCATCGAGAACATTTATTGTACCAGCACCAGAAACAGTTCCTGTGATCGTCAGTTTACCAGCAACATCGATCGTAATCTTAGAAGGCAAGTTCAATCCGCCAAATTTAAGTTCACCTGTACCATCTACCGTCAGAGTGACGTCCGCTCCAGCCCTGTTGGAAAATGCTACTGATCCAAGCGACAAATCGGTTGTTGTGGTCAGTGTTGAATTCTGCGTAAGCCACACTTTCGCGTCACCGTTGGCGGTCGGTCCCACCAACCAAGAGCCATCTTGGCAGAAATTACCTGAATAAGTAACCTTCAGCGCACCATTATCAACTGACAAAGCAGCAGAATAAGGAGTGGTGTAAGGATTCAAAGCTGGCGAAATGACAAATTTAGAAACATCAACCGTCACACCCGAAGGAATAATTGATATCGGCGTATTGGATGGCGTAGCCTCGGAGATATCCACCTTGACACGCTCATCATCTTCCAAGTCGTCATCCACATCCGACCAATCGTAATCTGTCGCCTGAATAGACTGATCTCCAGTTGCAAACTTTAGCGCAGCTCCCTTCTTAACTGCAAGCGTTGCGGCTATCACTCCGCTCTTCTGAGATTCCAAGGCACCACCATCTTCAACCGTAACAGTACCCCTCGCCCAGCTACCTGTGTTGGCAAATGCGACCTTTGCACCATTGCAAACCTTAAGTTCACCAACAGATGTGTTCGCGCCAGAGATTGTCAGCGTCTTTACTGTTCCTGAATCATCCCCAATAACATGCAAATTAGTTTTATGTTCCTTGTCTGTTCCAGAGTCGTCGGTCAGGAGATTACCCGAGAACTCAGTATTTTGAGTCTGTTTCGTTTCAAGCGTCTGGTTCTGCGCAGTCCCCCCACTGGCTTTTGCAGAGAGATGGCCTGATCCTTTCAAGTCCCTAACAGCTATTGTCTGGTTGTTGTATGCGGTGCTAAAGAAAAGTTTTGAAAATGAGCCAGTGAGCGTGTTAAGTTCCAACTGAGGCCTAATACCGCTAGCCAAGAAGCCGGCATTACTTATTACATGTCCACACCCATATGTCGCAGTGCTCGTCGCCGTAAACTTTATCGTACCTGGGAATGTAACCCCAGTAACAGTATGTGTGCAGTGATATTGTGCCCAGGTAACACCATCCCGATCATTTAAAAGTTCCAATGTGCCCGAGCCAGAGAATCTATCGGGGGTATTTTCCCATGCGACATTCTTGAGCGTAAAGATTGCGCCTTCAGCGATTGCAACATTATAGAGCGGGAAAACGGACTGTATGACCTTTCCTTCACTCACGGTCCAGTTGCTCTTTGGCGCCACAGATGCCTCAATGGTTCCAGCACCTGTCTTTATGAGGTGATTGCCGGTATGTTCACCAGAAGTACTACCAGTGTATGTCAGTATGCCCGACTCTACATTTAGCGTCATGTTATTGCGCGTTCTCAACACTGCCGATATCGTTGATGTCCCTTTTATGTTGATAGTCACCGTCTCGGCGGCATCGAGTGCACCATATGTCCCCTGGCCATTGCCTGTTATTTCACCACCAGTGTGAAGATTTATTGTATTTCCGCTCTTCAATGTCCAACGCGTATTACCCATATTCAAAGTACCGTGAACATCAACCGTTAAGGAGGTGTTAAAATTCAATGCATCGCTCTCCCTAACATTTTCAAGTTCTGCGTTTGCCGCAATTGTAATGTTTCCACTCAATTTTTCCTTATCGGCGTTTAAGGTTGTCTTCGTTCCACCAACATTCAATGTGCTTGCAGCCGCAAATGTATTTGCGCCACGTAAGAGCGTTGTTCCGGATGTATTTAAAACACCGCTGCAACTTACCTTGCTTAGGATATCCGAGTCTGATATGCTAACCGTTGTTGAAGCTGCAATATTGATATCCGCCCCCATAATCTGCGTTGAAGACACGCTTACACCATCAGCTAGAGTGATTGAGCCGCCATTGACCCAAAGTGTATTAACTTCCAGATCATTGTCAACAGTGAATACCGCATTGTTCTCACAAACAATATACACCTTCGAATCCGCTCCAGGCGTTCCTGTGCCCTTGTCCCAACTCGTGATACCACTCAACGCAGTGTTTGAAGAAATAGTCTTAACATAGTCATATGAACTTTTAGGGTCTTCTGATGGGAAAACATAAGTAGCTATGTCGGTATCACTATAAGCGTTGCCAACAAACAAGGCTATCTTTTCAATGACCATGTTGGGCCATTTGTTGTTAAAGTCGCTTACTTCACCAGAAGAACCGCCGATTGCCGCCGTTTTGAATGTCAGTGCTGTCCAAGACATGGCAGCACTACCGCCGGACATGCTATTTAATGCCGAACCTGTGTAACCTTTGATATTGCTTCTATCATACGAAAAAAGCAAATAGCCTCCACTTGTGCTAACGGACGGAGAGTTTATATCGAAATCGTAACCGCTACTGCTAGACGAAACACACCAATACGGTTTAAGCGACAAGGCATTATTGCCGGTTTGAATAAGCCCACATTCTGGTTTGCTGCCGTCGCGAGTCATAAATGCAGAAACCAGCGAAGCCGAATTGCAGGCAGAGAGACTTCTATATTTTACCAATATGGAAATTTGAGTCGGAGTGAGACCTGCCGCGGTAAGATCAATCGTGGCACCGTGTGTTGCTGTACTGTTTACGGTTATTGCGCCGTCAGAGCCAAGCGTGAACGCTCCAGTTGTATCATCAACTACAAGCCCAGAACCGACGTTCACTTTGTAGGCAGAATCATTACGTCCAGCTATCAATCCTGTGCTGGAATTATAGTTATTCTTAATCTGATCCGCCTCCCAAACTTCCGTGGCCGTTATCGCCGCCCACCCTGTCGCCGTTAGGCCGAGGCCGAGTGCAAGCACGAGAAGGCGCGTCGCGTCGCTCATCAATCTCTCTATTGCTTTTTTCATACTTATTTTCCTTTCTCTCTTTTGGTTTTTGTCAAGTGCATGAAGGGTTGATTACAAAGCGCATCGGGGCGCATGGGGCAATTGGGGAAAAGGGACGCAAGCGACAGAAGCGACCGAAGGGACGATTGCGCGCGGAAGTTGCGCGGAATGGATTGCGGGTATGATGCGCGCGGAAGTTGCGCGGAATGGAGCCCCAGGCAACTGGAGAAAGGGACCGAAGCGACGATTGCGCGCGGAAGTTGCACAAAAATGAGTGCGCGGACAATGCGCGCGGGATGGCGCGCGAAACGCCTTGGGGAACGGGACGATGCGCGCGGAAGTTGCGCGGTGTTATACTGTTGTGCTAGGCGAGTTGCGGCGCGTGAGGCTGAGAGGCTGCCC
>Ga0256405_10006076_pt1 | contig 19814 bp, 13 predicted proteins | sample RumenRJG_02DNA_FD_189096 | JGI IMG/M metagenome (GOLD analysis project Ga0256405, IMG submission 189096) | Bovine rumen microbial communities from Lethbridge, Alberta, Canada - RJG_02 | ecosystem: Host-associated > Mammals > Digestive system > Stomach > Rumen | place: Canada: Alberta... | reverse complement strand
TTCCATCTGACGAAGCAATGGGGCATCATCGCTCAGGGGTCTTACTTCATTCGTCACACCAACTACAAGTATCACGACAATGTGCATGCCAGCACGTTCGAGGCCAAGATTGGTCTGACCTGCCGACTGTAAGAAGTTAAAAAAAAAACAATTATGGAAAAAATATCGAAGTTACTGATGCTGCTGACTGTCATATTGTTTGCAGCATGTACGGACAACAATGACAATCCTGGTGATCCTACCCAGCTGCCTGCCATTGATGCAGGTCCATCGTATACTGATAAGATGGTGGATGTGAACCGCGACGGTAAGACTTACGGACAAGTGTCGTTACGCTTCTATAGCGATCTGCCCAGTGTGGCGTATATCTCCGTGGTCGACTTCCACAAAATCATGACGGCTGGTGATGTGATGAAGGTCACTCGTCAGGGCAACCTCTACCAACTGGCTTCCCGTAACGGCACGGCTACCGTGGATGTCAAGGCCGACTATCTCCATTCCACGACCTATGCCGGCTTCGTAGATTTGATGTGGATGCTGGACCCGACGCTTGCCCCCAATGCGATGTACGACGGCAGCAAGTATATCAAGTTCGTCAAGATGGAAAATGTATCGACGTTCAAGCCCGCTGGTGGCGTCCGTCTGGACTTCAGCAAGTATAGCATTGATCTGCACGACGACGGCAGCAACGTCTATTTCCCCTTTGCCACGCTGGCCGACATCTATTCCGACTGTAACTTCCACAATGCCTCCTATCACGACGACTTGGTGGTTGTAAGCACCAAACTGGATGTCTTTAGCATCAACACCATCGCTCCGGAATTTGCCGTCAAGCCCTATCAGCGTGAGACGGTGACGGCCTGGCCAAGTTCCGCTATCAGGAGCTTTGCTTCGTGTTCGACAACCTCTACGGCTATCCAGGGCGTACTATCTTGGAACAGAACGGAATGGCTGAGAAGGGTTTCGATGCTACCCTGGACGTAGTGCAGAACGGTAAAGTGGTGAAGAAGTTGCTGCAATCTACCAATAACATGGATTTTGCTTGGGGAAGAATGGCCACGCAATACTTGATTAACGATGGCGGTCACACCAGTTTCTGGCCAATGGCAGGCCTTCCTGAGGACGTCGAAGGCGATTTTGTTGACCGCTTGATGACGTCAGCCGCCAACTATCCCGAGGCTTATGCCATGTATCAGGAATGGGTGAAGAAGGATATAGAATGCTCCACTACGAATACGCAGTTGTCATCATTGCGCGAGCAGGCCTACGGCGACGACGTGCTCTATAAGGTCAACAGCACTAAGACCACAGCCGTCGTCATCATCAACTCGTTCAACGATATGGACGAGGCCGCATGGGGCAAATACTATGCCAGCCAGAAGACCGATGCCGACTGGCAGGAACTGATGAAGAGTTATAAGAAGGATGCCTTCGTCGGCTTCCTCTATGGACTCGCTCAGGCGAAGGCCGATGGCGTGAAGAACCTCGTGCTGGACATCTCGTTGAATGGTGGCGGCTCGTGCGACATCGTGGGGGCCGACGTGGCCATACTGCGCAAGAACCGCATGGTGCAGTTCTGGTCGCAGGATGCCCTGGAGGGTAACAACAAGATTGCGACCTACTATGTGGACAGCAACTTCGACGGCGTGTTCGACGAGAAGGACGATACCAACCCCAAGTTCGACTGCAGCGACATGAACATCGGTGTGCTCTGCAGCAAACTTGCCTTCTCGTGTGCTCATCAGTTCCCCACACTCATGAAGGATTACGGCTTCCCCATCATGGGTGAGCGCACGGATGGCGGAACTTGCTGCATACAGGTCATGCAGACGGCCGATGGACAGAACTTCGTAATCTCCACCTACCGCGACCGTTCCACCGATAAGAACTTCGCAAATACCGATACGGGCATCACTCCTACCGAGGGCTATGCCTTCGGCTACGACCACTTCTACGATTTGGATTTCCTGACTACCATCATACAAGGTCAATCCCATTAATGATTTTAGGTTTAGGAATAGATTCATGGATTACCATCGCGACGCTCGTTGCGTTGATGGCTGCGCTCTTGTTTACGCGGCTGAGGACCGACGTGGTCTTTTGGGGCGTCATCGGCATCTTGTTTGTCACGGGTGTCCTCGACAAATCCGAAGCCTTTTCCGGACTCATCAACTCGTCAGTCATCATCGTGGGCGTTATGTTCGTCATCGTCACAGGACTCTCCCGTACGGGGGTGTTGCTGTGGATGACCAAACATATACTTGGAAACCCCAAGAGCCCTGTCCAGATATTGCTGCGCCTGATGCTCTCCGTGGGACTGCTGAGCCCGTTTGTAAACAACACCTCCGTGGTGGCGCTCTTTGTGGGAGGCGTCAAGCTCTGGTCCAGGAAGTTGGGCATCACCCCTTCCAAGCTGCTCATTCCCATGAGTTATGCAGGCGGAATGGGTGGACCTATGGCTGCTATCGCCACGCCGACTGCGCTGTTGATGTGTGGTATGTACGAACAACAGACCGGTCAGTCACTGAGCATCTTCGTCTCTACCATTCCAGCATTGGCATGTTTTGCGGTGAGTATGCTGGTACTGATTCTCTGTCGTGGGCTGTTGCCCGATACTAGCAATCCCGAGGCGGCTTTTGAAAACACTGGCGACTACACGGTGGAAATGCTCGTCACTTCGAATAATCCGCACATCAGCAAAACCGTCGGCGAACTGGGTCTGAACCAGATACGTGCGGGCAGTCTCGTGGAACTGATACACTTCGACAACTACCGCTTGGTGTCGCCCGTGAACAACGACGAACCGCTCATGGGTGGCGACCGGCTCATCTTCTCGGGGCAGATTGACGATTTGCTGGAACTGGCCAGAGAGATGGGGTTTGTCTCTTCCGACCACCCCGTATTCTGTATCAATGATGTGAGAAGCCCACGGCGCCTCAGGACGGCATACATCTGTTTTGGCAGCAATCTGATAGAAAAGCGCCTGAGCGATACCACCTTCGAGCATGATAACAACATGACGCTGGTCGCCGTGTCGCGTAAGGGTGTGCACATCAACGAGCCCCCTCGCGAGGTGGTCCTGCATGCTGGCGACTCGTTGCTCTTTGCCAGCCCGCCCCGCTCCAAGGTCAATACCGATGCCCTGAAGTCGCAGTTGCAGTTCTTCGATTCTCCTGAGATTCCCGTGGTAGGCATGAAGCCCTTGATTTCCACCCTCATCTTGGTAGGTATGGTACTGTTGGCCACCACAGGTGTCATGTCGCTGTTACAGAGTGCCTTCATCGCTGCCGGTGCCATGCTGGTGTTTGGCTGTTGCTCGCCCACGCAGGCCATGAATGCTATTAATTGGAAAATCCTGATATCCCTAGGCGGAGGTCTCGCACTGGGTACAGCCCTCCAGAAGACGGGCTTGGCCAATCAGGTGGCTATGGGCGTCCTTGACTTTTGTGGCGGCCAACCCCTGCTGGTTATGATAGCCCTTTGTCTGATAGCCGCTATCGTTACCGAGTTCGTTTCTAATTCATCAGCCATCGCCTTGATGTTCCCCATCGTCTATGAGGCCGCTGTCGACATGGGATGCAATCCCCTTCCCTTCGTCATCGCCCTCCTGTTGGCCGTCAACGATGCCTTCCTGACGCCCATCAGCTCACCCCTCAACCTACTGGTCTACGGTCCTGGCGGTTACCGTGCCACCGACTACCTGCGCATCGGACTTCCCGTGAAGATAGCCTACCTGACTACCGCCATCATTACCATCTTCCTCCTTTATGATATCTGAATAAAAAATAGGACTTGCAGAATTTGCAAGTCCTATTTCAGTGAAAATCCAAAGGTTATCTGTTGTCTTCTGTGGCGCCTTCGTCAGAGATGCCAGTATTCTGCGTGCTCTCGTCGCCATTCGTACCGATGGTGATGGTAGCGGGTTTGACGCTATAGTCGGTGGAAAAGGCGCGTGCCACCTGACACTTGGAGGCAACGGCATTGAGGTATGCACCCAGACTGCCGGCATAGAATACACCCTCCATCAGTGGTGTCGATACGGTAGTTCCAGCCGGTCCTGTCCATATCAGCTGATTGTTCTCAAGCCAGTTGTAGGTCATCTCTCCCTTGGCTTCCAGCGTATACTCTCCCTCGCTGATGCCACTCTTCAAGTTGGGTACTATGTTCAGTCCAGCTTTTCCGGGCAAGGCTATGATGACAGTCTTGGTCCATGTGGTCGAGGTCATCTGTTCTACTGCGGTGTGACCGTCCGCATCGACATAGCGCACAATGACGGTGGCCACATCCAACAGCTGTTGCGACACAGTGGCTTTATAGTCAACCTTTACGCTGGTTGGCACTCGGTTCGGATATACCTCATTGTCGTTGTTACTACAGGCGGCAAGGATGCCGAGGACCATCAGGCCCCCGAGCATCTTACTCATTATCTTCAGACATTTCATAGTCATTACTTATTAATTATTTTCTTACCGTTGATGATGTTGATACCCTTGGTGGGAACAGAGAGCTGGCGTCCGTTCAGGTCGTAGATGCGCTCGGTGCCGTCGCGGTCGACGGTGCGCAACTGATCAATGCCCGTTGTGCCTTCCAGCGTCATACCGATGGCACGGTTGCCATTGGCTCGGGCGCTCTGCAGCAGATAGGCGCGATAAGGCAGGATGCTGGCTGCCTGATGCTCCTGGGTGTCGCTCTTCACGGGATGCCACATGCCATCGTTTTGCAGGGTATAGGCACCCATGTCGGCAGCGTCGGCATTGCTGATGCCGTTGAGCGTACCGCGCAATGAGTAGCCCGGAGCGTCGTCCTGCTGACCGACGGTGGATGCGCCGTTGGCAGGAATGTCGGCAGCATCTGTGTTCAGCGAGGCATTATTGCCGGTAGCCCATATCAGGTAAGGCTGCAGGGCTTTCAGCGTCTCAGTGGTCTCGGTGAAGATGAGTTCCTTGTTGCTTCGCCCTGACAACTTGTAGGCCTTGGCACCGTCAGGTATCCGCAGGTCGTAAGGCAGACAGATGGTGTAAGGCACCGCACTCTTGACTAATGTGCGGGTATTCTCCACTTTGTCGGTCTTGAAGGCGTAAGGCACATAGTAGTCACGACCGTCAATCAGGCGGAAGCCCTGGGCGCTGAAGCCGGTGCCATTACTTACTATGATGTTCGTACCGTTGCTCTCGCCGTATGTGGCAGGCACATAGACCAGTGTCTGCAGCGAGTCGATGCCGAGACGGCTGAAGCCGCGGGCCTTCAGGTCGGCGCTGATATTGGTCGAATCGCACATGTGCATATCCACGTAAAGCAGGTTGGTAGCGTTCGAGAAGAGGCTGTCCTCCATCGCTTTGAGCGTCGTGGGCAAGACGATCTTCTCCAACTTGGTCAGCGGCTGGATGTCGGCGGTATGCAGCGAGTCAACAGCGGTATAGACTAACGGCGTGAGGTCGCGGATACCGGTGTGCAGGTCGAACCAGCCCTTCACGCTGCGGACGCCAGTGAGATCGTCGGCCGTAGCAGCGGCATGGGTGGCGAAGGCGCAGAACGACTCGTCGTCCTCAAACATTCCCTTCGAGATGAAGTTGGTGCGTTGTGCCGAACCGTTGTAGTCCTTACCGTAGATGTAGTCCTGATATTGGCTCGGCCGTACATAGAAGGCGTCGAACGTCGGATTGTAGTTGTTGCTCAACCAGCGAAGGAAGAACAATTCGTCGCTTATATCCAACATCTTATCGGAAAGGATGTACATACGGGTGAGCATGACATCGTCGTCGAGGGCGGACCAACTGAAGTTCTGGATGCTGTCGCCGACGACGAGCACCTCCAGACCTTCGCACTCCTGCAGGGCGCGATCGTCAACTTGGGTACAGGTCCTCGGCAAGATGAGCGTCTTCAGGTTGTAGGCACGCAGTAAGGCGTGTCTCGCCAGAACATTGTCGTCAAACCTTGTTATTTGTACATTTTCTTTCGTCATGAACGATTCCACCGTTCTCTTATAGCCCGTCACGCCAATATGGGTATCCTTGATCTCTGCATCATACAGGTCGATGTACTCCAGACGGCCGGCATAGTTGCGACACAGGAGCCACGGGCAGTAACCCGCCATGTAGTTCAGCACGTCGAGGTCGGCACCCGAGATGGGGCCTACCACCTTCAGTTTGCGGTACTTGGTGTAGTCGCCTCTGACAGCATCGATAGCAGAGTGTCCTCCTGCGGCCTGATAGATATTGATGGTCAGTCCTAATGCTTCGGCCAGCTTGTTCGGCTCGGTGACGGTGACGGTAATGATATCGTCACTGCTGTAGTCGCGCTCGTCGACGTTGATGTGGTCGGCATACTGTGTCCACGTCTCGCGATAAAGATTGCATAACCTCTTCGGCACAAGAATCTTGAAGTCGGCAGGCAGCGATTCAAAGGCGTCAGCCTCCAAGGTCGGCACGCTGTCGCACTTGACGGTGATGGTGTCCAGCTTCGAGCAGCCGCTGAATGCCGAGGCGCTGATATACTCGATACTGTCGGGCAGCGTGATGGAGGTCAGGCTGCTGTTACCGGCAAAGGTATTGTCTAAGCGCTTCACACGGGTGAAGTAGTTGAAGTCGTCGAACTTCTTAATATCGGTATTATCGTTGAAGATGCCTTCGACGCTCTCATTCTCCAAGTATACCGTCGGGAAGAAATGACTCTTATCGGCCAATGCCCATGTTACGGCATCATCCTTGAACAAAGCCACGACACTCTGCGCCTGACGTACCAACTTACCGTCGCCCAAGTAGTTGCCTAACTGCTTCTGTGTGGTAAAGACGGTTTGGATGGGCGCCTCCCACGGATCCTTATACCAGTTAGACTCTAGCGTGGCGAAGTCGTCGGTGAGCAGCACCAGTTCGGCAATGCCTTGCAGGTTCTGAAGCAGGTCGGTGTCGAACTCGGTGGTCTTGCGGCCAACGCAGACGCGCTGCAGCGACTGGGCATCCTCGAAGAGGTTCTCACCGAGCTTCTTGGCAGACTGTGGCAGGATGACGGTCTCGATGGCCTCGCAGTTCTCGAACAGGTAGGGGGGCACGATATTGTCCTCCTTAATCTTCTCGTCGAGCCAGTTGCCATTGTAGCTGTGTTCATCATCTTTCTTGATATCTGCGTTCCACAGGTTAAGGTATTTCAGTCGTCCGTCTGTCCGGTCGCTGTCGTAGGCGTCGGCACCTGCCATGTGGCGGATGACGGCGAGGTCTCTGCCGTTCAGCGGACCGCTGACGGTCAGCGAGTCGTACTGGGTGTAGGGACCCTGGATGTAGCGCACCTTGTCCTTCTCCTCCACCAGCGTCAGACCGAGGCTGTCAGCCAGTTCGCCGACCTTTGAAACGGTCACTACCTTTTTTATATTGGGAATACCCTCTACGATATAGTCGGCATACTCGCTCCAGGCAGCCTTGTAGTCGGCAGCCTTGCCAGCAGGTACGTATATCTTCAGGCCGTCGTGCTTATGGAACGTGCCCGTGCCCAGGGTGGCAGGCTTGTCGCCCAATACGCGGATGGTGTTCAGCTTCGAGCAGCCGGCAAAGGCATCGTTGCCGATGGTGGCAACGCCCTGCGGCAGTTCTATCTGCTTCAGTGCAGAGCAGCCCTTGAAGGCCTTGTCGCGGATGTCGGTGATGGTGGCAGGCAGCAGGATGTCACCCATATTCGAACAGCCCTCGAACCACGACTTGCCCACGTAGTTGAGCCCTACGCTCTGGAAGTGCCTGAAGTCGCCAAACGAATAGATTTTTTCATGCTTTGCCTGGAATTTGCCGTCGAGCCATGAGAAGCCTGCACCGGCAATACGCGCCAAGTCACAGTAGCCTTTCCACAGGGCATTGTCGGTACCCTTGTTGGCAGGGTCATAGTAGGACATGTCCTCCAGTGCATCCTGGATGCCTGAATCGGTTAACTTGATGATACAGGGCAGGAAGCGGTCCTTGTACTTCACCCACGACGAGTCGGCCTCGAACCATGCTACCTGCTGGGGCATCATTTTCAGACTGGCGGTGGTGCCGTCAAGCACGCCCTTGCCAATCTTGATCTGCTGTGGGGTCAACGGCTGAAGCTCATTGATGCCGTCGGTCTTCATATATACCAGGTCGACGTTTGCCAGGTTCGTACAGTTGGCGAAGCAGGAGTCCTTCAGGGTGATGTCCACTCCCGTATAGCTGTCGCCCATCCACCAGAAACCGTTGACGTCGGTGAACGATACGCTGCGCAGGTGCTTGTTGCCGTAGAAGGCCTTCGGTGCTACGTAGTCCAGCTGGTAGTTGTTGTAGTTGCCGAGGTCGTTGAGCAACTTCACCGCGCCCTGGTTTCCTTCAATGAACTCGTTGTCGGGACCGGTCACGATGGTGTGTTCGATCAGGTGACCTTGTACCTTGTTCTCCTTCTTGATGGAATTGTTCTCGTAAGCGTAGGCATACTGGGCACCATACAAGGTGTACTGGGTGACGGGAGCGGCACTCTGGTAAGTGAAGTATTGCTCTAACGGAGCCCACGACGCATTGTCGAGGAAGTCCTGCTTACGTTGCGGATCGATGACGATGTGGAACTTCTCGGGGTCGAGGCCGGCGAAGATGCTGTCACCGGCGAGGATGAAGTTCTCCGGACCGAGGGCGCGACGGCCGCCGTCGTTGTCGATGAGCAGCGTATTAAACTCCGTCAGGTTGGTACAACCCACGAAAGCCGAGTCGGGGATGGTGAGGAGCATCGGCACCGAGGCATTGCTCGTCTGCCCGTCATTGGCATAGAATTCCACCCGCGTCAGTTTCTTCTTGTCGCGGAAGGCTTTCTTGGCGAAGGTCATCGTGCGGTCGGAGGTGAAGGCGTTGCCGTCGTCGTCGAAGCCGCCATAGATCTTGGCCACCTTCGTCGTATCATCGACAGACTTGATATAGGTATGATAGACGATGTTCTTCGACGGTGTGGTGATGACGTAGCCGCCACCAACCAAGCCCACCTGGTGGATGTTCGAGAGGATGTTCTCACGCATACCCTTCTGTAGGGCGTCGCCGTTGTACGAGCCGCTGCCACCCCAGCACTTTGAGGAGAGGAAACCGGCAGTATTGGTGGCTGCGGAGGCGGCCCTTAATTGTATGAAATTTAATATCGTCGCTTTGGTTAATGCTCTCTCTGCGGCCTCCAAGGTTGCCCTTGCTGTTGTTACAGCATTATAATAAGGATTAACAATGCCTGCTAACAGCGCTTGGAGAGATGAATAACAACTTCGGAATTGAAATTCACCCATCTGCCGAATAGTTTCAAAGGCCGGTAATGCCGCAGTGTACGACAACACATTTCCTGCTTCATTAATCAAGCCCAGTTCACGGAGAAAACGTCCAGGACCATGCGTCATTGCCATTGTTATTTCCCATTGATGCTTAGCCCCTGGCCTCATCATTAAATGGGTTAGATTCTGGATCAAATTTTTATCAAGGGTCTTGCTTTTAAGCTGGGACAACACCTGATCTCTCGCAAGTATCACGTCTTCCTTGGCAATTTCAGCCGCATGGAGTTCTATGGTCGCATCGGTAACCGCCATCTTCTTTGCTGCATGGGCGGCTATTTCTGATTTTATGGAGGCCACAGTCAAAAGCACTTCGACGGCAATACGCGGCACCGTCCACCACGACACATCCTGGCTCACTACCTGCGAGGTCTGTAGGATGCCGCCCGGATTGGTCATATAGCTGTAGTTCAGACCGTTCTCGTTGTAGTCCTTACGCCTGTTTGTCGGGTCAAACTCCACGGGTTCGATGTAATCCCGATAAGGCTCCCAGTTGGGGTCGTCCAAAAACTCCTGGAAGCGATCGGTCGATACCAGCACCTTGAAGTCGGGATTCATGTTCTGGCACGCTTCACTATACTCTTCGTCGGTCATCGTCTTGGCACTTTCCAGGGTAGGCAACGAGAAGATGTTGTCGCCCGGGATGACATCCTGCGGACCGAGGTTCTCCCAGTGGTCTGTGCCATCCTCCACATAGTAGAACATGCGCAGCTCCTTCAGGTTCTTACAGCCTGCCAGGGCACCGTTCTGGATGACCATCTTCAGGTCGCTGTGCGAATTGTCGCCGTTGCCGTTGGTCTGGTAGAACTCGATGGCCTTGACATGCGTGTTGCCCTTGATGGCATTGCGACCCAGGGCCAGCGTCTTGTAGTTGTAGTTCGAGCCCATGTCGTTGTAGATGCGCATCACACCGTTGGCATCGTCAATGTCGTCGTTGTCGACCCCTACCACATAGGTGTAATAGACGGTAGCGTCATCGTTGGTCTGCAGCAGGTCGGCGGCATTGAAGTTCTTGTAGTCGGCATTCCAGATGCGCAAGTGATTGTTCATCATCTCCTTCTTGTCGTTGTTGGTCAACGGCTTGGTCTCGTTGGCATTACGGTAATAGTGGTATTTCACACCGTTCACTGTCTCGTCATTTACCGTAGCATCGTAGATGATAATGCGGTTGCGGAAAGGTGCCCAGGTCTCGCTGTTCAGGAAGTTCTGGTACTCTGAAGTGTGGCAGCTTATCTTTGCCTTAGGCGAACCGTCGAAGGCAGTCTCGGCGATGCTGAACACCTGGTCAGCCTTCAGCGCCTCCCAGTGGTCAGAGCCTTTGGTGGTGTACTGCATCATCTTGATTTCCTCCAGGTTCGGACAGTTCTTGAAGGCCTCATCGCTAATCATGAAGTCGAAGCCTACCAGCGCGTCATAGAGGTTGTTGCCGGTATCCTTGAAGTAAAGGCTCTTCAGCTTCGTGCTGTTCGCAAAAGCACGCGGGGCGATGACACCTAAGCGCGAGTGCTTGCGATTGCCGTCGAACACATCTATCTTGATGATGTCGTTGTGTATCTGTACGCCGTCGCTGTCGAAATTGTCCTGGTCATAGCCCACGATGGCGGTGATGTGCGAGGCTTCGCCGTCGCCGTCATAGAACACCAGGTCGTCGTCGCTGTGGAATACCCAGCGCTTTGCCTTGCGCACCTCGTCACTCACGTAGTATTTGTAGTCGGTTTTCGTCAGATAGCGGTATTTCACGCCGTGTTCGGTATATTCCTTACCGGCAGGGATGCTCTTTTCGCTGATATAGAGGAATATAGGACCGTCAACGTCCTGCAACTGGTGTACGCCGTCCTTGCGCCAGGGGTCGCTGATGAAGACTCCATTATCTCTGTTGGCAGTCCAGTGGTCGAATTTAGTACCCTCCGGCACGGTCAGCTTCACGTGGTTGCCGGTTCTCCAGTACGGCTTGCCGTCGAACTGCGCAAAGGGTTCCTCCACCATCTCATAGGTACAACCTTCGGGCAGATTCACCTTGTTGAATACGCAGACGCCCTGCTTAGTCTCCAGATAGCGGGTGCAGTAGCAGTCCTCGAAGGTAGCCTTGGCACCCTTGGCCAGTCGCACAAACGTGGCGCTGCCGCTCTCGAGGCCGCTCTCCACTACATCCGGGTCGAACATACAGTCCTTGAACGTGATGTCAACCTCGCTCAAGCCTACCAGACCGCCCCATTGCGTTCCCCAGCCTCTGAACTGGCCGGTGAAGGCGCACCGCTCAAAGACAGGTGCCACGGTGACGTTGCTGTTGATTTTGCCCACGAGACCGCCGGAGGTCAAACCGTTCTTATAGGTAATCCAGAAGTCGACGTCCGAGCGGCAGTCGATAATCTTCGTGCCACGGGTGTCGCCCTCGCCGTCAATGACGGTGGCAAGGGCACCGTTCAGCTTGTTGCCGCTCCAAATGGCACCGGTGGTCCTCACGTGGCGCACAATGGCTCCACGCAGACAACCGAAAGGCGCGCTGGCCTCCTTGGCAATGTTGTCGCCGCCGCCTTCTCCAACGGTAAACTTCAGCGTGTGGTTGTCGCCGTCGAAGACACCGCAGAACGGCCTCTCCAATGAGCCCACCTGTATTCCCTTGGTATCGATGTCTGCCGACAACCTGAAGAACTGATTCTGGAAATTCTTACCCTCGGCCACTTGTTTGGCCAGTGCCTCCCATTCGTTGCTCGATTTCAGGAGGTAGGGGTCAGCACTGTTGCCGCTGCCCAGGAACGTCTGTGCGAAGGATGCCGTAGCACATAGCAGCAGTGCGAGTAATGCTAATAGTTTTTTTGTTGTCATATTCATAGTTTTGTTACTTTAGATAAGCGATTAGTATTGTTCTTGTGTGCAAAAATACAAAAAAAGGTCTATACCGCAATAGTACAGACCTATTTTTTGTCATTTCAGACAAGATTGAATGGTTTTCCGACAAGATTTATAGGTTTCGTCGAAATTTTAATGCTTATGATAGGGGCAAGTATCTGCCGTATAGCCTGGGTGTGTGCAAAACTCCACGTGGACATCCGTGCGATACCAGCACATATCATGGCGTTCTACAGCAGCGGCCATGCGTTCGGAATATACCATCATCTCGTCGCCGATGGTCAGCGAGCCGTAAACGTCATCGCCATAGCCCGGACCGATGGCTCTGTTTCCGGTATCACCTGATCCAGCAGAAGCATGGACGGTGCCGCCTGTGATGGTCACATTAGCGCCGTCGCCTCCTTCGCCGCCGCCGATGCCAGCACCACCGTAACTGCCCTTGGCATAGACGTAGCCACCGCTGATAGTGACGGTGCCTCCGTCGGCATCCTCGCCGCCACCGATGCCGGCAGCATCTTCACCGCCGTATGCTTCCACACGACCGCCAGTCACAGTGAGCGAGCCGCCACGTACGCCACCTTCCCAGAGGCTTTCACAACCACTGCCGATGCCTGCGGCGTAAGCGCCGCCCTTAGCATAGACATAGCCGCCGTTTATAATGACTTCGCATCCGTTGGTATCTTTTCCTCCACCAATGCCTGCTGCGTCTTCGTCGCCGTAGGCGTACACCTCGCCACCGTTCACGATGAGTTTACCAGTAAAATGAATACTACCATAATTTTGGCCAGCACCGATACCTGCACCATTATGATTACCCCATGCTTTCACGATGCCACCGTTGATAGTGACATTGGCTCCACCGCCGTTTCTTCCTCCACCAATACCGGTTCCAAATTCACCACTCGTTGCCTCGATGTAGCCGCCATAGATGGTGATAGTGCCGCCAGTAATGGGGGATTCTTCAGCAGTAAGCGGACCTGTGCCACCGCCATGACTGGCGTTACTGCCGCTACCGATGCCTGCACCGCCCTTATTTCCATCGGCTTTAATGGTGCCGCCATAGATGGTGACAGTGCCGCCATTGGCTGCGTTTCCGCCGCCAATGCCCGCACCACACATATCTTCGCCACCTCCTCCTTGAGCATAAACATTGCCACCATAGATAGTGACGTTGCCACCATTGCCATTTTGGCCACCACCGATGCCGGCACCTCCTAAGTCTTTACCCTCGGCGTGGATATCGCCTCCGTGGATGATAACGTTGCCACAGGCTTCTGCGTTTCTGCCACCGATGCCCGATTCTTTTTCAAATTCATCATCATTTCCCATTGGAATATACAATTTGCCGGAATTGGCTGCCTGGCCATAGATATGGAGCGTGTGCCCGGGAGCTACATGGACGATGTCGGCCTCTACTTGAGCGCCGTCGCAGAGGATAAGATGGTGTACACCATCGCCGACCAAGTCGATGTCGTCGTGCTCGATATTGCTCTTGACGACATAGAATCCGGGCTGAATAGTGATATCATCGCCGCCGGTCAGCGTGGTGTAGTCGCCTTCTTTCAGAATCTTGATTTCAGCCTTAACGGAGTTGCTTGCGTCGTCCCATGAGCGCTCGATATAATAGACGTCGCCGTCGGGGAGGGAATTGCTTAGCTGCGCCTCGTTGTTGTCATCGGGGCTGACAGCCATTACGCCTGTTAGGTCAGACGTGAAGATTGTTGCGGGGTCAACACCGCTGTTATATGTGTTGTAGCCGCTGGTAAAGACACCTGGCGTTTCCATGTCGATGCCGACGTTGCTACCCGCAAGGCTGCCGGTGATGGTGACGACGGCGTTGGTTTTCAAGAACAGATTATTCGTCATACCGCCGGGTCCCGTGTTACCTGTCACGGTCATCGCGCCCTGCATGTTAAGCGTAGCACTGGCTGCCGTCCAGATGCCGCCGCCGTTCATCTGACAGGAGTTGCCGGTGATGGTACAGCCGTCCAGCGTCAGCGTGCCGTAGTTGCAGATACCGCCGCCACCTTTCGACTTGGCCTGATTGCCCGTAATGGTCACGTCTGTGAGTGTTGCCGTAGCACCCTCGGCGTTGAATATACCGCCGCCACCTGTTGGATCATCTTTATCGAAACTCGTGTTGCCCGTAATGGAACCACCCTTCATCGTCAGCATGCCGCCGCTTAGGTTGCAGATGGCGCCGCCCTTGTCGTCGCCCGTACAGCCGGTGATGGTGACGTCCGTCAGGTTAGCCGTACCGCCCTCGTTGGCGATACCGCCGGCGTTGCCGCCCCAGCCGCCTTTCAGCGTACCGTTGCTGAGGTTCAGTGTCGCGCCTTCACGTATAGTGATGACCTGACCGCCGCCTTCGCCGCGCTGTGTCAGTTTGCGGTCCAGCGTGAAGCCACCCAAGTTGATGGTTACCTTTGTGCCGCTTTCGATACTCAGCGTACTGTTGCTAAGTTGGATGTCGTTAGCCAGCTTGATGCTTGCACCGTCTTTGACGGCGCTGCGCAGTTCCTGGTCGTTCGTCACCAGTGTAGCATCCTCGTCATCCAGAGGTATTGGATTGTTGTTTACCGGATTGTCATCATTACTACAAGCGGTAAACATGGCAGCCATCATGATAGCGGCCAGCAGAGAAAAAATTTTGTTTGTTTTCATATTCATAGTTTGTTACTTTAGATATGCGATTAGTACTGTTCTTGTGTGCAAAAATACAAAAAAAGGTCTGCACCGCAATGGCACAGGCCCTATTTTTTTCTTTTTCGGACAAGATTATAAGCGTTCAGACAAAATCTAAAAGGGTTACCGTTCACCCTTTGAAGCAAATAAACAGAGTAGGGGACCGACAGATTTTCTGTCAGTCCCCACTTTCTTTACGCCATGCAACTTGTAACTCCCATCGTGGTTGCGATAGCCGTCAGTATGCTGATAAGCAACTGAATAAGCCATTTCCATGTCTCTTTCTTCATAATTCCTCCTTTCCTTAAATCCGTATTTCCGCTGAAGCGAAGCGCCCGAAGGCGCTATCGCTTAATCCCCAGTGCCTGCAGGCTTCTCCTCCTTAGGGGCTTCATAGTCCGTCGCCTCCTCGAAGGTGATATCGCCCAGCATGGCCACAGCAGCTCGCGTCACGCCATTCTGCGTCGAGGTGGTATACTCGGGCTGGAACAGGATTCGGGGGCTCAGGGTCGAGGCGGTCAGGTCCTTCGCGTCCTCGAAACCACCGCGCTTGTTGCGCAGTCCGCACTTGAAGATGCCCACATTCTCAATCTTCACCTTCTCGCCCAGTCCGATGAAATGGCGCAGGGCATAGCCCAGCTCGTCAAGCACCGCGATGCAGTCCGAACGCTTCACACTGGCCTGGGTCTGAATGAAGTCCGCCAGCTGTCGCGTGGTGATGTGCTTCTGGTTATACACTGCCTTAGCATAATACTTGCCGTAGCCCAATGACTTGGGACTGGTCTGCTTTTTCTTAATAAATTTCTGACTCATAGTAAATTAAAGATTAAACATTAAAGATTAAAGATTCAATTCGTTTCACTCACTTTTGTCTTCCTTCGGGAGCGGCTCCTTGCGTGCTGCCGAGCGCGTCCGCCCATGCTGCGGAGCCTTTGCGCACAGGCTCCCGAGCCTTTCCGTGGAGTGTGCCGAGCCGCTGCGCGCACGCTGCCCACACGCTCCGTGGTGCCTCCCGAATTTTGATAGCACAAAGGTACTACATTTTCATTGCGGTTCACGAATATCCCCCCTTCTTTTATGAAAGAAATTATGGGAAATTATGATTAATTTCTTAGCGCCTGTTTTATTTCCCCCAATTTCCCATAATTTCGTTTCCATGTGTCTTTTCGTGCGGGGCCGGTCAAATGGTCATGGTCATTTGGTCAAAATCGAAAACAGACTGTCAAAAACCGCCACTATAATATAAATATTCTATTTATATATAGTGAGCAAATGACCGAGTCCGATATCGATTTTGACCAAAATGACCATGACCATGATGACCATGGCGAGCCTGTGTTCAGGGGACTGTGTGACGATAAAGTCCGAAAATTATTTGGAAGTTTAATGGAATTGTATTATCTTTGTACCGCAAAAGTAATACAAGTGTAATACAACTATAAAGATTATGGCAACAACAGTAAAACGCAGGGCAACGTCATTCAGACTGCCAACGGACCTTTTGGAAGGACTGAGAGCTGAGGCACAAAAGCAGCATCGCAGTGTAAACAACCTGGTAGAAGTCTTTCTGCTCGAATCGCTATACCGCGAACCTAATGCCACGACTTTGGCAGCGATGGCAGAGGTCAAGTCTGGCGCAGAACTCGACGAACTGACCGACGAGAACATCGACAATCTTGAAGATTATATCAAGTCGCTATGATACTGAAAGTCAGTACGCAATACAAGAAAGACCTGAAGCGCTATCAGAACAAGCCCTCGAAAATCGCTGCTCTGAAGGAGGTGTTGAAGCACTTGAAAAAGAACGGGGCTGTACCAGCCGCATACAAACCTCACATGCTTTCCGGCAAGTTGAAGGGTTTCATGGAGTGTCATGTCGAGGATGATTTTCTGCTGATTTGGATTGACGAAGAAGCCAATGTCATTAAATTGGTACGCCTCGGCACGCACCATGAGTTATTTGGTAAATAGCTACCAAATGCACAGGAAGAAAGGATCATGGGGAGTTAAGAACGATGTGTAATACAGAAACTTCAAAAAGTGATCAGTAGAGACCCCATGATCCGCAATATGGGCCTGCACCTCCTTAGCCGCCATTTCACACAGCGGATGCGGCTCGTAGCAGAACGGATATGTAAACCGTTCAGGAGGCTGGATATCGGTATTCAACGGATGCAGAAATCCCATTTGTCTGCAAAGAAAATAAAAGCGTGGCACAAAAGGTCACGCTTTTCTTATAATATTGCGAATGTTATTTATTCTTCGCCACCTAAAGCACCAAGATCAATCGATTTGGGAGTGTCAAATACTTCACCTGTAACGGCATCAACACAGACAGTTACAGGAACGTCGGAGCCACCGCCAAATACATAATAGGGACGATACTGGAAGAGTTCACCCTGAGCTGGACTACGGAAGGTCACCCAACGTGTAGCGGGTTTGATTATATCAGACTTGAACAGTTGCTCGAGGGCTTCTTCCAAGCTAATGTATTTTTGAGTCATATCGATTGGGAGATCGCCTTGCCACTGACCATGGTCGTAACTATAAACCAGGCCCAAACCATTCACGAAGTTTCTCTTTGCATAAACAACGTCTTTTGTTTGTTGGTCGTTAAATACATAAATCACCTCCTTGACCTTCAGCTCTTTCCAGTCCTTTTCAGTTACCTTTGTGGTCAGTTCATACTGAGCCTCAAACATATAGCCCTTCATTCCAGGATAATTAGCTACTACAGTTGCATAATCTTCCAACATCTGCTCATAATAGGTCTTAGTAACAGGCGTTGGAGCAGGATCGTCACTCTTGGCACATGAAGCCAATAAAAGCATTCCTACAAATGCAACGGGGATTAAAAAAAATTTTTTCATGTTCTAATGAATTTAGTTAGTAATATAAAAGATGTAATAGTCTCTCGATTTTTTTGTTTTCTTGGGGCAAATATATAAATAAATTCTATTAACTGCAAGAAAAATTCCTGTTTTTTTCGATTTCAGACAAGATTGAAAGGTTCTCAGACAAGATTGAAAGCCGTTTATATGAGGGGCTAGCTCCACGAGACTGAGAAACGACAGGCGGAGTGGAGTGTTAAATGTTGTAAGAAAATAGTGGGAGGTGCAAAGATTGTCTGGAATATTTCGTAACTTTACGGCGCATTTACATAGAGAAACGATATGCAATACAGACTTAACAACCTCCTGTATTTGATTATGATGGCCCTGATGATAGGCATTACGGGCTGTACCGATACTACCGATTCGCAGGATGCGGCACAGGCAGATAAAGACTTCGCCAAGACGATGTACATGGCCGACTCGCTCTATAGCCGTATGCAGTTCCGCGATGCCTACAAGTTGTACCTGCAATTGTTGGACAGCAAAGAGGCCAAGACCGACAGCAAGAAGAGACTGGGGGTGCTGAATGCCCTTAGCAGCACCAGTGAGCTCTCCGGCCATAAGGTGGAGCAGCACAAGTGGCTACAGCAGTTGCACGACCTGGCCGCACAGACGGGCAACGACTACTACCTGTCGCTGGCACATATCACGATGGGGCAAAATCTCTTCTACGAGGGCGACCGCGAGAAGGGTATCTACTGTGTCAACGAGGCTATCAGGCTGATGGCTAAGACCGACCTTGAAAATACCGACCACCTGATACACGGCTACCTGAACATGCTGGCCAGCATGTATGGTGCAATGAAGGACTACGACAATGCGCTGAAGACCAACGAGCGCAACCTGCAGCTGACGGTAGAGGGCACGCGCTGGGGTACGGCACCCAACCAGCAGCTGATAGACCGCCGCATGGCACTGGCCAAGATGGCGTCGGTACTGGCCCAGATGGGACGCTCAGCATCGGGCAGCCTGCAAGTCTGCTACTATCAGCAGGCCGACTCAGCCTATGCAGCCTGGAAAGCCGTGCAGTACGAGGGCAACCACATCCGCGACTATTTCATCGTGGACTACATGAAGAAGCGCGGCCGCTATCAGGAGGCCGTCACCATCTATAACGACCTGATCCAGCGCGTACGACAGCAGGGCGACACTCTGGGCGAGATGATGAACACCGCCAAATGGGGTCTGGCCGAGGTCTACCGTAAGATGGGCCGGCACAGTCAGGCTACCGAACTCTACGAACAGGTGCTCGAGATACAGGACACGCTGAAGACCCGCAAGGCTAAGAACACCGCCCAGGAGCTGGCTGCTATCTACCACGCCCAGGAGCAGGATCAGACCATCATGCAGCAGCAGGCCGAGAACACCCGCCAGCGCTACCTGCTGTTCACCGTCTTGGCCGTTCTCCTCGGCGTCACGGCTCTGGCTGTTGTCATTATCCGCAAAAACCGCATCATCAGCCGCAAGAACCAATCGCTTGTCGCTCAGATCACCGAGACCATCAATTACAAGAAGATGTACTGGGACGAGAAACAAGCGCTGACACCGACACCTGATACCGACTCTGGCGACCTAAACGCACTCACCGACGAACAACTGTTCCAGCACATCCATGACGTCATCATGCGCGAACGATTGTTCCTCGACCCCAGTTTCGGGCGAAATACCATCATGGAACGCTTTCATTTGTCGAAGGAGCGCGTGGGCACCACCTTCTCGCAGGGCAGCGAACACGCCAAACTCTCCAACTACGTCCAGCAACTGCGCTTGGAGCATGCCGCCAAGTTGCTCATCGAGCAGCCCGGGCTGAGTATCGTGCAGATAGCCACATCATGCGGCTTCAATCGTCCTACCTACTTCAGTCATTGTTTCCGCCAGCATTTTGGCATGACACCCTCAGAGTTCCGCGAGAATGCGCTCTGACCAGAGATGGGGCGAACACGGGGACAGGTACCTGTTTTATGCGTTTTAAGCGTTACTCCACATATGACAGGATCTGATCGGCGATCTGTTCTTCGGTCTTGCCTGCGGCATTGAAGACGAGGTCGTAGTTACGGGTGTCGTAGCGCGTGGTACCTGTGAAGCGCTTCACA
>Ga0256405_10006075_pt1 | contig 19816 bp, 13 predicted proteins | sample RumenRJG_02DNA_FD_189096 | JGI IMG/M metagenome (GOLD analysis project Ga0256405, IMG submission 189096) | Bovine rumen microbial communities from Lethbridge, Alberta, Canada - RJG_02 | ecosystem: Host-associated > Mammals > Digestive system > Stomach > Rumen | place: Canada: Alberta... | reverse complement strand
CCATGGAGTATTTCATCGCCCCGGAGGGCGATGAACCGCATATCGATATAGCATCTGCCTCCGACATCCGCGTTCTCGACCCCGCCTGCGGCTCGGGCCACATCCTCGTCTACGCCTTCGACCTCCTCTACCGCATGTACGAGGAGGAGGGGTGGCTCCCCGAGGACATCCCGGCGATGATCCTTCGGAACAACCTCTCAGGCCTCGAGATCGACCGGCGCGCCGCCGAGATCGCCTCGTTCGCGCTGGAGATGAGGGCGCTCGAGAGGGACCCGGGCTTCCTCGAGAGGGGGGTCGATGCCGACGTCCGCGTGCTCGAGCCTGTCGCGCTCACGCCCGAGGAGCTCCTGCGAGTCCCCCAGCTCGCGGAGCGCCGGGAGCTCCTCGAGGCCATGGAGCACCTGGACGAGGTCGGCAGCCTCTACGTGCCGGACGGCTGGGACGCCTTCACGCTGGACAATGAGATCGTCCGGATAGGGGAGGACAGGAGCCTCTTTTCATCGCAGCTTCCCGAGAAGCTGCGTACCATGCGCGCCAACGTCGGAGCTCTCTCAAGGACCTACCACGTTGTCGTCGCCAACCCACCCTACATGGGTTCGGGGAACATGAACCCATGGCTCTCCGGGTGGGTGAGGGACCGCTACCCCGACGAGAAGTCCGACCTCTGCACCTGCTTCATCGAGCGATCCCTCGGGTTCGCAAAGGAGGGCGGATACATCGCCATGATTACCGCCTCCTCGTGGATGTTCATCTCCTCGTTCGAGAACATGAGGAAGAAGCTCATTGATGGGTCGACCATCCTCTCCATGATCCAGCAATCCACGCATGGCTATCCCAACGTGACAGTTCCGACAACCATGTTCGTCCTTTCCCATAAGAAGCTTCCCATCAGGGGCGCATACATCCGCCTCGATGCTTTCGATCGACCGCAGTGGCAGCAGCCCCGAGCACTTGAGGCGATAAAGAATCCCGATTGCGGCTGGTTCTACCGCGCCGATGCCGACGGCTTCAAGGCGATTCCCGGCTGGCCGATCGCCTATTGGGCGAGTAATAACCTGATTGATGTGTTTAAAACATCAAAAACACTTGCTTCTTTGTCTGACGTAAAGAAGGGTATGTCAACAGGCGAAAATGCGCGTTTTGTTCGTCTATGGTTTGAAATTGCCCGCACAGCCTTTGCCCCTCACTTGAGGAACCATGAGGAGTCTGCAAGAGCTTCTGAAAAATGGGTTCCCTATAATAAAGGGGGGAGTTTCAGAAAATGGTACGGGAACAATTGTGAGGTCCTAAACTGGTACCACGACGGGCATGAGCTGAGATCATTTCCTGGTGCGGTGTTGCGAAATCAGCAATACTATTTCAGGCCATGTGTCACTTGGTCTGCGTTATCGAGTGGACAAATCAACTTTAGGCAAAAGGATGTTGGTAGTATTCACGATGGCGCCGGTGCCAGTTTTTTTGAGCGCACAACTCCGTTACAGTACCTTATGGCCGCACTCAACTCCTCTTCAATACTGAAGGTTGCTGAGATTCTTTCCCCAACTCTCAATTTTGAGATTGGACAGGTTTCAAACTATCCAATTCCGTTTTCATCCGAGGGCGACATCAAGACAATCACAAGTATTTCAAACGGCAGCGTTGACATTTCTAAAGCTGACTGGGACTCCTTCGAGACCTCCTGGGATTTCACGACGCACCCCCTCGCCCGAACTTCCCGTATCGCCGACGCCTACGCCCTCTGGGAGTCCGAGTGCCGCAATCGTTTCGACCAGCTCAAGGCGAACGAGGAGGAACTCAACCGCATCTTCGCGCGCATCTACCATATGGAGGGCGAGGTCCCGATCGAGGTGCCGGACGACAGGGTGTCGGTGAGGCTCGCCGACCGCGCCCGCGACGCCCGCTCGCTCGTCTCCTACGGCATCGGCTGCCTCCTCGGCCGCTACTCGACCTACGGGGAGGGCCTCGTCCTCGCCGACCAGGGCCAAACGCTCGACGACTTCGAGGGGAAGGTCCCCGGCGCGACGTTCCTGCCCGACGCGGACAACGTGCTTCCCGTCCTCGACGCCGAGTGGTTTGGGGACGATATCGTCGCCGGGTTCAAGGCCTGGCTCTCCGACACGTTCGGAGAGGCGATGCTCGACGAGAACGTCGCCTGGCTCGAGGAGTCCATCGGGAAGGACCTGCGCTCCTACCTCTGCCGCGACTTCTACGCAGACCATATCAAGATCTACCAGAAGCGCCCGATCTACTGGATGTTCTCTAGCCCCAGGGGCGCCTTCCGCTGCCTCGTCTACATGCACCGCTACGAGCCCGGCACCGTCGGCACCATCCTCACGGGATACCTGAGGCCCCTCGAGGACAAGCTCCGCGCCAGGGTGCAGGTCCTCTCGGGGTCCCAGAGCGCCAGGGACGTGCGCGAGGCCGACAGCCTGCGCGCGCAGCTCTCCGAGCTCGAGGCCTGGGAGCGCGATGTGGTCTACCCGCTCGCCCACGAGCGCGTCCTCATCGACCTCGACGACGGCGTGAAGGCGAACTACAACCGGTTCCCGCACGCGCTGGCCAAGGTCGCCGGGCTGAGCGAGTGGAAGTAGGAATAATGCGTTTCGCCCGTCACACTCGATTTGGAGGCTGACAGATGAAATACCTTCAGACGAAATGGGTCGCTGTATCTACCATTTCGGCGCTGCTTGCCTACTCTCTGTTCGGCTGCGCATCTTCTTCTACGGGCAATCCGACAGATGCGGCTGAGGCTCCCGCCCAACCCGCAATTTCAGAGGTCGAACCCGAATCCGATGACCCTGAAGGCGACAGCGTTTCAGAGGGTGCTCCTGATGAGGCGGATTACGCGGGCCAGAGCGCCGATGCCACCGAGCAGCTTCCTCCCGAGGAGCCTTCAGAGGAATCGACCCAAGGAAACGATTCGGAGCTTGATTCGGTGCAGATGCGCACCATCGCGATGCTGAACTACCTGATGGTAAAGACAGAGGAGATCAATTCGTCGAGAAACAGCCGTCTTGCGCTTGAGGAGATCTACACCTCGCTGATAAACGATACAAACAAAAGCGCGGTTGACGAGCTCGCGCTCACAGAGATCACCGATCTCCTCGATACGCTCAACGGCTACAGGATGATCGCGGTCAAGAGGGAGAGGCTCGAGTATATCTACGAGCAAAACCAGGCCCAGGCTTTCCAGGCGGCCATCCCTAGCCCTTTGACTATCCTCAACGTCGTCCAATCCAAGAGCCTGGTCCAGCTGGCTACCTCGGTGACCTTCCTGGTCGTCGATTCCGTGTCGAGCTACCAAGGCGCCATGTCGGATGCCTCATTCCAATACCTCACTGACGGATGGGAGCTCGACGATGCGGAGAGCGAAACACTCCATGCTTGCCGTAGGGACACATTCGAGTTTGCGACGAGAACGGTCAGGCAATATGTCCTTCCCAACAGCCTTGTTTTGACGGAAGCGGACGTTGACAAGCTCGTCTCGTGGAGCGCCAACGAGAACGTTGTAAGGAGAATCGAGTTCCTCGAGTCGGAGCAATCAAAGTACCAGTTCTACGGAGGCTACTGGCTTATCCTCGCCAGAAGCTATTTTGAGAATGATGACTACGAGAAATGCATCGAGGCTTTCCAGGAGTACGACAGGATCCAAGCAGACATCTTCAACTGCGATTACGACAGGATGCAGTCGATTCCGTTCGTCCTCGCATCTGCAACGCAGTGCATGTCGAACGAGGAGTACATCCGGTTTGCAGAGCCGCTGCTCAAGTATCTTCATGAGGAGAGCCAGTATCGGGATTGGGAGCTGCTCTACTTTGCCGCCCAGGGATATGTCGATCTCGCCGCGAGGGCGGAAGACGAATCTGCACGTCGCAGCTATCTCGAGTCCGCATACGAGGTGTCGATCGATCTGGTGAACATCCTCGTCGGAGAGCAGCAGCAGCTGAACGCAGCATACCTTGCTCCGATCAGGGAGGTTCCTGTTCCCAACGGCTCGACCAAGGAGCAGAAAGAGGAGATAAAGAAGTACAACAAGATGCTCCGAGAGGAGCGAAAGACCGAGCTTCCTCCCGTATATCAGCCGCTGGAGCTTAGCTGCGACCTGTTGTTCGCGCTCGCTGATGAGCTCGATGTATCGGAAGCGGAGCAGAGAAGAATCGAAGGCATCCTCCATGCGAACGGAGAGCCTCTGTTCCTTACGAGGAGCGTCGATGAGAAATACTGGTTCTCCGGTGCGCCATATGAAGACTTTGAAGCCTCCTCGATTCAATTCGATGGGACAAAGCTGGTCGTCCCAGCCGCTCTGGCAAGCGAGAGCTCGTCGATAACCGTGACTGTCGGGAGTGGGAGAGAGCTGCTCCCTGGCGAATGGTGGGTCAAACAGGTCGATCGAAAGACCGAGGGTGATCTCAGCTCGTTCGAGGTGACGTATGTCAGCAAGGGTGCCAAGAGAAGCTACTCCGACGGCGATGTTGTCACCATCACGATAGCCAATGGTGAAGGCGAGAATGCCGCGGTTACGACGCTGGTCTTCTCCGTCTCTGTCGAGAAGCGCCCAATCATTCCCGATAAGGTGGAGTTCGAGCTGGTGGAGTTGCGGTGAACCTCTCAAGAAGATCATTCTTCGCGTTGGGCATCGCCCTGCCTTGGGTCCTTCTTACCCCAAGGCAGGCCTTCGCTCATGAGAAGCAGGACCACAATAAGGAACTTGAGCGCGTGCTTTTCGGAACCGACAACTATAAGAGAACTCATCGCAACGATGATCCCGGTAAGGCGATCCGTGCATTGGAAAGCGCGATCTACCTCTGCATCGATCAGTTCGGAGGTAACGGGACGGATGATCTCGAGATTCTTCGGGCGTATGGGGTTGATGGGCTTCCGAAGAGCGTCGAAGATCTCGAGCCAGAGGGTCATCTATCGCCAAGCCTGCATCGGTCATTCACGCACCGAGGCTGGGATTATAATTACACAATCGATAAGGCAAACTGGAAGCTTAGGAAGACCATTCTAATCAATACCGTTGAAGCGATATTCAATTTCAAATCGCTTCCAACATGGATGGTTGGGGATGACGAAAAATGTACTAGCTTCGCAGCCTTCGCGTACTACGTCCATGTGCTCGGTGACTATATCGAAGACGATAGTCTCAGCAAGTTCAGAGGCTCTGGAAGCGGATTCAAGATTAGCTTTGCGCAGGCGCACCCAAGCGACGATAACCCTGATATCTTCTGGGAGATCGAGAAGCACCTTAAGGTGGTGTTCAAAGACCAGATCAACTCCGGCCTCTACAGACAGCTTAGAAGAGATCTGAGAGATATCGCTAGAAGATCTCGAGATATTGTCAAACAACCTGGTGAGATAAACAGTGACGAGAGGTTTGAGGAGATTAAGCTGCTCGTCAGCGAGCTGATGGCGTTGCTTGCGGGTGGGAGCAGCGTTGGGTCCCCGTCTTACAGCTATGCCAACAGGATTAAGCGGCTGCTTAACAAGGAGGACTTCTTTAAGAAAGTGTTCCCGCAGTAGCATGCGGGTGTTTCGAGCTATCAAGTGGGGAGAGGCTATGGACCCCAACAGGATCAAGAACCTTGCATACGGCGTGCGGGCGGCACTGAGGGCGGAGGCGTCCGCGAGGCTGGACGCGGTGCTGGCCGCAGGTTCAAAAGAGCGCCTTGAGCATGACTCCCATGTCGTCCGCCTCGAGCGGAGCGTCGCAGAGCACGGTAGGGACGCCGTCGTCGACCGGGCGGCCTACACGTGGTTCAACCGCCTGTGCGCCCTGCGCTTCATGGATGCGAACGGCTACACCCCGACCCCCGTTGTGACGCCAAGAGCGGGTTCCACGCAGCCCGCCGTCCTCGCGGACGCTGCCCGCGGCTCCTTCGACCCGTACTACGAGATCTCTGCAGATGCGAGGAGCCGCATAGTCGGGCTCCTGCTCGGCTCCGCCCCCTCGGCCAACCCCTCCGAGGACGCCTACGGTGAGCTGCTGGCGGCGGTGTGCAGCAGGTATGCCGGGCCCATGCCCTACCTCTTTTCGGAGGACGCAGCCTCGTCCCTCCTCATGCCCCGCGGGCTGCTCGCGCAGGGATCGGTCCTCTCGAGGATCGTCGACGAGATGGACGAGGAGACGTGCTCCTCGGCCGAGGTGCTGGGCTGGCTCTACCAGTTCTACATCTCCGAGCGCAAGGACGAGTACTTCGCGAGCGGGAGGAAGGCGACGGCGGAGGACATCGCCCCCGCCACCCAGCTCTTCACGCCCGAGTGGATCGTCCGCTTCCTCGCGGAGAACTCCCTCGGCCGCCTCTGGATGCTCAACAACCCGGACAGCGACCTCGCCTCCTCCATGGAGTATTTCATCGCCCCGGAGGGCGATGAACCGCATATCGATATAGCATCTGCCTCCGACATCCGCGTTCTCGACCCCGCCTGCGGCTCGGGCCACATCCTCGTCTACGCCTTCGACCTCCTGTACCGCATGTACGAGGAGGAGGGATGGCTCCCCGAGGACATCCCGGCGATGATCCTGCGGAACAACCTCGCGGGACTAGAGATCGATCGCAGGGCGGCCGAGATCGCCTCGTTCGCGCTGGAGATGAAGGCGCTCGAGAGGGACCCGGGCTTCTTCGACAAAGATATCGACGCCGACGTCCGCGTGCTCGAGCCCGTGAAGCTCACGCCCGAGGAGCTGCTGCGCGTCCCCCAGCTCGCGGAGCGCCGGGAGCTCCTCGAGGCCATGGCGCACATGGACGAGGTGGGCAGCCTCTACGTGCCGGACGCCATGGACGCCCCTGCGCTGGACGACGAGATCGCCCGCATCGGCGATACGGGGGACCTTCTCGCGCCGTACCTCCCGGGCAAGCTCAGGGTAATGCGCGCAAATGTCGAGGCGCTCTCCAGGACCTACCACGTGGTCGTCGCTAACCCGCCGTATATGGGCTCGGGGAACATGAACAATTGGCTGCTAGGTTGGGTCAAACAATGCTACAAGCGAGAGAAGAGAGACCTCTGCACCTGCTTCATGGGCAGGGCATTGAAGTTCGTTCTAGATAAGGGGCACGCATCACTGGTTACGATGCATGCGTGGATGTTTCTCAGCAGCTATGAATCTATGAGGGTAGAGCTACTGACCTCATCGTCAATACTGCTACTTGGACATCTGGGAACAAAAGCCTTCCCATCTCTTGGCGGGGAGATTGTCTCAACATGTGCTTTTGTCATTCAAAGAGGTTTGCATGGGTTACCCGGGACGTTCATAAGGCTCACAGAGGAGTCAAACTATGACAAAAAGCAACAGAAGCTCAAGGCGGCGATAAAGGGAGATGAGATAGGGGACACTTTTGTTGCATCTGCCGACCTGTTCTCTTCCATCAACGGTACTCCGATTGCCTACTGGGCTACTCAAGCGCTGGTAGACAGCTTTGTCCATGGTGACAGATTGATGAATATCGCGAATCCGAGACAGGGATCTGCGACTGGAGACAATGCGAGATTCACGAGAATGTGGTGGGAGATCTCAAGACGGGATTTTATCGAGAATGCATGCACGCGCGATGCGGTCGTTTCTTTGCACAAGAAGTGGGTGCCGTTCAATAAGGGCGGTGAGTTTCGTAAGTGGTATGGCAACAACGATTGTGTAATTGCATTTGATGATGAGAATTATAAAGCCTTGTTATCTTTAGGAAATCATCTTCCATCTAGAGACTTCTATTTCAAGCCAATGATTACGTGGTCGAAAATTGCAAGCGGGTCAATGTCTGTTAGATACAAACCCCAGGGTCAGGTTTTTGCCGATGCAGGAATGAGCATCTTTGCAAACGACACGGACCTCTCATATCTCCAGGGTTTTCTCAATTCAGAGGTGACTACTGCAATCGCAAAAGTGCTATCCCCGACATTGCATTTTGAGTCTGGACAAGTTGCCAACTATCCAGTTCTTTTCGCACATACGGACAAGGTACGATTGCTTGTAAATAGCTGCAGGGACTACTCTAGAGTCGACTGGGACTCCTTCGAGACCTCCTGGGACTTCACGACGCATCCCCTCGCCCGCACCTCCAGCCTCGCGGACGCCTACGCCCTCTGGGAGTCCGAGTGCAGGGAACGCTTCGACCAGCTCAAGTCAAACGAGGAGGAGCTCAACCGCATCTTCGCCCGCATCTACCGCATGGAGGGCGAGGTCCCCATCGAGGTGCCCGACGACAAGGTGTCGGTGAGGCTGGCGGACCGCGCCCGCGACGCCCGCTCCCTCGTCTCCTACGGTGTGGGCTGCATGCTGGGGCGCTACTCGACGTACGAGCCTGGCCTAATCCTCGCCGACCAGGGCCAGACGCTGTCAGACTTCGAGGGGAGGGTCCCCGGCGCGGCGTTCCTGCCCGATGCGGACAACGTGCTTCCCGTCCTCGACCAGGAGTGGTTCGGGGACGACGCCGTGGCGGGTCTCAGGTCCTGGCTCGCGGGCACCTACGGAGAGGCGACGCTCGACGAGAACGTCGCCTGGCTCGAGGAGTCCATCGGGAAAGACCTGCGCAGCTACCTCTGCCGCGACTTCTACGCCGACCATGTGAGGACCTACCAGAAGCGCCCGATCTACTGGATGTTCCAGAGCCCGAATGGCGCCTTCCGCTGCCTCGTCTACATGCACCGCTACGAGCCCGGCACCGTCGGCACCATCCTCACGGGATACCTGAGGCCCCTCGAGGACAAGCTCCGCGCGAGGGTCCAGGTGCTCTCGGGATCGGGAGGCGCGAGGGACGTGCGCGAGGCCGACCGCCTGCGCGCGCAGCTCGCCGAGCTCGAGGCGTGGGAGCGCGACGTGGTCTACCCGCTCGCGCACGAGCGGGTCTCGATCGACCTCGACGACGGCGTGAAGGTGAACTACAACAGGTTCCCGCATGCCCTAGCCAAGGTCACCGGGTTGAGCGAGTGGAGGTAAGTTGCGTACTGCTTATCTGGTTGGAAACGGATTCGACTTATCGGTGGGTCTCGACACCTCACCGAAGTCATTCTTGCAAGCCTTTATCGACGAGCACGTCGCTGGCGAAGTCGCTGGTGACCCAACTCACGCCGTTGCTTTTGCTAAAGACATTGAGTCTGATGGCGTTAGTACATGGGCTGACTTTGAAATCAAGATTGGGGAGTACAGCTCACGATTTGGCGCAGACCAGGCTAACGAGTATGTGGCACGGGTTGCAGCCCTCCGCTCGTTCCTTGGACAATGGCTACAAAAGGAGCAGTCCCGGGTGGACGAAGCTTTTGTCAAGAACAATGCTGCAAGATGCATCCGTTCTTTGACGGATTATCGTTCTGGTCTGAGACCGTTGAAGAGAGCAAAACTCCAGCAGCTACGCAGCAAGCACAGGAACGAGAACTGGTACCAGGACATTGTCTGTTTCAATTACACTGACGTGCTTGAGCGAATGAGACAGGCGGCAGGTGGTGAGAACGCGAACATCGGAAACCTCGAGGGAAGCACCTGTTCTGCCATGGGAAAGTTTGTCTACGCACACGATAGCCTTAAGGACAAGATTGTCTGTGGGGTGAACGATGCCAGCCAAATCTCCAACGAAGCATTTCGGGTTAAAAGGCTTGTCACCGACAATCTCATTAAGGGCGACATGGAAGCGAACGTAATTGCAAATGACCTTGATGCCCGAGCTAGAATGATTATTGATGATGCTAGCGTGGTTGCCGTGTTCGGTATGTCCTTCGGAAAGAGTGACAGGCGCTGGTGGGAGCAGGTCGGAAAGAAGCTGTTGGAGCACAAAGAAACCATCCTGGTACTCTTTGACTACGCAATGATTGCTGCCGAGCAGGGGACGGAGCAAATACGCCTCTATCAACGAGATCAGGCAGCCAAATCTACGTTTGCGTCTGCCGCTGGCATAGAGATGACGCCTGACGCTGAGGACAGGATAATCGTTGCCCCAAGTAACTTACTGTTCCCGATAAAGAGACCAGTTTCTTAGAACTCTGAGTAACGTAAGGACAAACGCCATGAACGCACTCGACAAGAAACTCAATGATTACTTCACTGGCTACGTGGTACGCAAGGACCTCGTCAAGCAGGTGTCGGGCAACGCTGCCGTTCCAAGCTACGTTCTCGAGTATCTGCTGGGGCAAAACTGCGCTACGGATGACGAGGATGCCATCGAAGCTGGTATCCAGCGTGTGAAGGATATCCTCGCGGAGCATTACGTGGAGCGTGCTGAGGCAAACGCTATCCAGTCGGATATCAAGCTCAAGGGCTTCATGCGCGTTATCGATAAGGTGACCGTGGTGCTCAACGAGAAGCGCGACTGCTTCGAGGCGAGCTTCGAGAACCTGCGTATCAACCACGTGCTCGTGGACTCCGATACCGTCAAGAACAACCGTCGCCTGTTGGTCTCGGGCGTGTGGTGCATCGCAGACCTCTCGTACTTCCCCAACGAGGCGAAGAACGAGTCATCCTTCCTTCTGAACAAGCTCAAGCCCATCCAGATGGCGCATTTCTTCCTGGACGGATACCGCATGGGCAGGGAGGCATTCACCACAGAGGAGTGGATCGATGTCATCGTGCGCTCCTCCGGCCTCGATCCCGAGCAGCTGGGACGTCGCTCCAAGATGTTCATGCTTGCGCGCCTCATCCCGTACTGCGAGCGCAACTACAACCTTATCGAGCTCGGTCCCAAGGGCACGGGCAAGAGCCACGTGTTCAGCGAGCTCTCGCCTCATGGCATCCTCATCTCCGGCGGTGAGGTCACGCCCGCCAAGCTCTTTGTGAACAACTCCAACGGGCAGATTGGCCTTGTGGGTTTCTGGGACAGCGTGGCGTTCGACGAGTTCGCGGGCAAGGATAAGCGGCCTAAGCGCGACATCGTCGACATCCTGAAGAACTATATGGCCAACAAGAGCTTCAGCCGCGGTATCGACCAAATCACCGCTGAGGCGTCGCTGGCGTTCGTGGGTAACACCTCGCATGACGTGAGTTACATGATCAAACGGACCGACCTCTTCGAGGATCTTCCCGATGTGTACCACGATCCGGCCTACATCGATCGTCTGCATGCGTACATTCCCGGTTGGGAGATGGACATCATCCGCGGCGACATGTTCTGCACCGATTACGGCTTCATCGTGGACTACCTGGCTGAAGCGCTGAAAGCTATGAGGCCGCTCGATTATTCGGGCATCTGGCAGGAGCATTTCGAGCTGCATCCGTCGCTCTCCACGCGTGATCGCGATGGTATCCGCAAGAACTTCTCCGGCTTCATGAAGCTTATCCACCCTACGGGGGAGGCGAGCAAGGAGGAGATTGCCGAGATTCTCGAGATGGCTCTTGAGCTGCGCAAACGCGTGAAAGATCAGCTGTACAGGATCGACGAGACCTTCGATCACGTTCAGTTCGCCTACCGTGAGAAGGGCGGTTCGTGGAAGCACGTGCACACGCTCGAGGAGGACGAGTGGCCGAACGAGTATCATGCGCTCGATCTGGTGCCGGAGGTGATTGCTGAAGAGCAGGTCGTTGCTGAGACGGTGATTGCTCCAGCCGCTGTTCCTGTTGAGGCTGCCCCTGCGCCTGCGCTTAAGGAAGGGCTCGTATCGTTCCGCGAGAATCAGAGGGGCATCTCCTTCGAGCAGCTCTTCGGTGCGTATCTTGATGGTGCCGAGCATATTGAGATTATCGATCCGTATGTACGCACGTTCCATCAGTGCAGGAACCTCATGGAGCTCATGGAGGTGTTCGTCAGGCATCTTGATTACTCGAAGGCATCGCCTACGGTGCACTTGGTTACCTCGGTGGATGATTTAAACCCCGAGAGCCAGGTGTCCTACCTTCAGAGGATCAAGGATGCTGTGGAACCCCAGGATATCGACTTCTCTTGGGATTTCGACGAGGGTATCCATGCGCGGCATCTGAAGGTCGACGAAACGTGGGACATACTGCTCGACCGTGGCTTGGACATCTGGCAGAAGTTCGACAGCAACGATGCGTTCGCGCTCGAAGCCCGCATGCCCGAAATGCGCCGCGTGAGGCAGTTCGAGATTACGTACCTGAGGGTGGGGTAGTGGGACGATTGTTGAGCGACAATAGTATCCCCATCAGTACGGATAAAAAGGAACAAGCATCGTTGCCGTAATCTCGTTGAAGGGATGTGGCGTTGACAGATACGGTCAATGAAGGATTCGGGAATGCACCTTGCGATGCAGCAAGGGAGAGGTTTGGAAAGAGCCTCAAGCTGCAAATCGCGAAGAACGCTAGCGAATCACAATACGCAAAGCCTTGCAATGAAGCTCGAAAGCATCTTTGGAACTCTCTATACCCCTCATTTCCAATAACACTGTATCGATTTGACTCGGCTTTGGTAAAAAGCAAGTTCGAGAGGCGTCTTGATGACGTAAGGCGAGAGCGACTATATCTCGCCCCAGCTAATTCATTTAATGATGTTTACGATGCATTCCCCTATGTTTCACCTGACTACCTTGCAAATGGAATACGCAACGGCATCACTCAAGAGAACATGGCCCTATATCTTCAATTCCTGAGCGTGTTCATGAGCGAGAAAGATCATCAAAAACATCTGTCAGTCATTGAGCCATTTCTGAAAAACATGGAAGAGTGGAAAGAGGAAATGATTGTCGATTTGACTGACCATCTGGATGAGTATCTCCAAGAGTTTCGCTCCCACATCAGGGTTGCTTGTTTGACAGATGATGTTATTCATGGTCCCATGTGGGCATACTACGCAAACAATGGCAACGGTTTTGCAGTTTCGTATGAGATTGCTGGAGAAGACAGCTTGAAGGTAATTCCTGGCCCATTGCTCAATACCCAGATAACCCTATGTCCCATTCAATACGATAGCAGACTTGACCTCGGCGCCCTCTCGCATGCCCCATTCCACTCTCAGCCTTTCATTCCCTATTGGACGACGAGTACATACCTTGCCTTGATTGCTTCTGCATCTCACAAAGGAAAACAGTGGACATATGAAAGAGAGTGGAGATTTGAGGCTCTGGCAGGCGATGGTTTTCCAGATAAGGCATATCTAGGCTTGAAAGCATCTGGAATCTATCTGGGCTATAGTCTCAGTGAAATAGATTCACGCCAAGTTTGTGATGTTGCGAGCGATTTAGACATTCCTGCTTTTCGTGTGATGCCGGACTATCTATCTCAAGGCACATCTTTCCAGATTGAAAGAATTGGGTGAAACCATCCCACTGTGTCTCTCTCAATCTGGTGTCCATTTTTCCTCTGAATGACTGTCATCAAATCAACCGGGAGTAGTTCCGATGTATTTCGAAACCGAATGAGTAACAGAAGAATATGTGGCTTGATTAGCAGATAATATGCATCAATACCTTCCGTTTGCGAGATAGGATATCAATGCCGACTGCAGCCAACGTCATTGTCGATAGCAAGGTGTTTCCACTAGAGGCGATCTTCGAAGACAAATTCATCGTCGATTTCTACCAGCGTGAATTTGTCTGGCAGCGCAAGCAGGTTGAGGATCTCATGATGGATCTCTCCACCGAGTTCTTGAAGAACTGGCGCAATGGGGACCTTCCGAAAGCGGTCGCCTCCTATGATCCTTACTACATGGGCGAGATAGTCTTGTCCCTTAAGGAGGGCGAGAGGAGCTCGATTATCGATGGCCAACAAAGAATCACTACTTTGACGTTGCTCCTCATCTATCTAGTTCGAACATACGGCAACACCCCAGGGTTTCCCGACCTGAAGAAGCTTGTCTACAGCGACTACTATGGCGAGCAGCTTTTCAATCTCGACATCGAGGAACGGAGGGATTGCATGCTCTCCCTTCTGACAAATGGAGACTATCAGCCAAAGCCAGACGATTCACCATCGGTGAGAAACATCGTCGATCGGTATGCTGATTTCGCCGATTGCTGGAACGATAAGATTGACGCCTCGAACGTGGTCCATTTCGCATATTGGCTGAAGGGCAAAGTCGTGTTCTCGAAGGTCTGGACGAACAGCGACGAGTTCGCGTACGTCATCTTTGAGACGATGAACGACCGCGGTCTGTCCCTCACACAGGTGGAGATGCTCAGAAGCTACCTGCTGGCCAACATCGACGAGGCTTCTCGCGACAAGGCGATGACGACGTTCGACAACGTTGTCAAACGTCTCTCCTCAATCAACCTCAGCTCCAAGTCGAAGGCAGAATTCGAGTTCTTCAAAGTATTCCTGAGAGGCCACTACGCACATGACCTGTCACAGAACCCGACGTCCAATTCCGACTTCATCAGGATAGGAAAGGAGTTCCACCGCTGGGTCAGAGACAGCAGCGAGATGCTTGGGTTAAATAGCTCAGCTGATTTCGTCGAGTTCATCAACAGGATCGATTATTTCTCCCGCGTGTACTCGAGGATCTACGAGCTTATCCAGCAGAGGAACACGAGCAGAAATCTATACCTCGTGGTAAATGCGGACTACGGCTTCACCCTTCAACCTGCACTTATCCTTGCATCCGTTTGCTACGGCGATGACGACGCAACAGTGGACGAAAAGATTGGCATCGTCTCGAAGTACCTCACGAAAGTGCTGACGTGGCGCGTCTGGAACCACTACCTTATCTCTCAATCCTCCCTCGAAGCGCCCATCTACGAGCTCTGCAAGAAGGAGAGGGGGCTCCAGACATCAGGGCTGAGAGCCCTTCTCGAGAGCGACCCGATTGCAATCCCATCATTGGAGAATGCCCCGACTGTCAACCAGCAGAATCGGAAAAAGCTTACCGTCCTCATTTCGCTCATCACGGAGATTGTGGCACGAGAGTCTGGAGAGCCTGACTACCCGCTCAACCACAGGGATATGGAGGTCGAGCACATCTGGGCTAATCACTTTGCAGATCATATGGACGAGTTCGAGACGGAAGCAGAGTTCGCGAGTGTCAGAAACAGGGTTGGCGACCTCCTCGTCCTTCCGAAGAGCTTCAACGCTTCTTATGGAGACGATCCATACAGCTCGAAGGTCATCCAGTATTTCTCCCAGAACATCCTTGCTCAGAGTTTGAACTCCATGAAGTACATAAATGCTCCCGGCTTCGCAAAGTTTAGAGCATCGTCCGGGCTGCCGTTCAAGTCTTATGATTCCTTCAAGAGAGCTGATATCTCAGAGCGCTCCGAGCTGTATCGAAAGATTCTCCTTTGGAATTGGAGCTAGGCACCGGCTGATTCACAAACCCGCGTCTCACGCGAGCCATGATTGCATCAACATGTGTGTCTGCATGTCGGTCGCCTCGTCGCAATTTGTGAAGTAAATGTGAAGTTCATATATGAGAAGTCCAACTTCTCATAAACGGATAAGCTTATTATGCAGGAACAGTCTGCAACGGCGGAGGTGGTGCTCATGGAGTTCGGCGAGAAGCTTCGTGTCCTAAGGCGGGAACAGGGCCTTACGCAGGCAGAAGTTGCCGAGATGATTGGTATCTCGCGCCGCGCCTACGTGTCGTACGAGCAGCAGGGTGCACGGCCGCGCAAGCGCGAGATCTATGAGAAGCTCGCCAGCACACTCGGATGCGACATCAACGACCTTCTCATGGAGGATTCTCGCTCCTACGACAATCTCCGTTCCTCTGCGAGAAAGATCGGAGGAGCCGCTGCGGGCGGAATGCTTGCGGGAACCAGTGCGGTCGCGATGCTCGGTATAGCTGCGAGCCCCTTCGGCCTCTTCCTTGCTCCCGCCCTCTTGGTCGCTAGTGCGGCGGCATTCAGCGAGAGGAGGAAAAAGGGCGTTGTCACTCAGGCGGCCCCCATCACGTCTGCCAGGGAGGCGATCCAGTCCTTCGAGCGTGTCCAGAAGCGGTTCTTGGCAACGTCGATGGGACTCATCTACGGTCGCCTCGCGGAGCTGGGCATTCCCTTCCATCCTGATACCGAGGTGTCGATCGACGAGTCTATGAGCGGTCCAGACGTGATTCTTGGCGTGAAGGCTCCGGGGATCGATTCCTGGTGGCTCTGCTTCTGGGCGGCCGGTTCAGAGCCTGACGATTCGGCCGAGGTGCCTGCAAGCGCTGTCGCGAAGGCGCTGCTCTCCAGGTTCCTCTGCTACTCGCCCAACCCGAGGAAGAAGGCGAGCATTGTCATCGACTCCCCGGCCATCTACGATGCGCTTCTCCGCCTCAAGGGCTCCAACTCGTACAAGGGCAACCTTACGGCCGTCCTGGTCGATACCTCTGAGTTCTGCCTGCTGCGCGAAGAGAGCATAGCCTCCTTCGAGGAGGAGAGAGGCGAAGGAGAGCCGTTCCTCGTGGTCTAGCCCTGTCCTTGTCCCACAAGCAGCACCAATCCTATCCAGTTCGCGAATTATACAACCCCTATAACGAGAGCCCTTTTGCCGGGTACAGAGTTTTGCGCGCCATCGGTCCAGAAAAAAAGGAGATGTGAGCCCAAAGAAGTAGTGGCATCCAAACCCATCAGCCCAGCGTGTTTTTCAACCAGAAAGGTGGCAGCTTTGGATAACAACAACCTCTTCAACATCGTCCTGCTCATCGTCGTGATCCTGTACGTCGTCTCGCCCGCAGATCTGGTTCCCGGTCCGATCGACGACATCATCCTGATGCTGCTCTATGCGCGTGCGAACGCGTTCAGCAGCTCCACCTCCAACTAACCCCCATTCGCGAAATATACAACCCCTCTAACGAGAGCCCCATGCCGGGCTTGGCGCCGCAGCGCGCTGCGCCCTAGGCTCTCGTACCCCATCCACCCCGACGCAAGGAGGTCCCCGTGCCCGTCATCCGAAGCCCCTCTCGGCACATCCCCGCAGGTAAACCGTCAGAAAGGAGACAGAATGATCCCAACCGCCATCATCCTCGCTATCGTCAGGGTCGCCATCACGATCGCGCTGGCAACGCTCTTCTTCCGGTGCGGCTACCGCACCGGCTACCGCGACGCCATCGCTGGCAGGAAGCCGCGCATCAAGATCTTCTCCCTCGATGAAGACGGCCAGCCCGACGACCCCGCATCCGACGACCACGCTCCCCACATCGCGGGATATCTTCCCGCACCCAGACCATCCAGCAGCCAGGAAGGAACCACCATGGGCGAACCTACCGCCGACCCGTCCTCCCAAATCATCGAGGGCACCATTACCAACCTATCCGTCCGCCGCACGAGCAAAGGGCAATCGGTGGCGATGTTCGAGCTTGCGAACGGTTCCGAGTCCACCACATGCGTCGTGTTCCCCAGGCTGTTCTCCGCTTCGTGCGACCTGCTCGCGGAGGGGGCGTTCGTGCGCGTCTCCGGAGGGCTCGAAACGTCGAGGGGCTGCACCCAGCTCGTGTGCAGGCGGATCGACCCGCTTGCATAGGGGATGACGGCGAAAGCAACCATCACGGTAATCACGAAAGGAGTCCGCATGGACAAAGACGCGATCCTCGAGGCCCTCGAGGCCGGCGAGTTCGACGGGATCAGCCACGAGTACCAGTCGTACACCCACGGGGGAGTGGAGACCTGGATCACCATGGAGGTCTCGGGCTCGACCATCATCGTGGAGAAGCACTCGGAGGGCAAGTTCTTCGACGGCCACGAGAACGTGCCGTGGAGTAAGTGCACCACCGAGCACCTCACGGGCTCGGATGCCCTCAGGTTCATCGAGAAGCGACCGTACTACTTCGCGCAGCGTAGGCCGGATCTGTTCTAGCGCGAAAGCAGATAACGCTGCAACCGGGCCCGCATCATCCGGTGCGGGCCTCTTCTTATGGCATGGCTGCGGCTAAACCGCTACCTCATGCATTACGCGCATCAGCACATCAGTAGTCCTTGGGCTTTCCACAGCCCGTGCAGACCTTGTTGATGAGGCCCTTGAACTGCCCGCCGCAGTACCGGCAGCGTCCTTCAGCCCGCCGCTTGCTGTCGAGGTACGGCGTGCCCGAGAAGGCATCGCGTTCGATCTTGGCATGCGCAGGGAACGAGACCGTTGCCAACGACGTGCAGCCGTTGAATGCCTTCTCACCGACCTTCTCTACACTCTGGGGAATCGTAATCGAGGCAAGGGAGGTGCACTTCTCGAATGCCTGGCTCCATATCACGGTTACCCCGTCGGGGATGGTCACCGATTCGAGCGAGCTGCAGTCGCTGAAGACCTGGTTCTCTATCGTCTTGACGCTTCTCGGTATGGTGACTGCCTTAAGCGACGAACAGTCCGCGAACAGAGCGCCTTTGAGAACGGTGATGTGCTCTGGGATGGAGGCGGATGCGAGGGAGGAGCAGCCTCTGAAGGCGCCCCATTCGATGTGTGCGTCGCTGTTCGGGATGGTTATGGAGGCGAGCGAGCGGCAGTCCTTGAACGCACTGTTCCCAATACTGACGACGCTGGAGGGAATGGAGACGGATTCGAGCGAGTTGCAACCATCGAATGCGTTCTTGCCGATTGATTTGACGCCCTCGGGGATGGAGAGGGAGGTGAGCGCCGTGCACACGGAGAAGGTGTTCTCCTCGATTGCAGCTACGCTGCTGGGTAAGGATACCGACCGCAGCGAGGTGCACGCCGAGAAGCATCCGGTTCCGATCGAGGCGACGCCCTCGGCGATGGTGACGGTCTCGAGATTGCGGCAACCGCTGAACGCCCTCGGGCCGATGCTCTTTACGCTGGCGGGAATGCTCACCTCGGAAATCGCGGAGCCACTGAACGCCTGCTCCGCAATATCGAGCACGACATCGGGGATCTCGACGACACGTGAGATGCCCGTATAGCCGAAGAGCACGCCGGCCCTGATGGTGAAGTCTTCCAGCTGGGTATGGTTGCGGCTGGTCGCCTGCGGTGTCTGCGCACCGAGCAGCTTCCGCGCAGTCTCGATCGTATACTTGGTCCCGCATGTTTGGCAGACCATGTACTCGCCATCCATAACGAAGTCGTTGCCGTCGCAGACCTTGCATACCAGATTCATCCATGACCCCCCAGAACGGCTCGGAATCGAGCGAGGGTTAATTCATCATCCCGTTGATATCATCAAGGCATCGGCGGTGTCAACCCGGCGACCAACAGGCCGCTCGTCACGGGAACACGTGCGCCAGCTCCTTGTTAACGGAAGCGAATACACGTCTGGACTATCATTTCCAGAGAACGCCGATTCAAAGACCCGCATCATCCCTTGGAGCCCCGCATGCCCAACGGCCTATCGCAGATGACCCTCGAAGAGCTGTGGCAGCTCTTTCCCATATTCCTTGTCGAGCACGACCAAACCTGGCAGCAGCAATACGACGAGATGGCCGACACCTTGTCCGAGCTGCTGGCGGGCTTTCAGGTTCAGAGGATCAGCCACATCGGCAGCACCGCCATCAACAGCATCATGGCGAAGGACATCGTAGACATCCTGATCGAGCTCCCGGAGCGCGCGAACATGGAGGCTGTAGCGAGCAAGCTCGAGAGGGCCGGCTTCATCGTGATGTCCTCCGAGGGTGGAAGGATCTCGCTCAACCGCGGCTACACCATGGACGGCTTCGCAGACGAGGTCTTCCACGTCCACCTGCGCTACGCGGGCGACAACGACGAGCTCTATTTCCGCGACTACCTCAACGATCATCCCGAGGTCGCCAGGGAGTACGAGGCGCTCAAGCTCGCGCTGTGGAAGCGCTATGAGCACAACAGGGACGCATACACGGAAGCTAAGACCGACTTCATCGCGTCGGTCACCGCCCGCGCGAAGCGCGCATACCCCGGCCGGTACTGCAGATAGGGGAGTACCCCTTTTTTGGGGTTCGCTTAGAGCCGATTAACATACCATTTGCGCCAACTATTCGGCCTCCATTTTCGGAAGACCGAATAACTCCGCCAAATGGTTTGTTAATTTGCCGCGCCTGCTGCCTGGGTTTTTGTCCA